>SDBT01002914.1_pt1 | contig 29821 bp, 16 predicted proteins | sample 2277101 | NCBI WGS metagenome assembly SDBT01 (sample SAMN10404973, study PRJNA504765) | marine sediment metagenome | isolation source: marine sediment core GS10_PC15, 103 cmbsf | place: Arctic Ocean: Southern Knipovich Ridge | collected 2010
TGGGTCCTTCGCCAAATGATTATAATAGTCTGAATAACCTGTGTTGGACGAGACTATCAATCCATTATAATCTAAGGCATACACGGTCCATGCTGTACTTAGGCTTCTGCAATTAACCGTACAAACGATTGTTTTCGCCTGCATTTTCGCCTTCCGAAGCGAAGGTGAAAGAATGCTAAGCAGCAACGCGATGATCGCGATCACTACTAAAAGTTCAATCAGTGTAAACGCCTTGCTTCTAATTTTCCTGCTTGGCATTGTGCGCTCTTTCTGTTTTTTCATGCTCGACCGGTTTTCCAAAAAAACCAGTATTCTTCCAAAGTTCTATGCACCAAAATAATTTTACCGAAGAAAAGAAAAAAAACAACGCCATTTTGCGTTTTTTTCTAACCATTTTGCGAACAAGCCCTCATTTTGGCCGAGTGGGTCAAAAGTGGGGCAGTCTGGTCAGTCCTCCGGTTTTCCAAAAAAATCAGTATTCTTCCGATGTTCAACACCAAGAGGCAAACTTATTTTACTGAAGAAATGAAAAAAAACAACACCATATTGCGTTTTTTTCTAACCATTTTACGAACATGCCCTCATTTTTGGGCGGTGGGTCAAAAGTGGAGCAGTCTGGCCGGTTCTCAGGATTTTTTCCTGCACCGTTCCGGCCCGTTATAAATCACTTTCTTCAACAGCCAAATAATACATTCTCCTCGTTTCAATCTTTGAGTGACCGGCTGGTCTCTGGACAACATGTATCGGCAGATGTCTTGCCCAGTTGGTTATGCATGACCTGCGAAAGTCGTGCATGGTGCACTTGGCAACTCCGGCCTGACGTCTGAGGGTGTGAAAGTTTTTGTTGAGATTGTTCAAGAGAACCTGATCATCATTCCAGGTACCAGCCTTCTGTGCCTGCTTGATATTTTTCCATTTCCATGCCTGTATCACGTTTCAGTAAACTTTTAATCTCATTAATTAGACCTCTGAGCATATAGCTGGTTCGAGGTTTTTTTGTTTTCGTGTTTTCAGCGGGAAAGAAAACTGCCTTGGAAAAAAAACTTGATAGTTCAAATTGAATTTGGTAGAATTATTTGCATCGAAAGGGTAGAATAATGTTTAGTAAACAGTTAAATGGGAAATGTCAGGTAATTTCAAAAGAAAGTTGCAAAATTGAAAATTCCGAGGATTGTACTGCTGGTTGAACATTCAAGGGCCTTTGGACGCGGCATCCTTTATGGAATTGCCAAGTATTCTAACCTGCACGGCCCGTGGGCTTTTTACAGGCATCCTCCGTATTATATGGAGCCTTGGGGGCCCAGAAAAACCCTTTCATGGCTTAAGAATATTGTTCGCAAATTTGATGCCGATGGCGTGATTATGCGGACCGTCGGAAATAACGAGGCTGTGTTTGAATTAGACTTGCCCGTTATCGTTCTTGATATCAATGAGCCAATTCCGGCTCTTGCAAATATCATCGGCGCAAATATAGAGATCGGAAAGATTGCCGCAGAATATCTGCTTAATCGTGGCTTTCGCAATTTTGCCTATTGTGGTTTTGACGATATGCTCTGGTCGCGCCAGCGTGGAGAAGGCTTTTGTGACAGGGTCAAAGAAGCCGGCTTCGAAACGTCGCTTTATGTCCAGCCAAAATCAAAATCAAATCGTTCATGGGAAAAGGAACAGAATTTTGTTGTTGAATGGCTCCGCTTATTACCAAAACCCGTCGCGCTTATGGTGTGCAATGATGACCGTGGACAATATGTTACCGAGGCATGTAAGATTGCGGACCTCCATGTTCCCGAGGAACTCGCAATCATCGGGGCTGATAATGATGAGTTGATATGCGACCTTACCGACCCGCCTTTGTCCAGCGTCTCACTCAATGCCGAGATGGCCGGCTATGAAGCTGCAGAGCTTATGGAAAAACTAATGGCTGGCGAAAAAATGGCCGGAAAATTAATCACTGTTAAACCTACACATGTCGTAACAAGAAAATCGACCGATATCCTTGCCATCGAAGATCATGAAGTGGCCGAAGCCGTACGTTTCATCCGCCGAAATGCAAAAAGAACCCTCCAGGTTAACGAAGTTGCCGAAGCGGCTGCATTATCCAGGAGGGTACTTGAAAAACGCTTCCGGGCAATTTTAAATCGATCTGTCTATGAGGAAATACGAAGGATTCGAATAAATCTGCTTACTGAAATATTGACACAGACTGACATGTCAATCGTAGAAATTGCAACCGAAATGGGTTTTCCAGGCCCAGAACATATTGCGCGGTACTTTCGCAAGGTCAAAGGTGTGAGTCTGATAGATTACAGAAAAAAATATATAAGGAAGTACAAATAGCCCTAAATTTGGAGTTGAACCAAATATATTAACTCCTGAAAGGAAGTCAATGAATATGACGGGTTTTGATCGTGTAGCTGCTGCATTGGAACATAAAGAGCCCGATAGGGTTCCACTGGATTTTGGCGCCGCCGAGGTTGCCGCGATAAATATACATACCATGCGCAGATTGCGCAGGTTTCTGGATATGAGTGAAGATGTTACCCTGCAGAATATCATCTCCCAGACGGCTAAAATGCAAGATGATCTGATCGAGCGGCTGAAGGTTGATGTTAAGATTGTAGCTCCCCAGCCGCCGGCCAACCCGAACCTCGCCGAAGACATCGGATTGCAGGATGGCCATTATCGCCTGATCGATGAGTACGGAATGGGCTGGCAGATGCCGGAAAAGGGAGGACATTACTACGATTTGTATATAAGCCCGCTGGCAAATGCGGAAACAGTAAGTGATATTGAGAAATATCCCTGGCCCGACCCGCTCGATCCTGCCAGGTTTGTGGGTATGAAAGAGAATGCCGGGATAGTCGCCAGAGAGCAGAAGAAAGCGGTATTCCTCGGACGCGCCAGCTCCGGTATGTGGGAGCATGCTATATGGATGACCGGATACGAAAAATTCTTCATGAACATGGTTCTGAACAAAAAAATTGTTCACGCTCTTATGGAGAAGATCCTGGAGATCAAAATGAAGTACTGGGGGCGTGTGCTGGAACTGGTTGATGAAGAATATGTGATAATCTCATGTGCCGATGACCTGGGGGCACAGGACCGTCTGCTGGTATCCCTGGACTTGTACAAGGAAATGATCTGGCCTTATCACAAAAGACTGTTCGAATTCTTAAAGAAAAAAGCCAGGCAAAAGGCGTATATATTCTTCCATAACGATGGAACCATCTATGAGACACTGCCACTTTTGATAGAAGCAGGCATCGATATCATTAACCCATGGCAGGTAAATTGCAAGGGCATGGATGACACCGCCAGGTTCAAGAGAGAATTCGGTAAAGATCTTACCGTCTGGGGCGGAAGCTGCGACACCCAGAAGGTTCTGCCGTTCGGCACACCACAGGAAGTACGCGATGAAACCAAAAGAAGAATAGAAGACCTCGCCGGCGGCGGCGGATATATTTTCGCTCCGATCCACATAATCCAGGACGGTGTACCGGTCGAGAATATCATGGCAATGTGGGAAACACTGCAGGAGTATGGGATATACAGATGATCCGCAAATACCTTCTATTTTGAATATCCAATAAAGGTGTCAGTTCACGGCTCTGGAAATGATCAAACAGCGGTAAAACAGGGGGCAGACATGCTCTGTTAGAAAAGCTCTTTTACAAGTCGGCTGGGCAATGGCATAATCATTAGCATCGAAAGGACTGAATTATATACCTTGGGCATAAATTTTGTAAATAGTTCAATGGGAAACTACAGTACAGAAAGAAAGGAAGCAGAGAATGAATAAAAAAAGAATGATCGTTAGTGTGTGTTTGCCGATGTTGCTTGGATTTGTGGCGATTGACAACTCGTTCGCCCAAGAGAAGATGCCGGATATTTCCGGTCTAACCCCAAAGGGGCAAAGGGCGATGCCGGAGATTCCTGATTTTACCCGGGGCGGCAAAAAGAATAACATGCACGATTGGAATCTCGGGCCTACGGGAGCCAGGGGTTGGATGTGGGGCATGGAACTTCGAACCGACTATGCACGTCAGATTCTTATCACCAAAGTTGATCCAGGCTCGCCTGCCGATGGCGTGCTCGAAGTGAATGACGTCATCCTGGGCATTAATGGTAAGAAATTCGACAGCGATGCACGTATCGCTTTTGGAAAGACCATCACCGAAGCCGAGAAGACTGAAAACGGCGGTAAGCTGAAGCTGATTCGCTGGCGGAATGGAAAGACCGAGAATGTCACACTGCAGCTCAAGGTCATGGGGACCTACGGTCCAACGGCCCCGATGAATTGCCGCAAGTCGCAAAGAATCCTGGACAACGCCTGCAAGTACATAGAGAAAAATGGCATCGGCAGAGGTATTCCCGGTTACGTTAATGCCCTGGGTCTGCTGGCCAGCGGTGAAAAGAAGTATCTGCCTATGGTCCGCGACTATGTGCATAAGCTTCAGGTGAAAGATGCCTATTCGATGTCTTCGTGGTTTATGGGCTATATGAATATATTGATGTCGGAATATTATTTGCTGACCGGTGACGAGGCGGTCCTGCCCAAGATTCGAGAGATGGCCCTGTATCTGGCCGGAGGTCAAAGTAAGGTCGGAACGTGGGGACACACCAATGTCGGTCCCGATGGTAAGCTAAAAGGCTATGGCGCCATGTGCCAGCCTTCGCTGTCATGCGTAGTTTCTCTGCTGCTGAGTCAGAAGTGCGGTATTGATGATCCCGTTGTCGAAAAGGCCATTCGTAAATCAGAAATTTTCTTCTCATCTTTTGTCAATAAAGGGAACATCCCTTACGGCGATCACTCGCCGCGAGAAGTCCATGACAGCAACGGCCGGAATTCTCTGGCTGTTATCATGTTTGACCTGCTGGACAATCCAGAAGCGTACAGTTTTTTTGCACGTATGACAGTCGCCTCGTACGGCGAGCGTGAAGAGGGGCACACCGGCAATTCCTGGAGCTTCCTTTGGGGGCCGCTGGGTGCGATGCGCGCCGGTCCCGAAGCGGCGGCGGCGTTTATCAAAGAGCTGGAATGGTTTTTCGACTTGGAGCGTCGTTGGGATGGCGGGTTTGGGTACCAGGGTGGCGCTAATATGCCTGACTCCGAACTGCCAGAATGGGATACCACAGGCGCCCGCATTCTCATGTATGCAATGTCGCTGCAGAAACTTCATATTACTGGTAAAGGCCTGAAGTCGGAAAAGGCGCTGACTGGCAAGGAGCTTGAAGATACGCTGCTGGCCGGGCGGGATCACAACACTTGGTTCAGTATGGGGTATATCGACACGGATGCGTACGATGCCTTATCGACTGATGAACTGCTCAGGCGATTAGATACCTGGTCGCCGCCCATGCGGATACGCTCAGCCAAAGCACTGGCCAAAAAACCGAAAGATTTTGTCGGCACACTTACAAAAATGCTTAAAAGCAATGATCGTGATATTCTGTTAGGAGGGATATACGGCCTTGAATATCAGCGCAAAAAAGCCGAACCAGCTATTGACGATTTGGTTGGACTGCTCACACATGACGATGGGTGGGTCAGGTTCAGAGCGGGCTGTGCGCTGTGCGGTATTGGAAAAGCTGCCAGGGAAAAGGCAGTGCCGGTCATACTAAAAATGGCGACCAGGACATACCCGGACGATCCGCGTGAAATGAGTCAGCGGTATATAAGTTATTTGCTATGGGGTGATGGGTACAATGGATCGCCTCGCGGTCTGCTGCAGCGTGACATCAATGGTGTCGATCACAAACTGCTTGTGCCGGCTATTAAGAAACTGATGAGGAACGAAGATGGCCAGACTCGCTGTTATGTCTCACGAGGGATCGCCATGATGAGTTTCGAACAACTTGCTCCCCTGTGGCCTGATTTGGTGTGGGTTGTGAAAAATCCATCGCCCAGCGGGATCATGTTCAATGCCGATATTCGTGAGACCTGCATGAATATTCTGGCGAAGTATCGTTTCAAAGAGACGATACCTGTCTGCGCAAATTATGTTCGCACCATGAAGCAGCATGGTTCAGAGAATCGAATATACCGTGTTATGGATACTCTGAAAAGCTTTGGCGCCGCCGCAAAAACTACTTTGCCTCAACTCTACAAGACGCGGAAGTATTACCAGGAAAATCTGGGGCCGGGCAAACTTCTGGAGTTTCCAATGTGGGCTTTGAACAAGTTTATGAAAGGCTTGAACGAAGGCATAAAAGCTATCGAAGATGCCACCGAAACCCCGAAGGATCTGCGAAGCATCAAGGATTACATCGAAAAGGACTGAATTATGTTACGTAAACGTTTAAATGGGGAATGTCAGCTCAGTTAAAAGCAGCCCGAAAATGACTGTTTATTCGCGATATGGTTAGAAAAAGACGCAAAATGGCGTTGTTTTTTTTATTTTTTCAGTTAAAATTATATATAATTCGGTGCATTGAGCTCGGAAGAATACTATTTTTTTGGAAAACCGGTCAAGCACAAAAAACAGAAAGAGCGCACAATGCAAAGCAGGAAAATTAGAAGCAAGGCGTTTACACTGATTGAACTTTTAGTAGTGATTGCGATCATAGCACTTCTGCTTTCCATTATTACGCCGGGCCTTAAAATAGCACAAGAAAAAACCAGGGAACTGGTCTGTAAAAATCATCTTCGCCAGCTTGGTATGGGGTTGATACTCTATGCTGAAGCCAACGATGGCTATGTGATGGAACTTACGGATGTTTTTGGCGATTACTGGTTTCATGAAATAACACCGTATCTCGACGTCCCTTACTATGAGGAAAATCCTGAAGAAAATCTCGAAGGTGCTATGAAGATAGCCTACTGCCCATTGACAAAGAGACCCCCCGAGGACTCAGGCATGTGGTATGGAACGGCTAAGGAAGCATGGCGTTTTCTTGAAGGAGAAGGCAGCTATGGTATGAACTTGTGGCTTTGTAACTACGGAGTGTATTCTAGTGGTTTCCCGAAAAAAGAGTATTTTAAAAGAGTGACCAACGCAGGCGCCAATGTACCGGCCTTTGCCGATTGTATGTGGGTCGGCTCGTGGCCATCCGGTAGTGATTTAGTTCCACCTGACCTTACCGGCGAGATTGGATACCCCGGCTATCCACACCAGATAGGGTATTTCATGGGGAGATTCTGCATTGACAGACATAATATGGCTGTAAATGTTTCCTTCACCGACGGACATGCCGCTAAAGTAATGCTTGAAGAGCTCTGGACAATTCGCTGGAGCAGGGGATTTGAGCCGGACTACGATGTTGAAGTGGTTCGCTAAGTTTCCAAAAAGTTTATCACGATTAGATTAGATTTTATTTTGGAGGAGTATGAAATAAAAAAAACTATTTTTTTTAAGGGCGTTGTTCACAGTTTCCGTATTGTGTACGGCAATTGCGCCTGTGATGTCAACTTATTCATCCGTGCTATAAAATCTTCATTTAACTGGATTAAATCGGTTTTGATTTTATAATTTAGAGTCGATTTCTATGGCAATTTCACCTATAATCTTCCTCTCTGAACAGTAAAAACAAGATATTTAAGGTGATGAAAACGATGAAAACCAAGCCTTGGACAATGCTGCTGGTAGGGAGGAAATATTATCCAATGCAGGATATTGATGCTTTACAGATTCTTAATTTAGGATTACGCGAACTACCTATCTGCACCAAAATCTGCACCAAAGCTTCTGCTTTCGTCCTGCTGCCGTTATGCCTTGGTTCTGCTTTCGTTTCATAAGTCTTTATTTGACAATCATAAACGTTTTTACTGTAAATGCTTACAAAACCCCTGTGTTGGACTGGGGGTCATGAGGTCGCAGGTTCAAGTCCTGTCGCCCCGATTTTTATTAACCCAACAGATATAAGGGTTTGCATCGCAGAAGCCACTTCGTTGTTGCCGCTTTTTTTTCATTTTTGGGCGGTTGTGTATCAAAACACATTGTCATAAACCACGATTCCATCGACGATTTTACAGGTGTGGACCGCATATTTGTCTGCAAATTCGGGGTGACTTCTCGGATATGCCGTATCAACCGCCCTTTTAAGGTCATCGGCGGCATCGGCCAGCACTAAAGACCCCGCAGCACCTTTATCGCCGCCGCCCAACATCCGTTCGCCCAGCACGCCCGGTACCGTTCGAACGATATCGCACATGCTCTCCAGTTCAGGACCGGAGAGTACATACTCATCTCGAAGGCCGACACCATCCTGTCGGAAGATACTGCCAACGGTCTCGATGTCGCCGGCCTTCCAGGCATCCAGCATTTCATAGAAACGCTTCTGGGCTTTGTAGATGTAGGTCATACGATTAACCAAATGCGGGAAGTCCGCTTCGAAATGCGCCTTGATCTTCTCGTACAGGGCCTGCTCCTTGATATCGGCCAGGCATTCGATACCAAAACCCGCGGTTTTTGCCTTTGCGACCATTTCTTCGCACTCGGTGCGGCGGATCTTGTAGGTCGATTTTTCCAGACCGGGGCGAATCGTGCCGGTATCCATGACGACAATGCGAAAATCCCTGGCACCGGCGCCCAGCGGAACATAGCTGATCGACCGATCTGCCGGTTTGTAGTGTGTGCCTTTGCCCTCTTTGGCAAACATGATCATTATCTGGTCCAGCTTGCCGCAGGGGGAGCCAATGTAGTCATTCTCGACCATCTGGGCCAGATCGACAATCTTCATCTCATCCTGTTCGACGATCCCGCTGGCATCCAGCATCGAAATAATCAGATTCAATGACAACGATGCACTGCGGCTCATACCACCGCCGGGGATGTTGCCGTACAGAACCGCGTCAATGCCCTGAGTGAGGATATAACCTTCACGTTTAAGGATGTAGTCAACACCGTACGGGAAACGCGCCCAGGTGTCATAAACTTCCGCTGACTGCGGAGCGGGTACCTTTCCGATCTCGAACTCAACCACACCGTCATCGGGAAAATTACTGCTGAAGAACCGCATTTTATTGGTTCCGTTCGGCCTATATGCCATCCAGATGAACCGGTCGGTACCAACGCCGAATAACTCGGTGCCGTTGTAGTCGCCATGCTCAACGCCGAGGCAGAACCGTGAAGAGGATCGCCTTATTTTGCCGTCTGCGACATCCAGGCTATTTTCGGCGGCCAGCTTCTTAAGAACTTCGATCGCATCCTTGTCGTTATCAAGACTCATTAAATCTTTCCTTGTTTCTTTGTTTATCGGTTAGAAGAAAATGACATATAGGACAATCGTCAGTGCGATCACCACCAGGCCGAATATCTTTGTGCCTGGCGAACTGGTCATGTCCATCTTTTCGTTTACAGGCAGCTCTACCGGCTTTTTCAGGGGTTTTGTGATTGTAACTATTGTCAGTACGATCAGCAGAATTACAAAACAAAGTGCCATGCGGTTCAGGAATGACCATGCCGCAACAGTCTGCAAAATACCAATGTTCTTCAGGACCGGGATCGACGGGCTGAACTTGAAAACGCCGTAGAGAACGGGATTAAGCAGCAGGCCGATAGTTCCGACGACCCTTGGTGCCTTATGGATCAGCAGGCCAAAGAGGAATACCGAAAGGATACCCGGAGAGATAAAGCCCTGGAACTCCTGGATGAATGTGAAGATGCCGCCAAATGCCGGACTGCCCAGATTCGGGGCGATCCACAGAGCAATAAGGACGAACAATACCACGCATACACGTCCGCAACCGATAAGGGCTTTCTGGGAAGATGTTCCTCCGCGGATCTTATTATAGAGATCCATCGTAGCGATGGTCGAGGCGGAGTTTAGCATCGAAGCCAGCGAACTTACGACCGCACCGAATATCGCTGCCAATACGAAGCCCAATATCCCCTTGCCGACCGGGAGCAGATTACCCAGAAGTACAGGGAACGCGGCATCGTAGTCGTGTCCGACAAGTTTGCTCTGCAGCGTTATTGCCTGTTCGTCGGTGATACTTGCCAGGATCGATTCGTTGGCTTCGATGAGGTTCGCGGATTCATCGATGTCGGCACCTACGGCAGCGGCGTTGAACTGGATAAGGCTTTTTGTCAGTTCGGGATTTAATTGTGCAAAATCATCATCGAACTGGAAGGCGATCCTGGCTGTCTGCGGGTAGGTTATATTTTGCTCGTAGATAGCGATAGTCTCGGAGTTGTTGCTCTTTGCTACATCCTGAAGTTTGTCACTGTACAGGTTGAACGCAAGTATGCCGGGGATGACAACGATGAATGGAATGATCAGCTTAAGTAAAGCTGAGAATACAACACCCTTTTGACCTTCGGCAAGAGATTTTGCGCCGAGTGTTCTCTGTGTGATATATTGGTTCAGACCCCAATAGAAAAAGTTTGGTATCCAGAGTCCGAGCATAAGAGCGGTCCATGGTATCTCCGCATCCTCGGGTCCGCGGAACATATGCAGTTTGCCGTCCGGCAGCGCTCCGCCGTTTAGCATCTTAAATCTTTCAATAGCGCCTGCTGCTCCGAGTTTTTCGAGATCGATCTCACCGACCGCCGAGGTCAGGCTTGCAGGGTCAGCATCACCAAGGGCTGTGATCGCGTAATACGCGATAACTCCGCCGCCTAAGATAAGTGCTGCTCCCTGGATGAGGTCGGCCCATGCACATGCCTTGAGGCCTCCGGTGAATACATAAGCTGTCGCCAGTACACCGATTATCCAGCAGCCAACAGTGATGCTGCCAAGGTCCAGGCCCATCATTGTTTGTCCGGCGAAGAATACGCAGATGACCTTGGCACCGGAATATATTACTGAAGCAGTCGGGACACCTACCAGGATGACCAGGGTGCTTACGGCCATGATGGTTCTGGCGAATGTGTTATATCGGTACTCAAGGAATTCGGGTATGGTATATACTCCGCTTTTGAGGAATTTTGGCAGGAATACGAACGCTACGACGACCAGTGTGATGGCTGCCATCCACTCATAACTGGCGATAGCCATGCCGAGCCAGTCGGCGGCTTTGCCACTCATGCCTACGAATTGTTCGGTTGAGATATTGGCTGCGATGAGTGAAAAACCGACCAGCCACCATGTGAGACCGCGGCCTGCGAGAAAATAATCCTCGCCGGATTTCTCATTTCGACTTTTCCACAATCCCAGGCTGATGACACAAACAACAAAAGCAACAAAAACAACAATGTCTATCATACCCATTTTATGCTTCTCCTAAAAAACATTACATGAACGCAGCACTGTCCCGTTAACCTTTAGTATTTTTGTTTAACTTTTTATATTACAATCGCTTACGACAAATTGACCGCAAAATTAAAGAGCCGGAAACTATAGCCAATTATCATTATTTGACTTAATAATGGGATAGTTCCGGCACAATTACATTTCCAAAGTATACCAATCGGTCTTTCCTTATCAATAAAAAAATCTGCCGCCTCAACACCCACAACAGCCGGGCCATGACCAGATGAATCCCGGACCCGCCGCTGCAGTAAACATTTTCCGCATAAATGCAAAAAAAGCCTGTATTTTTGGTAAAATGCTCAATTTTTTCAGATAATTTTCAAAAAAAATAGTATATACTATGCACGGCTGAGCAGCATGCCACGGCAAAATGATGAGCAATTAGCAAGACAATAGCAATTACTGAGAATCCTGGAGAATTTCAGGTACGGTATCAGGAGGTATCAGCGAACTATGGAAAAAAAAATCACAGCCGACCAATTAGTTTCAATGGACATAGATGAATCTACAGCCAAAGATCTGTCAAGTCGTATTAATCGGTTTATTGAGGATATCGGTCCTGTAGAATGCTGGCAAAAGGTGTCCAAAGATATCCTGAAACCCGATGATCCGTTCGAGCTGCACTGGTTTTTGTACAACAGAATCTATTCTGATTGGGATGAATCGAAAGGGCCAAGGCCCGCATGGATCGCTGATAAGCAGACTGTCGCAGAAAGTAATATTGCCGGTTTGATAAAGGATCTGGGTCTCGGCGGATATAACGAACTGCACGCATGGTCCGTGCAGAATCGGGCCCAATTCTGGGATAAGATGACAAAGAAGCTCGGTATCAAATTCCAGCGGAGCTATAGCAGCATTGTTGATCTCTCTTCTTCAGCGGCATCGCTGAAGTGGTTTGTTGATGCTAAAATCAATATTGCCGACAGCTGCTTTAATGCTCCCGACAGTCACCCTGCAATTATATATCGCAAAGCCGGCGATAAGCTTTCAACAATGAGCTATGCAGAGCTTGAGTCGTTGACAAATCGAGTGGCTAACGGTTTGATGGCTGTGGGATTTCGTCATGGCGATACGATCGCAATAGCTATGCCCATGACTGCTGAGACTGTAGCAATTTATCTTGGTATAATTAAGGCGGGGTGTGTGGTCGTTTCAATTGCCGACAGTTTTGCACCTCCTGAAATAAAAAAGAGATTACGCCTGAGCAATGCTAAAGGTATTTTCACCCAGGATGTAGTTGTCTATGCCGGCAAAGAGTTTGCTATGTATGAAAAAGTTAAATCAGCAAACGCACCTCGATCTATTGTACTTTCCTCCGGCGATTGTTTATCGGTTGAGCTGACTGATAAAGATATTGGGTGGCAGGATTTTTTAAGTGATGATGATCAATTTAAATCAGTTCCTTCCGATCCGGGAGGGCATACGAATATTTTGTTTTCTTCCGGGACTACGGGCGATCCCAAGGCAATTCCGTGGACACACACGACGCCGATTAAATGTGCAGTTGATGGATATTTGCATCATGATATCCAGCCGGGCGATGTGGTAGCATGGCCGACAAACCTGGGTTGGATGATGGGGCCCTGGCTTATTTATGCGAGCTTGATTAATAAAGGGACTATTGCCATGTATTATGGGGCCCCGACTGGTAGAGAGTTTGGTGAGTTTGTGCAGGATGCGAAAGTGGATATGCTTGGACTGGTGCCGAGTCTGGTCAGGGTATGGAAAAACTCAGGTTGTATTAAGGGGCTTGACTGGAGCAATATTAAGGCGTTTAGTTCGACTGGGGAATGTTCTAATGTTGAGGATATGCTGTTTTTGATGTCTCTTGCGGGATATAAACCGATTATAGAGTATTGCGGCGGAACCGAAATTGGCGGGGGGTTTATAACTGGCACGGTGGTTCAGAATGCTTCGCCTGCCGTGTTCAGCACGGCATCTTTGGGTTTGGATATTGTTATTTTAGATGAGAATGATCAGGTGGCCGATAATGGGGAATTGTTTTTGATACCGCCATCGATAGGGTTGTCAACCGAGTTGTTAAATCAGGACCATTATAAAGTCTATTTTGATAAAACGCCCAAAGGCCCGAATGAGCAACTGCTTCGCAGGCATGGCGATCAGTTCGAGCGATTGGCGGGCGGTTATTTCAGGGGGCATGGGCGTGTTGATGATACGATGAATCTCGGCGGAATTAAAGTGAGTTCAACTGAGATCGAGCGAACGCTTAATTCAATCGAGGCAGTTAATGAGACCGCAGCTATTGCTGTTTCCGGCCAGGGCGGAGGGATGAGCAGATTGGTGGTGTATACGGTGCTGACGCCGGGTGCAAATATTGAAAAAGAAATGTTGCAGAAAACAATGCAAAAGACGATCAAACAAAACTTAAACCCCTTATTTAAGGTTCATGATGTACTGCTGGTCGATTCGCTGCCAAGGACAGCTTCAAATAAGATTATGCGCAGAAAGTTACGTAGTCAGTACAAATCGTGAGAGAAAATGCGGTTTTTTCAAGGCGCAAACAAAGGGGCGTAAAACCCTGTTGCATTTGATCATGGTTTTTTCAGTAAACGCGGAGTGGGATTTTCCACCCATCCGGCATCGCGTTGACCGGTCCCCCTGCTCTTCATATCTCCAAGGTCCCTTCTTGCTTTGTCTGCAAAAGCCATAAGTTTTTTTACAATTTCAGGAAACTGCATCGATAGATCATTGTCCTCGTGTATATCGGTTTCGAGGTTGACCAATCTCAATGGTGCGTGTTCCTGACCGGACCAACCTCGTTTTTTTTGGGTCAGCGGGAGGATGAGTTTCCACTTTCCCGAACGGACGGCCTGGAGTTGTGTTGTGTGGTAGTAGTAGAAAGCCTGATGTGGTGATTTTGCGCCTTTACGGCCTGACATCAATGGCCAAATATTTTTGCCATCGACGATCCTGTCACCAGGAACTGCTGCGCCGCTGAGTTTGGCAAATGTTGGAAGAATATCGATAGTTGATGCCAACTCTCGGCAGATGGTATTTGCCGGAACACTCCCGGGATAACGGACGATGCAGGGAACCCGCATGCTGCCTTCGTCGGTATTGCCTTTAAAACCCCTGAGAGGGTCATTGCTTCCACCGTTTCGTCCGTTTGAGCCGTTATCGGATGAGAATATTACCATGGTGTTGTTATCGATCCCCAGGTCCTTGAGTTTCTTTAATATCTCTCCGGTGGACCAGTCAACCTCTTCGACAGCGTCTCCGTAACGGCCATTGGCAGATTTGTTTTTGAATTTCGCACTCGCCTGCAACGGCAGATGCACCATCGTATGCGGCAGGTAAAGGAAGAATGGTTTTTCCTTGTTGTTTTCGATGAACGCAAGGGCCTGCTTTGTATAATCCTGAGTGAGAGTCGGCTGATCTGCCGGTGCCTGAATCACTTCTTCATTTTTCATTAACGGCAAAGGAATGCGCCTGCCGCCCATATCGTTGCTGTACGGAATGCCGTAGTAATAATCAAACCCTTGTCTTGTTGGAAGAAACTCTTTTTGGTCGCCAAGGTGCCATTTGCCTATGCAAGCGGTGGCATAGCCCTCTTTTTTCAGGACCTCTGCGACGGTGATCTCATCGGGATGGAGACCTTTTTTTGCCCCTGGAAACAGCACACAGAAGTTTTTCGAATCGACATGGAGCCCCACACGCCGCGGATAGCAACCGGTCATCAGGCTGCTGCGGGATGGCGTACAGACACCGCTTGTAACATAAAAGTCTGTAAATCGCATACCTTCATCAGCCATTTTATCGATGTTGCCAGTTCGATTCCTTGTCGATCCATAGCATGCCAGGTCCCCGTATCCGAGGTCATCTGCGAAAATGAAAATGAAATTCGGCTTTTTCTTTTTGCCGCTGCTGTTTACACCGGGTATTGCACAGCCAAGTGCTGTCGATACAAAACCAAGACCTGCGATCGTAATAAAATCACGCCGGGTCAGTCTATTCGGATTTGTTGAATCGCATGAACCATCGCAGGAACATATATCATTCGATTCGTTATTCTGCACAGGAAATCCCTTTCAGCCTCTCACTACGAACAACGAACTACCAATTAAAACAAACTACACCCACTCGTCTTCGCTGCGGATTGGAACAAAACCTCGCCTCATTGTATTTTCCGTAACTGTAGCTTCGCCAAGGACATCCAGCGTGAAAGCAAAATCGCCCTTATCGCAAAGTTTCTTCAGATTCTTAACCGTTTCCTTGACCGAACCGCCGATTATAAACTGAAGAGCCATCATCTCAAGATTCTTGCGAATAACCTTGCCAAGAACCTTCATACCGATCTTACCACCAAGACCGGCACTCTTAGCACCCCACCGCAAAACCGCGGGAACACTGTCATCATGAGAAAAATATTCCTGAATATGATGCCCCAGCATCTCCTCGGTAGTCAGATAAGGAAGTACATCTATAAAACGGAAAAGCTGAATCTTGAAGTCCTTATGAGCCATGCTCCAGTCCATCACCATTCCCGTCCAGCGGTCCTTATTGAATATCGAAGGGGTTTCACTACCGATACTGGCAAACAATTCTTTGCCGCAAGCTACTATTGACGCCTCAAGCTTATTTTTATCCATGTCTAAATTATCTCCAAAAATCCCAATGCCATTTACACATTTAATAAGCACGATTTTCTTCTACAATATCAATGGTTTTACCCAAGCTACCTTGAATAATCAAGGATTTATTTTTGGCTCTTCCGGATAATGCACAGGTATGTTGCTTAATCCATTTGACACCTCAACAATTTGATGTTAACATAGTCAATAATGTACAGGGTTAATAATATCCTTAGTTGCGGCGTAACTTATGGTATAGGATATATTTGGGCGATTAGCTCAGTTGGCTAGAGCGCCTGCCTTACAAGCAGGAAGTCACAGGTTCAAGTCCTGTATCGCCCACTCTCTTAGCCCTGATGTCAGATGATGACAATAGGGCTTTTTTTATGCCTAACTCTGCCATTTTTGAGGACTTACTGCGTTCGGCCCGAGTTGGATTTGAAGTGATTTTGTCCCTGTCAGTAGTGCCAATCAAAGACGAGCTGGAACTCAAAGAGTCGAAAGATGTTTTCTTACCTCAAAAGCCCGGGGCCTTAAATCATCGACGCTGATTCTGTAATCGGAAGGCTTCATACCCTTTTTGAATTTACCGAACCCGAAATTACTGGGTTGGTATTTGCCTACTAAATCGACTTTTGCTCGATCAGCGAACGTTTTTTAAACATTTTTCGGGCGGTCCGAATCGCTGTAAGTGGTTGTCTGTCAAGTATTTGCCCCTCCCCCCCCCCAAAAAAAAAACAAAAAGGGCGCGGATTATAGAGATTTTTTCCTTGACAATGAAGCGGTAATACTCTATGCTCGGCCCTTGGAATGAGTGATGGAGTAGAGTTCTGAAGAGAATCATCAGACAACACGTTTTGGAGGAATTGTCGGCTGGATCGGCCCTGCCTTTTGCGGACAGCCTGTACTGTCCGGGTGTGCGCACTTCACAATCGGCTGGCATCGCCCCCAGCAACCTTTTTTCATACGAATCGTTTTCAAAGTTTTCGGCGCCGGTGTGGCGAAAGGCAAATTTCATATTTTAAATAATGCGGGGTAATTACCCGATAATAATATTTTATTAACTTTTTTTAAGGAGACGTACGATGAAAACTAAATTGTTGTTAATGTTGTTGGCCATCGCCTTGGTGGCTGGAGCCGCTCAAGCGAACATGCTTACCAACCCGAGCTTTGAGGATGGTGCTTTTGACGCTAAGAGTGCTCCTGATGACTGGGAAATCAGCTATGAGTCATGGCTTTCAGGCTGGACCTGGATGAATAATGATGATGATGATCCCGATGCCCGCACAGGCACCAAGCATTTAAAATTGAATGCTTGGTGGACCGGTAGTTATAATGAAGTGTATCAGTGGGTAACAGGGATGAAGGAAAACGACGATTACAGCTTCAGTGTATGGGCCAGAAGCAACGGAACAGGTAAGATAGCTGATGCTGAGTTGGTTTTATATTTTTACGACAGTGCGTCTGTTCAAGTAGGTAGTACGATATATACAACTCCCGTTAGCGTTGGCGATGAATGGACCTATGTTGAATGGACGCATACTACTCCTCCGGGTACCGTTGCGGCTTACTTCTCCCTGTATGGAATATTTACTAATGGTTATTTTAACCCTGATGGTTCTATTAACCCTGATGGTGGTGGTATCCATTATGATGATGCCAATATGATCGGTCCTGACCCGAATATCCATGCCGGCCCTGATATGATCTCATGGGACGGTCAAACTGTATCATTGACCGGTAGCACTTCCCTTGTTGAAAGCTACTCAACGATTAAATGGAGTGCCGACCCTAACTATTGTGCTGTGATCACAGATGGAGACACATTAACACCAAGTGTTCAGGTTAATCCCATTATTGAGAGCGGCCCGGCAATAATCGCAAACCACAGCTTCGAGAACGGTCTGACTGGTTGGGCTACTGCTAGTGGGTCAGGACATGGTACATGGGACGGCACAGGTTGGGACCCCAATGATCTCTTCAAGGTATATTATAAGCCGACAGATGGCCGCTTGTCAGGTTATGTGGACGGCGTTTCAGACGGTCTTGGCCAGCCTGGCCAGATATATCAGATCCTTGCCAATAATCTAGTTGCAGCTAACACGACATACACGCTGATGGTCGATGTGGTTAATGATGGGTATTATGAAGAGGACGTCCAGTACAGGGTTCAACTCCGGGCAGGAACAGGCGCAGGGAGCGTTTTAGCCAAGGACAACAATACGCAGCACGCTCTTGATACTTATGGCGTGTGGGAAACTTCGATCGTGACGTATAACTCCGGCGCCACCCCCGCAAAGTTAGGCCTGCCAATGGAAATTCGCTTGGTCGCCATATATAATGCCAATGGCACGATCGAAGGTGGCACGGGAGAGACTACCAACGAAATGACCTTTGACAACGTTCGGCTTACCGCTAATCCTCCATTCCCTGCTTATGTTCCTGATATTCTTACCTACACGATGACGGTTGAGATTGACGGTAATAAATTTGACACTATGAAGATTGACGTATACCCTGATGCCTGTGCGGCGAAGCTGGGTGCGGATCTAAGGGAGGTTACTGACCTTGTCGGTGATGATTGTATTACAGACCTGCCGGATTTAGATGAGTTGCTCAAAACATGGACTGTTGATAATGCGTTAACGGAACCATGGGCTAAGGTGCAGGAGCAGGGGCCAGGGACAGGGCCAGGGCTAGTGCCGGGAGGTGAGCAGATCGCAATCGTCAACGCCGGGTTCGAGGACCCGGAAATGGCTGATGGCACCTACATCGAGTACTGCGACGGTTGGGAACCGTTTGGCGATGCCTGGTACGGGGTTTGCAATCCTGCCGCCAGCGGCGGTGACTATTACGGCTTCGGAGGTATCACACCCGAGGGCGAAAACCTTATGAGTGTGGGGGGCGGTGATGCGGAGGATCGGCTTGAAATGTACATAGCACAAATCCTCACCGAGACGCTTGCCGCCAACACAGCATACGAACTGACTGTCGAGGTGGGTAACAACCCGATGTATGACTGGTTCGGCTACAGGGTTCAGCTCCTGGCCGGCGGAGAAGTCATTGCCGAAGACGATAGCTCCCTGACTCCAGATGATAACGTTTGGGAAACTTCGACCGTCACGTATATCTCCCGCGGTATTAACCCCTATGTTGGCGAGCTACTGGAAATTCGGTTGATGGCCCTCGGCTTCAGCACCGCCGACAACTATCTCGAAATTAACTTCGACGACGTTCGGCTTCGCGCTGGTTCTGCCGATATTATTTCTCCTCTAGACTACGCCTATATTCATCCGACAAGCGAGTTGGAGTTGACCTGGACGAATATGGACCCGAATAATCCTGCTGATTCAGTTTGGGTGGATATATTGTTTGGGACGGAACCGAACAAAACGGATCCGGGTTACAATATGACCAGGATTGTTGACGCAGTTGAAGATGCCAATTCTACGACGGTCGACGTTTCTTCTCTGGGAACATACTACTGGCAGAGGAATTCGTATATTTATGGCGATCCGGGTGTAGTGGGCTACGACACAGGAGACCCTAATACTGATGACCCGAATGTAATCAAAGGGCCTATATGGAGATTTCATGTAGTAGATGATATACCAGTTTCAGTGGTAGCCGGCCACGATTGGGTTACATGGTCAGGTCAAAAGGTAAGCTTGGCATCGGCCGTTATTGATGACGGAGTGTCGACCTTGATGATTGGCTGGACTGCGAATCCCACTGATGGGGTTTCATGGCCGGAAGGCTCTGACGTTCTAGATCCAAACGTTGTGATCACCAAAGCGACCGACAACCCGTCGATCGTTACGTTGAGAGTTACGGCTGAGGACGGAGCTGGCTCTGTTGAAGCAACTATAATGATTGACGTGTATGATACTGCCTGTCTGGCGGCGATTGGTTTGGGTGCGGAGTATGATCCAGGTGACATTGACAAGGATTGTGATACGGACCTCGGAGATTTTGCTGCGATTGGTGAAGAATGGCTTGTTTATCGTGAGTTAACAACATCGATTGTTAAACCCTAAACCGGTTGCTAAATAATGTAGTTAGAAGTTATCGGAGGCCTGAGAAAAGCCTCGGGCCTCCGACAACAATTTCACTTTCATCTGATTGCCCGCCTGGGACTTTTCCCAGGCGGGCGATTTTGTTTTATGTTTCCGATATGCCCCAGCAACAAAGACTGCCCCCTTAGTTTGGACCGGCGCCGTGTTTCTACCCGATTTGGCTCTGCCAGCCACCTTTCGTGCAGTACTTTTTAGCGAGGAATTTCGGGTTAGTACAAGGCGTTTGCTTGCTGCCGTCCGGAGGCGTACTGGAGTACGTCGAGGACGTACAGTCACGCAAAAACAACGATAGTATAGCTGTATTACACGAAACAGCTTTTGGACCTCCATGGCGATTCCAAAGTTGTTTTTGCCCTTGATTTACCCTGCTTCGAGGCTTATAATTACTCTATGGTTGAAAAATCAAAATCCCTATCAGTTTATTGAGCGAAGAAAGGAGCCTGAATGCCATTCAGGTGCAAGAACATGAAAAGAAAACATACTCTGTTGCCGACTATTTTAGCCTTGTCGATCGGCATTTTTCCATCACTTGTCCTGTCCAAGGAAGTCGGGCTTCGTACCACCCCTGTTGGTGATGGCGCGGCTCAGAATCTCCTGTCCAGGATCGACGCTCTCGGTGATATCCCGGTCAACAAGGTCACCGTCGAGATGTCCTTTACCCAGCCACTCGATCACCAAAATCCCGAGGCAGGAACATTCGACCAGAAAGTTGTGCTGATTCACAAGGGCTTTGAAAAGCCTCTCGTCCTCTGGCTGGAGGGCTATGCCTGGAAGGACAACGGGGAGCAGGAGATCACCAGGCTTCTCGCCGCGAATCAGCTTTCTGTTGAACATCGCTATTTCGGCGATTCCAAGCCGGGCTTCGAGAAGTGGCGCTATTTGACCATCGAACAGGCAGCGGCTGATCATCATCGAATCGTCCAGGCTTTCAAACGGATATACACCGGCAAGTGGATCAACTCCGGCACCAGCAAGGGGGGGCAGACGACCATGTACCATCGCCGATTTTATCCGGACGATGTGGACGCCTCGGTCTGCTACGTGGCTCCGCTGAATTTTTCGGACGAGGAGCCGCGTTTCGCTGACTTTTTTGAATCGGTTGGGAACGAGACCCTGCGTAAAAAAGTCGTGGAGTTCCAGAAGCTCGTTCTGGAGAAGAAGGAGCAACTGCTCCCCCTCTTCAATGAGTATTCGGCTGAAAAGGAGTTTACCTACAAGATAGGGGCCGAAGCAGCTTTCGAGTACTGCGCACTGGAATATTCCTTCTCTTACTGGCAGTGGAATAAGAGAATCAAGTCCGAGATTCCGACCGAATCGGCAAGTATACAGGAAATATTCGATCACTTTATTGTCGCTGTGGATCCATACTACTACTCCGATAAAGGTGTTTCCGATTTGACACCCTTTTTTCACCAGGCTTTGAACCAAATCGGCTTTTACAGCTACGACACATCGCCTTTCGATGGCCTGCTCACCGCTGCGCGGGAACCGACCTTCAAGTTCTGCGCGCCCGAGGGGACCGAGCCTGTCTTCGACCCCAAAGCGATGCAGGACATCCATCAGTGGATCACCACCAAAGGCAACAACATGATCTTCATCTACGGCGAGATGGATCCGTGGAGCGCGAGCGCAGTGCAACTGACTGGGCGGACCAATTCCCTGAAGATGGTGAAGAAAGGGGGCGAGCACACCACCCGCATCAAGGATTTCGAGGGAGAAGAAAAGGACCGGATTCTTGATGCCTTGCAGAAGTGGTTGGATGTCGAGGTCGAGCGGGATCTGAAGTAAAAAGAACAATTACAAAAGCCTGCAGTTCACGACGCTCTGGCACCGGAGCTGAGGCAAACCGTTATACTTCTAAATATGAAGGGAAAATTATGAATATTGCTAAAGTTGAAGTTATTCCTTTTGGTGTTCCCATAAAGAATTTTGCTGATGCATATACCGGTTTTTCGGTATCAAAAGCAGTGCTCGTAAAAATAATTGCTGAAGATGGTACTACCGGTTTCGGCGAAGCATGTGCCTGGGAGCCGGAATTCTACGGAGAAACTCTTGAGTCTGTAGCTTCTACCATTTCGAGATACATTACCCCCATTATCATTGGAGAGAATGTATTCAACATCAATCGGATTATGGCAAAAATTGATGCGAACATTGCAAGAATTACATGTGTTAAAGAAGGTATCGATCTGGCTCTGCACGATTTGAAGGGTAAACTTTTGAAAACACCTGTTTATAATATATTGGGTGGTAGTTTCAGGGGAAAAATTCCTGTTGCCTCGGAGATTGGAATAGATACACCTGAAGCGATGGCTGAAAATGCTCTGGCAGTATTGGAACTTGGAATAAGAGTAATAAAAATAAAAGGTTCCAATGATATGAAGCTTGATGTAAAGAGAATAAAAACAGTTCGCCAGGCGGTAGGAAATGAAATAGAGTTACGGCTGGATCCAAACGCGGCATGGACCACAATCGGCACTATAAAAACAATGAAAGAAATTGAGGACTGTAATCTGCAATTACTGGAACAACCGGTTCCCGGCTGGGATTTAAAAGGTATGTCCCATATCAGAAACAATATCGGGATTCCATTGATGGCAGATGAAAGTATATGGACACCGCAGGATGTTATTAAAATTGCTGAATACGGGGCTGCAGATATAATTAATATAAAGCTTGCAAAATCATGTGGTCTGGCACTGGCAAAACAAATAGAGTTTGTTGCAGAATCTCAGGGACTTCCCTGCATTGTCGGGACGGAAATTGAACCGGGATTTTCTTTAGTAGCAAAATTACATCTGGCCGCATCGATGAAAATACATCCTTTGGCAAGTGAATTTACAGAACTTTCTCTTTTGAAGGGTAACATTTTAAAACATAACTTTGAGATCAAGGCCGGTTGTGTTAAAGTCCCTGATGGACCGGGATTTGGAGTTGAGTTGGATGAACAATATTTTGAGAAGGTGATTATAAAAATAAATTAACTAAAACATTATTTGTACTGTACGGGGACATCAATGAGTTAACATTGATGAGGCTGATCTCCAGACGCTAACCCTGTTTACTGCTGAACGGCAGATTTTGAAGATCGACATTTCCACCGGTAATGATCACTCCCGTTTTTTTGCCGTCCGTCTTTATTTTACCGGACAATAATGCCGCCGCCGGGACGGCTGAAGACGGTTCAATAATTATCTTCATCCTCTCCCACACAAACCGCATTGCGTTGATTATTTCATTCTCGGTTACAGTTACAATCTCAGAGACGTATTTGCTGATAATACCGAACGTTTTATCCGATAATATTGTCCTCAGTCCGTCGGCAATAGTATCCGTTGTCGGAACCTTAACGATCCTGCCTTCTTTAAATGAGAGGTACGCATCGTTTGCTTTTTCAGGTTCACATGCGATCACTGTAACATCACGTTCACTGTAATGGGCTGATAATGCAGTACCGGAAATAAGTCCCCCACCTCCAACAGGTGCAAGAAGATAATCGAGATCCGGAACTTCTTCCAGAAATTCATACGCCGCCGTGGCTGCACCGGCAATTATTCTGTAATCATCGTAGGAATGAACTAATGTACTCCCGGTTTCTTTCATAATGCGTTCTGCTGTTGACTCTCTTGCAGCTAACGTTGGCTCACAAAATGTTATTGTTCCGCCATAGTATTTTACAGCATTTACTTTTACTGAAAGAGTATTCGACGGCATTATTATATATGCCGGTATGCCTGAAAGTTTTGCGGCCAGCGATAAAGCCGCTGCATGGTTTCCTGATGAATGTGTAACTACACCTCCTGAGAGTTCATTCTTATCAAGAGACAACACTGTGTTACATACTCCCCTGAATTTAAAAGCCCCGACTTTCTGAAAATTTTCACATTTAAAAAACACAGAACCACTGCATGCTTCATTAAATGTTGAAGATGTTAATACCGGAGTTTTATTTGTATAGAATTTAATTTTCTCGTATGCATTCCGGATGTCATTATGAGTTGGTATCCTGCTCAAGTTCCTTCTCCTTATTTAATAACAGCGACAGCTTCGATCTCAATTAAGAATCCAAAATGCAACGGTGTGGTCGACACAACCACCCTGGCAGGTTTATGACTTCCGAAGAACTCGGAATAAATTGTGTTTACTCTTGACCACAGGCTTATATCACTGATATATACAGTAGCCTTTAACACATTGTCGATACTGCTTCCCGATGCCTCAAGAACAGCTTTTAAATTATTCAGTGTCTGGACTGTCTGTTCTTCTATCGTTCCTGTTATCTTTTCACCTGTTTCCGGTACTATCGGAAGCTGTCCTGAAACAAAAACCAGGTCATTATGAACAACTGCCTGCGAATAATGCCCAGCAGGTGTCGGCGCATTTTCAGTTTTGATATATTCCATGTCTATTTCCTATATTTTATTTTAATTGGGATTTCCCATTTAAGCGTTTACAAAACATAATTCTATCCTTTCGATACTAATGATTTTGCTAAATTTATCTTGAACTGTCAAGAGTTTCCTTTTCTAAGGCACTTTTCCTGAAAATTCATACGAAAGGCCAAATTTTTAGACCAGTAGTGCCGATATAGTCATCCTATCCTCTAAAAGAAATAATATTCTTTCTCCCTTAAGCACCAGTCCTATTGCGTTGGAGGTTTTTGATCAGCTGGTATTGGCGATTTGTATGGCTTACCATCTTTTGCTTTAAGAAAAAAAGATTTGGCTTCTTTTAATAGAGTCCGGTTAGTGAGAAGTTCAATACCAGTTGCCGCAATGACTTTAGCTGCTACAACTGCCCCTTTTCGACCAGCCCGGGTCCCATGGCAAGCGGTGGTGGCCCAATTATGCCAGGGTATATCTTCAGCTGCTGTGGTTATACTAAAACCTGCCGTCGGAACAATCCAGCTCACTTCAGCTACATCGGTTGAACCTCCTTTAACTTCACCAGGCTTATCGGGAAGTGCTTTTATTTTCTCATTGAATCCTTTTTCTTCCTTATTTACGAAACGTTGTAACGAACGGGCAAATTCTTGTTCTTCTTCCGTAAACTGAGGTGCACCGACAAGTTCAAGGTTCTTTTGTAAAGCTTCCTGGAGCGGTCGATTCAAAAGATATTCGTGTACGCCTGTTATCAAGTGAACTTTATGAGTCGTTTCTGTGGCAAGGGCCGCAGCTTCGGCAATCTTGAGGATTCTTTCATAATACTTCTTTACTTCGGCGCGATTGATGTCTCGAACAAAATACCAGACCTTGGCATATTCCGGTACTACATTGGGCGCCTCTCCGGCATTAGGAATGACGTAATGAATTCGTACCGTGGGTTTTACATGCTCACGCATTAAGTTTACACCGTAGTTCATAAGCTCTACGGCATCGAGGGCACTGCGACCATTCCAGGGGTCCGCAGAACCATGCGCTGACCGACCAAAAAATTCAACTTCAAAACTGTTCATCGCTCGACCGGGCTGATTTCGCACTTCATTTTCATCGCCTGGATGCCATTCGAGCACTGCATCGAGTCCCTCAAAAACCCCTGCTTTTGCCATATACACCTTTCCAACCACAGTTTCTTCAGCAGGGGTACCAAAAAGCTTGAGTGTACCTTTGAGATTGTTCTTTTCCATAATTACCTTCAAAGCGATTGCGCCGCCTACGCTGGCAGCACCAAATAAGTTATGCCCACACCCATGACCGGAAGTCACGCCGTCGGTACGGGGCTTTCGTTCAGGCACAGCTTGATTACCAACACCCGGAAGAGCATCATATTCCGCAAGAATACCAATTACCGGCGAACCGCTGCCATAAGTTGCCACAAAGGCCGTCGGCATATCCGCAACACCGCGCTCTACGGAAAAGCCATCGCGTTCGAGCATATCGGCGAGATATTTTGCGGATTTGTATTCAACTAAGCCAATTTCCGCAAAATTCCAAATAGCCAGGGATGCCTCATCGAGCATCGGTTTATTAGCTTCAACCCATGCGATAGACTGCTCTTTGTAAAGGCCGGTCTGGTTCTGCGCAAAAACTGCAGGACAAATGAGCAGAAAGAACGTTAAAGAAAGAGTGGAAATAATTCGGTTGTACATTGTTTTGCCTCCATATCTGAAAAATACTTAACCTGACATTTCCCATTTAAACGGTTAAAAAACATATTTTTCTCCGTACGACATCAATAATCTTACCATATTCACCTTGAGCAGCCAAGATTTTTCTTTTCCGAGGCAATTTTACTAAAAATATGCATGAAAACACGTTTATTGTAACATGAATTATCTGTGCAGGTTATCTATAAAGCAGTGCTTTCCTGCCAATGCTCGGATAAGTATGCTCGATATGTAACCTTTCAGATGGCAGAGGTGCTGGTTTCAAAAGGGTTGTTTCAGGAAATCCTTGAACGTATCCATCGATTGAAGTCTGCGGACATTGGGTATGGTTAATGATGTATACTTCGGACGCAAAGAAGCGATCCTCAAGCAGCGTCAGAAATTGAAGGAACAAACGATTCAAAACAGAAGAAAGTATAATCAGAAAAAACATGTTAACCTGAAGTCAAAATCGTCGAAAGTCTCTACTGACTAATTGTCCCAATTTGGTTGAAACGGTACAGTTCATCCCACCACCACATTCGGGGCGGAGTTTTCTGCTGCGGCCATATCTGGTTGAGCGTGTCCCCTTCGAACAACTCTCCATTCTTCATCACGTACTTGATGGTGTTGGTGTTCCGAATGTCCTCCAAAGGGTTCCTGGCGAGCACGATCAAGTCGGCGAGCTTTCCCACCTCGATGCTCCCCAAATCCTGGGCATAGCCAATCGCTTCTGCACCGTGCAGGGTCGCTGCCCGCAGAACTTCGAAATTCGTCATTCCTCCACTGTGCAGCGCCCACATGTCCCAATGACACTGCATCCCTTGCAATTGTCCGTGTCCCCCAATGCAGACCCGTCCTCCAGCCCGGACGATCTTGGCGGCCCCAGCGGCAGCTCTCGGGTAGAAATATTCTTCCTTTCGGAACCACTGTCGCCGTTTGGTCCATGAATCGAGGAGGTTATGGGGGATAAATCGCTGTAATTTCTGATCGTCATGAATTTCCATGCTCAAAAAGAAGTAGTCGTCACCACCGGTGCCGCCGTATCCCTGCATAAGCGTGGGCGTGTAGAAGAGTCCGACGCGGGCCACCAGTTCGGCAACGTCTCTATAAATGGGCGCAGTCCCGAAATTGTGCTCGTTGCCGCTGAAACCGTCGATCACGTGGGTCAGGTCCAGCTTGAGGCTGGAGGCGCCTTCGGTGGTGGGCATGATCCGGTGTTCCTTGGAGGCTTCCACTATCCACTGCCGCTGTTTCCGGTTGCCGGCCAGGTAGGCCTTCAACGTTTTTGTCCGGTAGTACTTTGCGTACTTGGCGACCACATTCTTGGCATCCTTGGCGGATTGAAGATTGGTGTTCTTAAAGATCCCCGGCCCGGTGGAAAGCGCCCTCGGCCCGAGCATCTCACCTATGTCCACGAGATCTTGATAGGCGAAAATGTCCTTGTCGTTCTGCGGATCGCGGCCAGTCGTAACGCCATAGGCCAGATTGGCGAGAAAATACCAGTTTTGCATGTCGAGGACGCCTAGGCGGATTTCGAACCAGTGAGAATGAACATCCACGATCCCCGGCATGATCGTCATTCCATTGACGTCGAATAGCCGCGCGTCTTCGGGGACAGTTACCGATCCCCTTCGCCCAAGGGCCGTGATCCGGTTGTCTGTGATGACAATATCTGCGTCCGGGATTACCTCTTTGCCTCGCATCGTGATCACCCTGGCACCGCGAAGCGCAATCACGCCTTTGGGAATGTGGCGAGGTCGTTCAATGACAGCTACGATTTCCTCGACAGGCAGTTTCCGCGCTTCACCTTCTGACGACTTTGCAGCTTCGAACGTCACATCGGCCAAGCGCAAGCGGAAAAAGGAGGAACCCAGCCCCCAGGTTATGGTCGATCCACCATCGGCCCAGGCAAAGTAGTCGGCCCCTACCTCGGTGAGTTTCCTCACTGGGACCGAAGCAGAGCTAACGTTCACAGTGGGCGGGTCTCCGCCGATGCGGGGCACGACCACCACATACAGTTGGTCGTTCACGAGCGCCAGGGCATGGCGCCCGTCAGGACTGATGCGCGCGTCCTGGGCCGGCGTTGGCGCCGATCCTCCAACAATCTTGAGGTGAGTGCGCCGGTCCGTACCGTCGAACCGCAATGAGGTCAGTCCTTGATTGGAATAAACATAGACGCGATCCTGCTCGTCCGTAAAATGCGGGGCAACGACGCCACGGGCGGGCACGATGCGTTTCAGATCACCGCCTTCTGCAGGTATCCAAACCAGCTCGTCGCCAGAGCCCTCGCGGCCTTCGACCCGCGCCTGCCGCGGTCCGTACACCGCGACAAGGCGCTGACCATCGGGCGACCAGGCTGGATTCCGATAGTAACCGGGAATCCGCGTCAGTTGCTGGGGGGCGCCCCGCCCGTCCGTACGAATTTTCCAAATGTGTCCTTCCTCCATCGACCAGGTCACATAGGCCAGCCACTTCCCATCGGGTGACCAGGCAGGATGGAACTCCCGGCTGTCGCCGGACATGATGCGAGTAGGCTTACCGCCAGGGATGCTCATCGTGTAGAGGTGCGTCAGCGCGGAGAACGCCAGCCGCTTGCCGTCCGGTGATTGCGACGGTAGCTGGATGAGGCGGGCACGGACCGGCCCTTGCTCAACGCGGGACGGGAAATTCAGTAGTGGACCCACTTCCTGGGAGACGTTGGCAGTGAAAGGTACGACGCGCGCTTCGCCGTTTTTCACGTTCACGCGATGGATCTTGCCGCCGTAGGAAATCACAATCTCCCTGCCGTCGGGCGTGAAGGCATAGCCAGGAAGCATATCACGCTCCGCGTAAGACTCCTGTGCATCAGGTTGAACCGGGTATTTCAACCAGCGCTCCTCGCCGGTGGCGAGATCGCGGATCCGCAATCCCGTTTCGGCTTCGTGACGTGTCCCATAAACCAATTGGGTGCCGTCAGGCGAGAGCACCGGCCTAAACCCGCTTCCGGGTGCCTCTGTAATCACGCCTTCGTCACCCGTGATGAGATCCCGGCGCGCGATTTGGCAGGAGGGAAGCTTGAAGACCATGTCAAGCCACGGTCTAAACGACCTCTTGGCATAGTACAGATAGCGACCGTCAGGGCTGGCTACGGCTCCCATGGGGTTGTCCCACTTGATTACCTGGACCCCTTTACCGCCTTTGAGGTGGTACATCCAGATTTCTTCGCGCCGATCCCAAGTGCCGCTACCTGGAACACTGCGCGTAACGATGACGTACTCCCCGTCCGGCGTCCAGCTTGGCGATACGAAAAGACTTTGCTTATCCTTGCTCAGTTGTTTCGCCTCGGAGCCGTCCGCGTTAGCGATCCAGACGTTCTCGGACCCACTACGGTCACTCAAAAAAGCGATGTGGAAGCCGTCGGGAGAATAGCACGGTTGGCTGTCAAAGGCCATGCCACTGGTGATGCTGACGGCGTCGCCTCCCTCGAACGGGACAGTGTACAAGTCCCCCAGCAGTTCAAAGAGGATCGTCTCCCCATTCCGGGAAATGTCCAGGGAAATCCAGGTCCCCTCATCGGTCGTGAACTCTATTTTGCGTTCGGGCTTGAGGGGCAGGCCTTCAACATTGCTGCCGTACGCGCCATAACAGACGCATATCAACAACAACGGGCCAATGAGACAGCGGCGAAGATAAGTCATATGCTCTCCTTTCTATTCGGGACCAGGCCGTGCCAATAACTAATGAATGAGTAAGAGCTCTTGTTGCTGTGGAGACAAACGCTCGACCCCATTTTCAGTGGCGATCGCTTGCTCATGGTTATAAAAGACCAAGTATTCGCCTTCGCGGGTAGGGGACGGCATATAAAAAAAGTACTCCAGAACGAAGTGGTGATTGGG
>SDBT01002915.1_pt1 | contig 29812 bp, 16 predicted proteins | sample 2277101 | NCBI WGS metagenome assembly SDBT01 (sample SAMN10404973, study PRJNA504765) | marine sediment metagenome | isolation source: marine sediment core GS10_PC15, 103 cmbsf | place: Arctic Ocean: Southern Knipovich Ridge | collected 2010
TTTTTCTTTTTCGCCGTGTACATCGTCGGCGGCACCTTGGCATGCCGTCCTTCGAACCAGGCAAGGATGCCATAATTAAGAGACGCTGGAATACCGTAGAAATAGTTAAAACCCTTATCCAACGGCATGTCCTTTACGGGCTTGGACCAATCGCGCTTTCCCGGTGTGCCTGGAAAATCCATCCCCAAATGCCACTTGCCAACCATCGCCGTATTGTAACCGTTATCGCGCAGAAACGAAGCCAGCGTCACCCGCCCATCAGCAATCAGACAGTTACCCTCGGCCCTTAGCACACCCTTTTTCTTTTCTGTTCGCCAGCAGTATCGCCCGGTCAGCAGTCCATAACGCGATGGCGTACAAACAGTATCCGAGCTGTGTCCGTTAGTAAAACTAATCCCTTCTTTCGCCAGACGATCCAGGTTAGGCGTCTGGAATTTAGCCTCTGGATTCAAACAACTCGCATCGCCAAACCCCTGGTCATCCGTATAAATAACAATAATATTAGGCTTATCTGCTGCTTTAACAGCCTTGTCATCAGTGCCAGCAGAGCTCTTCTTCAGCAATCCGTCCAGTACGTCCTTTGAAACTGCAAGAACCGTCCCATGCCTCATCCCTTTGGGCACCTTAAGCTTACCCGAAATATCCTGCCATTCCTTAAAGTCCCTGGTACGCATAGCCCCATACAGCCCCTTCCTGTAACAGTCATAATACACATACCAGTACTCACCGACCTTGACAGTCGTCGGCCCTTCTACCCAAAGCCCTTTCGGGGTAAAAGGTTCAGGGGATTTGCTCCAAGGGCCAGTAACTTTGTCACTGGTTGCAATATGCAGATTTTTCGCCGGCGGGTACCGTGTTTCATCCTTCGTTATCATTAAGTATTTACCGCCGGCACTGAGGATCGTAGAATCGATCACGTTAAACCCCGGATTATAAAAAAGTCGAGTCTTCGTATAACTTTTAAAATCCTTTGTGGTCGTACAATACATCCGGTGATTCCATCCCTTATCAGCGGCTTTAGCAGTCTCGGTAAACCTATCGGGTATTGATGTAGCCCAATAGATCACGTACTGCTTTCCATCAGGATCCCACGTGATCTCAGGTGCCCAGCAGTTGCGGGCCTTGGCCTCATAGGCCATAACAGGAACAAACTTCTGCTCAGACCAATTGACCAGGTCTCTGGAATGGGCAATACCAATCCCCTTATCATGCCAGCTTGTTGTCCAAACCATGTGGAATATCCCATCCGGCCCCTTGATGACACAGGGATCACGCATCAGTTTCCCGCCGACCATCGGTTTGACGAAAGGCTTATCATCGTTAAGAACCGTCCAGTTCAACCCATCCCGGCTGTAAGCCAGATAAAGCCCATCCTGACCATTATTCCTGAAAGATGTAAAAAGATAGACATCATTACTATCCGACTTGACAGCAGCTTGTCCAAACGCCAAACCTCCGAGAACTATTACCAATAACAGTACACAGTTTTGTAAAATTCGTCTTCTATTCATAAAAATCATTCCTAAAACTTATGGTTTAAACGTAACCCGCTGTCCTTTTTTGGTGTTATATGTTTTCGTTTCATCGCCATAGCGGATATTCAGCTTTCCGCCGTTGCGGGAAAGGATTTCGGCTTTGACGAGTTTTCCATCTTTCCAATCCACGTCCACCTCGAATCCGCCTCGTGCCACCATTCCCTTTGCCGATCCGTCTTTCCATTCATCGGCAAGCGCCGGCAGCAGATGAACATCGCCTTCATGGCTCTGCATCAGCATCTCAACAACACCGGCAGGCGTACCGTAGTTTCCGTCCAGGTTAAACGCCCCACCGGCCAGGTTCATCAGGTTCGGCTGGGTCTGCTCAGTAAGCAGTTGCTTGAACTGCCCCAAAGCGGCATTGCCGTCAAACAAACGCCCGTAGCAACTGATCTTCCAGGATTGGGACCAGCCCATAGTGCGGTTGCCCCGGCGGGCCAGCGATTTTTTGGCCGCTTCGAAAAGCTCGGGTGTTTTCTTTTGTGTTATCTGTCTGCCGGGATGCAAACCGACAAGATGAGAGAGGTGTCGGTGAACCATATCCACCTCGGTTGCCTCTTCAATGCCCCACTCAAGAATATGACCCTGCTTACTGATACGAGGCATCTCCAGTTCAGCCAATGTTGCTTTTACGGTTTTCGTAAACTTATCGTTAATGCCGAGTACCGCCGCCGCCTCGAGATAGTCGCTCATAACCTGCCAGATAACACTCTGATCGTAGGCCGTAACCGGTCCGATCTCAGACATTTGCTCATTTCCATTTTCGTCTATGTAGTTAAACCCGGTCTCATGAGAAGTACTCGCCCTGGGAACCCATTTGCCGGTCTTGTGGTCCCTAATCACCCAACTCTCAACAAACTGGCAGCTTTCTTTCAGGATAGGCCAGCCGGTATCACGCAGAAACTCGGTATCGCCTGTAAAACGATAGTGCTCCATAATGTTCATAACAACCCAGTGAACAGAAATAACCGACCCGCCCCATCTCGCTCTTCTGGCGCTGTTAATGGTTCTTCCCCAGGGACCGACGTTATGGTTCGTACAAAAACCTTTGGCCCCGTAACTTTTGGCCATCTTGCGTCCCTCGATACGCAGCATATCAAGCAGCCAGAACAACGGCTCATGGCACTCGGAAAGATTAGTCGGTTCCACCGATAGATAATGCAACTGAATATTGATGTTCAAATGATAATCACTGTTCCATGGATTCTTCAATTTTTCCGCCCAAATCCCCTGCAGATTCGTCGGTAGTGTTCCCGGACGCGACGATGACACCTTCAAATAACGTCCAAACTGAAAATACAGTTCCATCAGGTCCGGGTCAAATTGAGTTTCCTTAAACTTAGCAAGCCGTTCATCAGTTGGCAGCTTTGTAAATCTCTTCGGGCTCTTTCCCAGGTCAACATCGCATCGGTACATCATTGAGGAAACATCGTCCATCGAGTCTTTCCGGATCTTTGCCCATGGCTTGCCCTGAGCTTTAGCAAGTGTCTTCTCGGCCTTTTTCTGCCAGCCGTCTTTCAGTGGAACCTGCGGCTGACTTTTATTGAAATCTGTCGCACAGGTCAATAGCAAAGTCACCGCCTTTACCCCACGAACCTCAAGCACTCCCTCACCGCCTTTTACGCTGCCGCCTTCAGGCATTGCTTTTAGGACTGTATAAAATTTCGTACCAAGATACGGATCTTTAGGGTTATCATACTGTGCCTGCCCAACAAGCAACAGCTCATCATCGCTCTTTACAATAGCAGGACCAACTTTTTTGGCAAGATGAGTTATGCTCGCATCAAAGTTAAGCCCATCGGCAGCCGTTGAGGAAAGACGGATAGCAATACAGTCATCGACAGCCGAACTTAAAACCTCTTCGGTGATGACAGATCCGTCAAACAGCGGCTCTGTTACGGTTACAAGACCCGTTGCAACATCAAGCTTGCGAGAGTAGCCCTTCGATTCCATAGCAGCCGAACCGACATGCTCGATCCAGAGATCACCCATTGTCTGATACGAACCGATTGGGGGGGCATCGGCCATGATGATTTTGGACTCGTATAGGTCATGCGCCTCTTTATATTTCCCGGCATCGACAAACTTTTGAACCTCCGCGATCCTGTCTTTGGTCGTCTCAGGGTGCCGCATCATCGGCTCTTTCGCCCAGATGCTGTCTTCGTTGAGTTGAATGCGCTCTTTGGGGTAAGTTCCCAACACCATCGCACCGAGCCGACCATTGCCAACCGGTGTGGCGACTTTCCATTCTTTAGCAGGTTTATTAAACCAAACCACCCGTTTTTCATTCCACGGGCGTGGTGCCTCCGTATCATTTTTTGAAAGATCTTTTCTGCTCGCAGCACAGGAAGCGGTAATCAACAACAATACACAGCTTAAAACAATTTTTTTCAATGTTACCATCTTGTAATCTCCACTTGAGTTGTTATTTTCTGATATTTACCATATAATAATTTATAGCTTAGTACAACTTACGCCACTGGGTCTCTTTTCTAATAGAGTACCATACCTGTCTTGCTAACTCAAGTTTTACAACCTCACTTTGTAACTATTTTTAAGCTGCCAATAACCGCCATGACCTTTGTGTACCTCAAATCAGCCATGCTGATTATTAGCCAGAGAGTTCTTAATGTAATGTTACCGGATGTGTCAGAAAAATTGCATGAGCTAATAGAAGAGATTTGCAACGAAAAGATTAAAAGCTTTGATTGGTCACGGTCAGTATCGTCGGACAGACAGGATCAGGATGGGCAAAAATTGCCCATCCTGCAAAACTTCATTGTTTCCCATCAGCAGAAGCTTCTTGTTTTTGTAACCCGTTCATTTCAGGTGGCTACTTCGGAACCGTAGCGAACGGCTCTAATGTAATCGACCGTAGGTTGATCGGTTGCCATTTCCCTTTTTTCGGTTTTATCTGAATACTGTGTTCACCTGCCTGTAAATAATTTGTCTGGCCCAATGTTACAGTCTTGAACTCTCCAAAACCTCCAGTAGATTCGACTTTGGAGTTCATTGACTTGCCATCGACAATGACGTTAAATCCACTTAAAATGGCTTCCATTGCGATCTCAGCTTTTATGGTAAATTTGCCCTTTTGACGAATGACAAACGGCCATTCGACCCAGACCCTTCTGTCCGTCCAATTGCCGATATTCTGTTTGCCGTTTTTGGTTTCAAGTTTGGTATGACTGTTAAAACGATTATGAATATAGGCCCATTTCGCCCCAAGTTCAACAGTGCCTTTAGCGTTCTGCGTCGGAAGATTTTTCTCGATGTCCAGAGCCCCCGACACCTTCAAAACCACAACCGTATCAATCGCATCCAGCGGCTTTGCGGGAAGATGCACTATTACACCATTTTGATCTGTGCTGGTTTTAAGTTTTTCTAAGTTGCCCATAAGAAAAGTCTGCTTAACCTCGTTTTTCAAACCGGGCACAATCAATTTACCGTCAGCCGGCCAGTCGAAAACATGCAGATACAGCGTCGCACCGTTAATGAATGTTTTCTTGGTACAACGGCCCCATTCCAGCCGGGCAAAAGGACTGGCAGAGGTTTCATAGATCGAACTGCCATAGATCTTCATCCACTGGCCGATGGCTTTTAACCGCTCAATACTGGGCTGGGGTATTTCACCTTCTGACGTCGGTCCGACATTCAGCAAATAGTTACCGCCTTTGCTTGCAATATCGACCAGGTTACGAATAAGTGTTTCGGTCGATTTCCAGTCGTGATCATAGCTCTTAAAACCCCACGTGCGATTCATTGTCATGCACGCTTCCCAATCGCTATCCAGTCCGGTCGCGGGGATGTGCTGTTCGGGGGTAGAGCAATCGCCTTGATAGCCGCCACCCAGCCGGTTATTGGTAATGATTCCCGGTTGCAGGCTGATCAGCGGCTGAAGCATATCGGCACGTTCTTCGTTCATATCCCGCGGCGTGTCCCACCACAGCACGGCGATATCGCCATAGTTGGTCAGGATCTCTTTGACCTGCGGTACCGCAATTTTTTTAATATACTCATCCATACTGCCTTCCTGGGCTGGGTCCCACTTTTTTCCTCCAGAGGCGGCTCCGCCTGGATGATTCCAGTCCTGTGCTTGCGAATAGTAGAAACCCAGCTTGATACCATGCTTGCGGCACGCCTCTGCCAGCGGCTTAAGAAGATCCTTACCATAAGGCGTTGCATCCACAATATCCCAGTCAGTAACTTTGGAATCAAAAAGGGCAAAGCCGTCATGGTGCTTGGATGTGATCACGATATACTTCATACCCGCCTCTTTCGCCAGGCGCACCCAGCTATCCGGATCATACTTAACAGGATTGAACTGTTTGGCATACGCCTTGTATTCAGCAACCGGGATCCTGCCTCGCAGCATGATCCACTCGCCAATGCCGTCAATCTGTTTGCCTTTGTAGGTTCCGGCTGGAACAGAATAAACGCCCCAGTGAATAAACATCCCAAAACGTGCCTGCCGCCACCATGCCATGCGCCCATCGCGCTGCGCGGGTGTTTCGTCGGCATAGGGCCAGGAAGATTCCGCCAACAAAGATGTTTGAAAAGCCGACAACATCAACAACAGACAAATACTTCTTGTTACGGTTTGTGTAAATCTCATCTTGACACTCCTTAATTTAATATTTCCCATAACATTTACATTATAGCTCAGCTTACGCCGCTAAGCCTCTTTTCTAATAGAATTCATACTTAGAGTTGTTTTGTCGCGGTACTTTTGTTTTAGGTGCTTTAGTTTTGCTTTCAGGCGATCTTTATGTTGAGAGTATTGCGGGTTGTCGATCAGGTTTCTGAGTTCGTGCGGGTCTGTGTTCAGGTCGAATAGCTGGGTAAACCGTTTTCCTTTGTGTGCGTACTCAATGAGCTTGAAACGTTCGTCCTGGACGGCTCTTTGAGTGTCGGTGTATGCAAAGTACTGATATGTATAGGGTTTGTTCTTGTTATCTCGAATAACATTTACGAGGCTTTTGCCGTCGGATGTCGGCGGTGTTGGGTTGTCTGTTAGATCACAGATTGTTGGCATTACGTCGAATAAATAGCAGAGGGCGTCACGTTTTTGGCCTGTTGGAATTTTCGGTCCTTTGAAAATCAGAGGCACGTGTATTCCGCCTGCATCATAGAGGTTCTGCTTGCCCATCAGGCCATGATTTCCAAGGGCGAGGCCACTGTCACCTGAAAAGACTATCAGGGTATTTTCATCCAGTCCGTTTTCCTTTAGTGCTTTTAGGACGATGCCGATCTGTTCATCCATGTGCGAGATAATTGCGTAGTAGTCCGAGAGATGTTTCTTTATCTCTTCGGGCTTGCGTGGGAAGCCTGCCAGTTTCTCGTCTCTTATTTTCAGCGATCCCTGGTCAAAAGCATGGGCGGGCATAAAGCTTTTAGGCAAAGGGATTTTTTCGGGCGGATACATGTCATGGAAGCGTTTGGGAGCGTTTCTCGGGTCGTGGGGGGCATGGTATGCGAGGTATAAAAAGAAAGGTTTTTTCCGGTCATAGCTTTTCAAGAAGTTTACTGCGCCGGTGGTGAAAACCTCGCTGGTGTGGAAAAATTCCTTTTCTTTGTTTGGGGTTGCTTTCATCTCCCTGAAATTTTCTCTTGCAAGCAGTGTTTTTACCTCTTGTCCCCTGGGTCCCTTTTTATAGATATAGAGTGGGCCATCGAATTTTCCGGATGGGTCAAAGTCGTGTGTTCCCATTAGATAATGATTGTAATCGCGATAAGGCCCGTGAAATCCGTAGCAACGTTCTCCGCCATCGAACATTCGGCCCATGCTTGACTGGGACTGGTGGGACTTGCCCACCCAGTATGTGTAATATCCATTATCATGCAGAGCTTCGGGGATTGTAATGTGTTGGGGCGGGATATTTCTTCCATGGCCATCCAGTCGGAAAAGAGATCGTCCGGAAAGCAGCATTGCTCTGCTGGGGATACATGTTGCGCCCGACATTGATCCCATCATATATGCGCGAGTGAAAGAGGTTCCCTGACGGACAAGAGAGTCCAAATTCGGAGTGCTGATGATATCGTTGCCTAGTGCGTGGATAGTGTTAAAACGCTGGTCATCTGAGAAAATTAGCAATACGTTGGGTTTGTTGTAATTCTTCGGGGCGGCTAGAACCGGATTGGTCTGAAAGATTGGGTGCAGTAATGCTGTGTGGCCAAGCAGGGATTTTAAGAACAGTCTTCGATTCATTTTGTTTGCAGCCTCAAAAGAAATTCATATTCCCAGGCAATAGAAACCTTAGCTGGGATTTCCCATATAACATTATATATCTTAGCTCAGCTACGCCGCTGAGCCTGGTTTCTAATAGAATATCATGCTTGTCTCGAAAACTCAAGTCACAACTACTTGTACCCATGCTTCTCTAAATGTTTTTTCATATATCGGGCCAGGTAGGGATATTCGTCGAATTTCACTGGTTTGGCGGTAAAGCGAGGGTCTGCGGTTTTCTTTAAATACGCCACCAGTTGTTTGCGAAGCTTCTTGACGGTCCCGGCATATCTCGGATCGCCGGCAAGGTTGTTTACCTGGTCAGGATCATTCCGGCAGTCATAGAGTTCTATAGCTGGGCGTTTGGCAAAACAGAGGTTATAAAACTTGCCCAGTTTCGGATCATCCTTACATCCTTTTATAAATGACTTTGTCGGGCTGTTATCACAGTCGGCGAAGCTGTCCATCGGATGCGAAGCCCCTTCGGCTACACCTGCCGGCCAGCGGTCAGGCTCAAGATTCAAAATAAGCAGCCACTTGTCGCTGCGGATCCCGCGCGATGGATATCCGGCCATGGAAGGCATCTTCTGAGCCGGAGCGTGGCGCTCGCGGCCGAAGACCATAAAGCTGCGTTTTTTGTCAACGCGTCCAGTGCCCTTACCCTCAAGTATGCCGAGCAAAGAGTTGCCCGTCATCTCTTTCACAGCACCTATTCCAACAGCTTCCAGAAAGGTAGGAGCAAGGTCCGTCAGGGAAGTAAAATCTGTTACCGTACGATTCGGCTTGATCTTATTAGCCCAGCGGATCGCCAGCGGTACACGCGCCCCCCAATCGTAGAGATTTCCTTTACCGCGCGGGAACGGAAAACCATGATCGCCGGTCATTACGATAATTGTATTGTCAAGCTCACCAGCTTCTTCGAGCAGTTTCATGGCATCGTTTACATCATTGTTCCATCGCTGCACTTCAAAATAATAGTCAGCGATATCACTGCGTATTTCCTTGTTGTCAGGATAGAATGTCGGTACATGCACCTTGTCGATATCCATTCCACTTTTCGCTCCGGTTCCTTTAACGTACGACCGATGCGGATCGCTGGTACCGAACCAGAAGCAGAAGGGTTTGTTCTTGTTTCGTTTCTGCATAAATTTATCAAAGGTGCTTTGAGGTCCGCAGGGATTTTCTTTATAACCAGCCGCCATCGGATCGCCCGGTCCCCACGCCTTGCGCCAATGGCCGATCTCATAGCCGTCATCTCTCATCATGAACATAAAGTTGGGGTGTTTGATATCGAGAGTGCTGTGGAGATTCGCGCCCTGGCCAAGGCGATAAAACTGCTGACCGGTAATGATCGAGTTGCGGCAAGGCGTACAGGATGGACTTGATATAAAGGCATGCTCAAAAAGAACCCCTTCCTTTGCTAGCCGGTCAAACGCCGGAGTCTTAACAACTTTATCACCATAGGCTCCGGCATGCGGCCAGCCCCAGTCATCCGCCAGCGCAAACAAGATATTCGGCCTTTTGCCGTCGCCCTCCCGTGTCTGCATCACACAAGATGAAAACGATAGAGCAGCCAAACTCAAACCTGTTGTTTGCAAAAACCTGCGCCGAGTAGAATTGGTCATTGTATATATCTTCCTTTCTGTAAAGTGTTTCAATCTTTGTAAAAGCCGTACTTATATGCAGCATCCAAGAACGCAACCATATTCTCTACAGGCACTCCGCCCTGTATGTTATGGACATTGTTGAATACATATCCGCCGCCGGGCTTGAATATTTCTATGTAATTTTTGGCATCCGCCTCAACTTCCTCTGGAGTTGAGAATGGAAGGACATGCTGTGAGTCACAACCGCCGCCCCAGAAAACCAGGTCTTTGCCGAAGCGATCTTTCAAGCCTTGAGCATCCATACCTCCAGCACTTATCTGAACCGGATTTAGAATGTCAACTCCGTTGTCAATAAGCTCAGGTATCAACGGGACACAACCGCCGCAAGTGTGATACCATATCTTCGCGTCGGTTAGAGCCTTGATGTGCTGGACGAGTTTCTTCTGCCTCGGCTTTACTGTGTTCCTGTAAAAATCGGTGGAGAACAAAGGCCCATGCTGACCCGCGAGGTCGTCACCTATCATCACCACATCTACAATATCACCTACGGCCTTCATGAAGCCTGTGTGAAAATCCATCCAGAACTTAAGCGTCTGGTCAAGAAGGGCCTCGCAGAAATCAGGATTTTCAATCGTGTCCATAAACCATCGCTCCAGACCTCTCATGTACCAGCAATACTCGTAAACTACACCGCTGATGCCCGTGCATATTGCGTAATCAGTTTCTTCCCTCATCTTTAGAGCCTGCTGTCTGACACCTGTAAACCGTGTTGGATCGCTGCCGTCGGGAAACGGGTAACTCTTCAAATCTTCGGTCGTGGCATCTGCCAGGGGATGATGTGATGGATCCATATACAGCATCTGCCTGTCCGGCATTGACCAGACAACGCCAAATTCATCCTTTAAGTCATGCCATAACTGACCGTCTCTTTCGTTCTTCTCGATACCACCTTTGAAACTGTCCGGACCATGGGCACAAATATATCTTGTATCAACGTGAAATCTTTTAAGGACTTCTTCGCTGGGCTTTGCCAACTGCTGAACGGGGTCAAGTATTACGATCTCTTCCTTGAAGCCAAGATGGTCCAGAAGATCCCGGTAGGCAACTTTGTGTATGCCTGTCTGGAAACCGCCCAGGTCGATCGGTACCCTGTCCGGGATCTCATGGCTGAGCGATTTTAACATTCTGTCTCTTGAGGTCATTGTTTCTTTGTTCGACATTTCTTTTTTCCTTTTTTAATGTTCATGTACTCATTGCCGTTGTACGCTTCGGCCCTGACGTTTGTATTTTTCCAGGAGGGCCGTGAGTTGCTTGACTATCTCCGGATGCTTGTCCTGGACATTTGTTTTTTCTCCAATGTCATTTTCCAGATCGTAAAGTTGAACCGATGGCAATCCCATTGACTTTGCTTTTTTAGGCTTCGGATCGCTCCACCCTCCTGAGCCGGGGCAAAGTTCCAACTTCCATTTTCCCTGCCGGATGGAAAACGACCCGTTAATCGAATGATGAACGGTCGCTTCTCTGATCGGTTTTTTCGATTTTTCGCCCAACACCGCTGGCAGGAGATTATAGCTGTCCTCGCCGGCATCTGAGCCAAGCTTTTTTCCTACGATTGCCGCGCAGGTTGCCATGAGATCCGTCAGGCAAATGGTCTCGTCAGATTTGCCGGCTGGCTTGATGTGTGATGGCCAGCGGATAACGAAGGGAATCCTATGGCCTCCTTCAAAGATGTCCGCTTTGTGGCCGCGGAAAACATAGCTTGGGAAGTGCCCCTTTGCCTCGAGCTCGGAGAATTTTGCTTGCGGAGAGCATCCGTTGTCAGTTGTGAATATTACGAGTGTGTTGTCGGTGAGTTTGTTTCTGTCAAGAGCTTCGAGGATACGTCCAACGGTGTGATCGGTCTGAATGACGAAGTCGGCGTATGGGTTCAGACCGCTTTTGCCCTGAAACTCGGGTGTCGGAACGATGGGAGTATGCGGTGCCGGCAGGGGGAAATACAGAAAGAATGGATTGCCTTCTTTTGCCTGCTGGTCGATGTAGTCAGTTGCCTTATCGGTTAGTGTGGGCAATACCTCTACGAACTCAAAGTCCGGTGCGATCGGGCCTTCTCGCCAAAATGCCGGGCCTCCAGATTCTTCGACTATGCGATCGGGCACAGCCGTTAGGCGGTCATTTTCGATATAGACATAGGGATCCATGTCGAGGGATGCACTGATACCGAAGAAGTAGTCGAAACCTTTGGCCGTTGGACCGTTCTTTATCGTTCCCTTCCAATCCATATTCTCCGGGCCAGGGCTCTCGTCGTCCGTTGTCGGCATATCCATTCCGAGATGCCACTTGCCTATGCAGGCCGTATTGTAGCCGCTCTGTTTCAAGAGAGTCGCCACGGTCATCCGGCCATCTTCAATGAGGGGTTTGGAATATCCTCCCAGTACACCTTTCTTGAGTCTGCTTCGCCAACAGTAGCGTCCAGTTAATATCCCGTATCTGGTTGGTGTGCATACTGCTGAGCCGGAATGGGCATCCGTGAAACGCATTCCCCCATTTGCGAGATGATCAATGTTCGGCGTCTGGATTTTGGATTCGTCATTGAGGGCGCTGACATCTCCATAGCCCATATCGTCAGCGAGGATATAGATGATATTAGGCAGTTTACTTGAGCTTTCCGCTGTCAGCCAAGAGCGGGCCTTTTTAAAATTCTTAATGCCCTGGAACCAGCTTTCTGCCATTTTGTCATAGAGTGCGTTGGTCGGATGGTTAATCCCGTTGGACAATAGCGTTGGGTCGATTGACTTTGGATCGTTCGGATTGGTCAGAAAATGTTTGTACAGGTCAACCGTGCTGATAGCGTATCCCTTGTCAGCATAAGTCGGCAGCAGGCTCTGGCGGATATAGGTATTGTAATCAAACAGGCTCTGATTGAAGCTTTTCAAAGGGGTTATTTGCGCGACAACGAGCTTGACGTTTTTATCAGTGTCATAGATCGTTTTGACCAGCCCATCAAGCTGCTGCGGACTCTTGGCGTTGATACCGTTGATGCCGATCAGAAGGAGGATGATATCCGGACGGTCCTGCATTATCCACTCGGCAACATTTTTTTGTATCGAATTAATTCCCCACCCGCCATAACCGCGGTGGCCATCCTGATTCAATTTTCTAAGGTCGAGTTTCGGGCAAACAGTTCCTCCATGAGTTGGATCACCGTATTTATTATCGAATGGCTCCTTAGAGTTGCCAACAAAGACAAAATCATGCCCTGTATTTTTTAGTCGGCGATACAAACCGCTGCGATAACCAAATTCAAAGGGATGTGTCCATTCGGAATTGTCGGTGTAGCCGGCGGTAATTGAATCTCCCAACGGCATAATCCGCAGTGGATCCTTCTCTGCGATTTGCAGCGAACAGCCTGCTGCAAAGCAGAATGCCGCAATGCAGAATGCCACAATGACTATGCAGCGCATGACTAACGAAATCCTATTGGTTGGGCGTACTGTGTGATTGTTGTCCGAATATTTTCTAATCAAGATATGCCCTCCTGCAATTTCAATAGTTTTAGTATATTCATCTTGAACCATCAAGGATTTTTGTTTTCGACCTTAAATTCTATTCCTGGAACTTTTAATTTTCCTTTATGGAATATGCATAAACATTTCAAGCGATTTCCATTGCTCGCCCTCTGGTGTCCCGGGCAGGCGCCTCTGGCAGGAGTCGGTTATCGGCCACCACTTATCTCGTGTCGTCGCGTCGTCGCCTATCCCCGCAAAATCCTTTTCGAGGTCATCGCCGGCATATTCCAGGTACGAGAACAGATACTTCTTCCCTCCTAGTTCGGCCATGAAAATGTTATAGTTCTGAATATTCGCCTTCTTGATCGCTACTAAAACTTCCGGCCACACATCAGCGTGAAGCTCGCGGTACAACTTCTCTTTTTCCGGAAGTAGTTCGATAACGGACCCGAACCTCTTAACCTTAGCCTCAGCCTTCTGCTGAGCCGTAGGATTCGTTGTCCCGTAAACCGTTTTAGCCGAGTCGTCAGGTTTCGATTTCGCACAACCACCGACAAAAATAAAAACCCCGAGCAGCCCAAAAAGACAAGATTTCATTGCATTCTCCTTAATTTGGATTTTTCATATAACATTGTAATCTTTAGCCCAGCTTGCACCGCTGAGCCACGTTGTTTCTCTTTTCCAAAACCAGGCTCAATTCTAACATGCATCAGCTTCATAGTCAATTTTTATCGCTGACTGTAAACAAGACGCCAAAGCAATAAGTGTGTGTTAATACACTCCAAACTCCAGGCCCGCGTCGAGCATAGCCCGATAGTTTTCCGGCGGGATGTCGTCCATCACACTGTGGTTGGTGGACATTATATAACGGCCGCCCGGCTTGAGTTTTTCCATATGCTCCCGCACTTCCTCTCTAACCTCATCGGCAGTGCCGAAGGCCAGTGGGCCTGCAATGTCGATATTTCCGCTCAGGGTCAGCTTGTCACCATACTTTGCTTTGATATCATAAATGTCCATAGAGTAGGGCTCGATGGGGTTGAGAACATCCACCTCTAACTCCATAATAATATCATCCATGATGGCGGTCAGGTTTCCACAGGAGTGGAACATGACCGGGATATCAGCATCCTTGCCTAATTGTAAGATCTTTTTGGCTCTTGGCATCCATATCTCCTTGAAGGAGTCCGGCTGTACGAAGGTTCCGCTTTTGAAAGCAATATCGTCGGCCAAAAACAGAATGTCTATCCCCTCCTCAATAGCGATACGGCAGATCTCCATGTAATAGTCGGTGCAGATATCGAAGATGGTCTCGACAAACTTGCGGTCGGTATAGAACTTCAGGAGAAATTCGTTAAAATCACAGAGGAAAAAGTAGCATGTCTGGAAAATCGCCCCCATGCAATAGGCCACACCAAGGTTATTGGCTTTTGCAACCTTAACATATTTCCTGATAACATCCTTTCTCGGTTTGAAATCAAGCTCCCAGGTCGGCTTGATGCATTTTTCCAGCTCATCCCAATCGTTGATCCGGCTGTCGTTGATATTATGCAGGTTGCCCTTATCGTCTTTGTACTTTAGCGGCGTCCAGAGAGATTCCAGCGTCATGCAATCCATACCGGTCAATTGACAGATCTGGGCAAAATCCTCCGCTTCCATGGGCGGATGGTATAGTACATCTTCCGTCGCCCCGCGCGAAGCAGCCATAGTAGTACCGAAATCGGCGCCGAGCAAAGCCTTGACATTGCGGGCTTCGAGCAGAATCTCGTAGTTAGGGACCCGGTCGGCAATGCCGCCTTTCATTGTAGTCAGCAACCGTTCAATATTCGGTTTTTTTAAATCACTTTTCAAAACAACACTTCCTCAAATGTTTGTACCTTTCGGACCTCAATTACTCCATATAAAACACTTCGGTTAACGGGTTCGCAACGGGTGTATTGTCATCGTTGTATTCCATGATGTCTGACATGAAATCCCACCATTTACGCACTACCGGATTATTCGGCAGGTCCTCAGCGGTATTGCCTGGTGTAAGTTTCTGACAGGCAAACAGTATATTGGTTTCCTCATCCAGATAAATACCGTAATCGGAGATACCGGCATCTGTCAGCACCTGGCTAAGTTCCGGCCATATCTCATCGTGACGCTTTTTATACTCGTCCTTACGTCCCGGGTTAAGCTTCATCTTAAAGGCACCGCGTAAAAGTTTTTCAGGCATTGGCTTATTATTAGTCGTCATGTGTAAGTCTCCTTCAATTAAATAAAATTTTCATATCATATATACACGGTTAAAATCCGTATCACTTGCCTTCAATATCTATCTTGATATCTACCGATGGTATCAGCCGGACTGGTCCTAAAAGCCCGGCTGGCTGGACTGACCATATTGTTCCTGGTTTGGCCCTGAATTCATCGAATGTTCTTACGTTGGTACGGGTAAATTTCTTTTCTTCAGATAGATACTGGTCACCGACCAGGCGGTTGATCCACAGATTCATCACCTCGATCTTCAGTTTATTTCCGCCGGGTTTGACAAGCGAAGTAATATCCGCCATAAACGGCGCCTTCCAAAGCACTCCAGCCGATTTACCGTTAACAAACACTTCGGCCAGTTCACGAACATCACCCAGATCCAGATGGACTCTTCGCCCGCTGGCAAGCCAGTCGGCAGGGACATCCAGCATTTTAGTATAAAAACCTGAACCCGAATAGTACTTTACGCCTTCATCTTCATGGTCGGTCCATGAAATAAGTTGGGGGAGTTTAATTTGTGCAGGTGCGCCCCACTTGGGATCGAATGTGACCGTCCACTCGCCTTCAACGATCCGCGGCGCAGGCAAATTATCAACCTTGACCTGTTTTGTTTGGCCGTTACTGTCGGTTAATGTGTACTTTCCATTCTTAAAGCACTGAAATACAGCAGTGTCAGTATTGCGTGATGGGGTGTTTTGACCAAACACAACAAAGACCGATCCCCCCGGCGGCAGGTCAAGCCGCACACTGGTCCCACCATCCACTGTCTTGTAAACAAACATAGGCTCCATGCTGCCATTGCTTGGATCCCAAAATTGCGGCGCCCGGTCTTTTACACGGAACAGACAATCTGCATTAATTGGTGAAAGTGATTTGTTTCTTACGAAATAGATGTCTGTATCTTTTGTCTGCCGGTGAATATAATCCAGGTTCGCTGCGTGTTCTTTGGTCTGACAGGAAAAGTCCGGTCCGACAGATTCCTGGGTGAGCCATTGCTTCGGGCTTACCCCCCAAACAACGTTACCTTTGCCATATTTATTCTGTTTTACAGCAGTTCCATCACATGCCCCCCACATCTTGTCAGCCAATGTTCGCAGTTTTACGCTCCGCAATTCATAATCGGCCATGCCGGGAACATCCAATGGCTTAGGGCCAATGATCGTCGCACCCTCTAAGACCAGCTTTTCCAGTTTTTCCAATACTTCAAGCTGCATATCACGTTGATCGGGAAGTACGAGAACGCGATACGACATACCGTCAGGAAAGACGATCCGCCCGTCTTTAACAGACATACGATTGACGATAACATCGCTGTTGACAACATCATAATCGTAACCTGCGCCCAAACCGTCAAGCAAAGGTTTTTCCGGGACATTTTGAAATAAAGGCCAGAAATTTGGTGCCTTATCGCCGTAGTAATAGGCAACGTCGGCAACGAACATACCCTGCTGCAGCATATGGCAGCATCGCGCCAGGTAATCCATGAACGGCCGGGCCTTCGACCACCATACAACCTGCGGATTCATGTCGACACCTGCGTGATAGGTACGGCCAGGATAACCGACCTCTTTGGGCGAATGCGAATAACCGTGATAGGTTACCCGGTTGAGGCCCTCACAAAATGCCCTGTCCACTATCTGTTTACGAACGAACGGGCTGTCTTTCCATCGCCGCCAAGTCGTCCACGATTCTGCATCGACATAAGGCTTTCCGTAGATGTGTGCCGCAGAGGCGACCTCTTTGACCAAAAAAATATTATTCCGATTCCCGATCCAAAATTCACCACGCGGTATATCTACGTTTCCAAGTGCCTTTAGAGCGTCGACCGGACAGCTATCCCAAATAGGCGGACCGGGCCCACCGGCTTCACCTGCAAGTTCCAGGCCGTATTCAGCACATACCAGGCTTCCGGTTGTATAGTGACTGAATATCAGAAGATCGCTGACCGTCTTCTTATAGTCATATTCAAACCGCCCGCTGGTAACCTTATCTTTTACGGTCCACCCCGACAAAGCGCCCAGCCAGACAACAGGATCATAACCATGATACTTCTTAAACCACTCAGGAAATTTCGGCGTCCATTGAATGCCCTCATGCAGTTCCATACTATCGACCTCAAGGCTTTTCAAAGGACAGTCAGGATCGCCGCCCTTCTTTAATCCAAGCTTGTCAATAATATACCCAAAGTGAAAACGCGTAGCATCCGGATCAAGGAAATCGATGAACGGTCCTTTGGAATTTGGGCTGGCGGCAATCAACTGCTGACCGTTATTACTGCACACATATCGCATAACCTGCCAGTTGCCCGCAGGAACTGTCCAGGTCAATTCACCATCTTTCAGCTTATCAGTAAGATTGACCACTTTTGAAATATCTTCAATGACCTTATTCTTAGAGTCAGGCCACGCCAGAACGGCAACGTCAAGATACCACTTCGGCAATCCATCTTCTCCTTTTGGACAACGGCGAGGGACTTCAGGAAAGGGGAGTTTCTGCTTGATTTGGCCGGGGCCGCTAACAACGATGCTCGAATAGAACAGGTTCTTGCTCGCCATTTCAGGGGGCACCCAAGGGCCGCCTGCATTCCAGCCGCTGGAAGTTATCAACCCCAGCTCCAGCCCCAGGCGCTTGGCCTCTTTCATCGAATGATGCATGGCAGCGACTGATTCGGGCCCCATGAACGGTGGGCCGGCAGGCACAAACCAGCCGGGATTTCTCATCGCCTCGGTGTCCCACATTTCCAGACCGCCGAGCCCCTTATCTTTGGCCTCTTCAAGATCACGCGTCAAACCGTTATGCGTTACATCGCCATTGAGCCAGTTCCAATAGGCTCTCGGGCGAGCCTCATTGCCAGGATTCCTGAATCCAGTAGCAAGCTCCAAATCGCTTGTTTTCGCAGCACAACCACTGCTGGCAAACAACATAACCATCAAAAGAACGATAACTTTTTTCATTTTTATACTCCAATTCTTATCAAAACAGTTTCGACATATTGATCTTGTCGACATCGCCTCCGTCTTCCTGGATGCTCAGGATCGAATCGTCTATGTTCTCAGTAAGACTGCCTGCTGCTCTGTAGAGTGCGAGAATATTTTCCAGGGGAGAACCAACTTGTATCGCGTGCGTAGGGCCCAGGAAAAGTCCGCCCTTAGGAAAAAGCTCCAACCGGCGTTTCACTTCTCTTTCGACATCTTCAGGCTTATCCCATGCCAGAGTTGTCTGAACGCACATCGAACCGCAAAATACCAGCTTGTCACCAAACTGTTTTTGGAGGTTAGCGATATCCATCTCAGGCGTGGTTGGCTGAACAACATCGTAAACATCAAGGCCAAGCTCTATCAGCCGCGGCAGCAGTTCATAACAGCAACCGCAAATATGCTGCATGACTTTAGCATCATAGCTGTGCGCCATGTCGGCATATTTTTTATACTTTTCGGCAAAATGCTTCTCGAAAATATCCTTGCTGATCATCAAGCCATTTTGCGTTCCGTAATCTTCTCCGATATGAGCAAAATCGATCAGGCCTCCAGCTGCTTCGAGCATTCGCCGGTGCTGCTCGAAATAAAAATTAAACCGTGCTTCCATTATTGCAAGATACACAGGGTTGTCATCGATCAGGTCCATCAACACCTGCTCCATACCGCGGGCCCGCGCAATACCGTTAATGAAATCGGTATCGCCTGGAGTACCGCAAACAACCGCGTAATCTTTAAGCTTTTCGCATTGCTGCTTTGTAGTCGAGTAATCAAACCAGTCGGCTGTGGGGAAATGCGAACGATCCAGGTCTTCCAGCTTGTTGATACCGGCAAAGGGCATATAACTGGCCTCAAGGTATTTGCCGCCTTCGAATTCGGCGTAGGTATATCGCTCTCCAAAATACCCCTCGACGCTGCCGTCAGGAAACGTCCTGAGCTCCGGGCCGATATAAACGGGCTCGACATAACGAAAATCTTCGCCGACCACACGCATAAGCTGTTCCATATTCGTAAGGCCAAAGTGATCCATGATCATATGGTTGATCTCCGGGGTACCCTCATGCTTAATAGGAATGCGGTCATAGCCGGTTCTGTTAAAAGCGCCTAATACACGTTCTTTTGAAGTCATCATAATCCCTTTTTACTAATAGTTGTTAATTGGACCGGGCCCAGCAGTCCGGATTCTTCCAGCTGCCATTTCGTCCTTCGTTTTGATATGGTACGGTCAAGAACCTTGATGTTTGTCCTTGTAAGGCGCTGGTCTTGGGGCAGTTTACTGTCGCCGATCAAGCGGTTGCGCCATGAGTTAACAACCATAACTTCCAGCTTATTCTCACCGCTCTTAACGGCTTTGCTGACATCCACCCGGAACGGCGGCCGCCAGGTAACACCAAGGTCAATGCCGTTGAGTTTTACCCTGGCAATACCGATGTCCTTGACCTGACCGAGTTCAATTGCAAGCGATTTTCCTACCAGATCATTACCGACATTGAATGTTTTACGGTACACTGCCTTGCCGGAGTAATATTTTATCCCATCGTCACTATGATCGATCCAATCTGTAAGTGTATCAAACCGAACCGGCTCTTTAGGTCCGCCCCATTTAGCATCGAAAGTAACATCCCACGACCCTGCAATCAACTGTTTTTCTTGCCACATCGGAAAGTTGGGCCCATCGTTGCGGCTGGTTTTGGTTTTCTTTCGGAAAATTACAAAAATACTGCCAAACTCATCAAACTCCAGCGGCACCTCTGTACGTCCATCGACGAACTTAAAGGTATTGGCTTGGCGTATCGATCCATCCACCGCGTCCCACAATTCAGGGATCCTGCCATCGCAACGGAATGTCGCGTTGACACTCCTGGCCTTGCCATCCAGTTCCGCGACAAAATAGACGTCCCGCTCACCGATCCGATAATGGATCCAATCCATGCCCGATGCCTCATCCCCAAGCGTCACATCAGAGGCGATGCCGTCAGCATACAGCAGATTGCGGGCGGGGCTTCCCCATGCAATTCGCCCATTGCCGACCTTGCGAATACCTTTGTCGCTGGCAAGCTGCCCCCAAAGACCGTCAGCCAGTTTCTGGAAAAGCTCTTTGCCTTCCGCCCCACCTTCCAGGCTGACCGCTCGAAGTGGTTTTGGCCCCAAAACCGTAGCGCCATCGCGAACCAACTTGTCGATCTTCTTGAGAGCTCCAAGCGATAACACTTTATGGTCAGGCAGAACCAACACTCGATATTCCATGCCTGAAGGCAGCATCAAACGTCCCTTTTTTACCGTTAGGCTTTCAAGCAAGAGTTCCTCGCTTAACATGTCATAATCATATCCGGGCAAAGCACCGGCTGGGTCATCTCCCTTACGGCGGGCAATATTGGGGATGTGGTCGCCATAATAGTATACAACATCGGCCACGAAATCGCCTTGCTGCGCGAGATACTGGCATCGCTTCAGATAGTCGATAAATGCGGGAGCTTCATTCCACCAGGTAATTTGCGGATTGAAATGGGTGCCTGCAAAATATTCCTGACCGGGCATTCCCATCTCTTTCGGTGAGCAGGTGAAGGTATGGTTAAAAACCAGATTCAAACCAGCGCAAAACTCGTGATCGAAGCTCGGTTTCATAGCTGACCACGGCACATCATTCCAGTGCAGGCCTATCGTGGTGAATGCTTCTGCTCCTACCAGCCTTTTGCCGTAGGTATGCGCAGCGGACGAAGCCTGCTTGACAAAGAAACGATCCGGCGGGTTCGGGCGATGCGGTGACGGCGACCAGAACTCGCTCATCATTATTTCGCTGCGGCCATAATTCTTCAGCCCGTCCATTGGCCCGGCGTGCGGGCCGGAACACTCCGGCTGGGTGCCCATACCGTATTTTCTCGCCATCTTTGCCATATGGCCGTAATGGCCTGCAACCAGGTCGCCAATGGTTTTTCGAAAATCGGCAAGAAAAGCATTGGAGTCCTGGCGGCTGTCGACAACATACCCAGCCATAACAGCAAGCCATGGAAGCGGATCGTAACCGCGATTCTTCTTGAAGGTCCGGTCAAATCCCGGCGTCCAGTTCATACCGCCGCCTTCCCAACTGTCGGTATGGACATAACGCATAGTCGCTCCAGCCATGGGGCCTATCGCTTTGAAAAGCGGATCAATATTGCGAGACCAGTAAGCATCAAGCGAATCAGGGTTCAGGTAGTCCAGCACACGGCCGCCCCACCCGGCACTACAAGTAGAAACATGCGCACCTGTGTTCGTATGACCGAATCGCAAAACCTGCCACTTGCCCTTCGGAACATCCCATCGAAGCGTACCGTCTTTGTCCATCTTTGCAGTGAGATTGAGAATGTCCTTGCTTTTTATTACGGCTTCTCCAGGCAGTGCTGGGGAGGTGTTAAGGAGGGGCCGACAATCCGGTGCTGACATACCAAGCTCCTGCGTTGAGCTCTTGAGCTTTAGATCCTTGATAGGTCGAATCTTTGACACACCCGTAACAGGAACCGCGATCACGGCAGCGTCCCTGTAGAAATCTTTGAATTTTGGGTTTTCCAGCACCTGTTCAATTTTTGCCGGGCCCTTTATCTCGGTCTTAGACCAGGTCAGCGCTTGTGTGGCTTCTTCGGCGGTAACATTCGGTCCGCCGAGGTTCCACCCGCTCTGGATACTTAAACTCAGCTCGAGATCAAGACGCTTTGCCTCCTTTACAGCATGCACAAAAAGCTCGGTCCATTCACCAGAGCCAAACAGCGGCCCGGCAGGAACCTGCCGATAGTCCTTCCAGCCGCTGCCGTCGGCGTCAAAGATCAGGGCACCGCTGAAACCCTTATCCTTCATCTCCTCCAGATCACGGGTTATGGCTTCTTTGGTGACGTTACCGTTGAGCCACCACCAGAAAGCACGGATACCCGCACTGTGTGGCGGATTGGCAAACTCCCTCTCCAAATCCCTCGATTCGGCAGCGCAGCAAGTCAGTGCCATCGCCATAAGGGCCAAAAGTACCAATACGATTTGAGTCTTCGCGGCCCATTGGCGTTCATTTTTTCTAATTCTCGTCATACCATCTCCTATAAACTTTTATCATTTCGTTGCAATTATAGTTAACCGGATGGGCTTGCAAAAAAGTTTCCCTATGGTTTTTGCGGAGAATAGCGATTAACAAACCTCTTAACCTTGGTACGCATCTTTTTGAGAACGTCTTCATACTTCGCGTCCGAAGCTAAATTGTTTAATTCCGTTGGATCCTTCTTCAAGTCATGTAAAAATTCAAATGGGGGATCCTGTTCAAAATAACACGCGTATTTGTAACGCTTCGTGCGGACCCCTTCCCATTTGGGAATAGATTCATTTTCCACAAGATGTTCACAAAAGAAATTTTTACGCCATTGAAAATCTTTTAAAGAAGTCGTCTTCACGACGGGCATGACACTGCGTCCCTGGTAATGCCTGGGGATTTGCAGTTGTGCCAACTCTAAAATCGTTGGCGCCAAATCAATATTTAGGGCCATTGGATCGACGGACCGTCCGCGTGTGTTCTCAGGTAAACGAGGATCATAAACCACCAGCGGCACACGCAACGACTGTTCAAAATGGTTCCATTTGCCGGCAAAGCCCCGATCTGCCATAAAGTAGCCGTTATCCGCGGTATAAATAATAACGGTATTATCAGCCAGACCCTTTTCTTTGAGGGTTTTGACTATTTGCCCGACAACGGCATCTATGCCGCTGAGCATGCGGAAATAGGCCTGCATATTGGCCTGATATTTTTCGGGGGTGTCCCAACGCCAGTAAAACCTTTCCCGATTCATGGAAGTTCTCAAAAATTCCGGGAGGGTCTCAAAATATTTTGGATCAGACAAATTCGGCGCCGGCATAGTCTGGTCAGCGTAAAGATGACTTGTCCCTTCAGGATAAGGGTAATGCCCTTTGCCGGGGGTATGATTACCATCATCCGCATGAGAAGCATGAAAACTCACCGACAAACAAAAAGGACGGTCGTCGTTTTCTTTGATAAAATCTTTTGCCAGATCCCCCATCACGTCGGTGCTTTCCATTTCACTCCCATCGGGTTGCTTGATATAACCGGGGCCCGGTGCTGCTTTGCGATAGTCAAACATTTCCTCGCTGTTTTCCATTTTACATCCGAATTTGCCAATAAACCCGGTTCGATATCCAGAACGACGAAGCAAAACAGGATAACTGGCCAAAGTGTAATTTTTGGCAACAGCAGGTTTCCCAAACGTATAGCCGTGAGTACGTTCGCACAAGCCTGTAAAAATGGAAGCTCGACTGGCCGCACAAATCGAAGTAGTCACAAAACAGTTTTCAAAACGAACACCACGAGCGGCCAATTTATCAATATTAGGGGTCTGCACAACAGGATGGCCGGCGCAGCCAAGTGTATCATTTCGTTGATCATCTGTCAGAAGCAGAATGATATTGGGCCGTTTGTTTGATTTTTCCTTTGCCGATTTAAGGTCCGAAGCACATCCGCATAAAAAGCAAAAGCACAGACAGGCTATAGTCAGAAAACTTGCACGGTTGATTTTTGCGATCATCTTATCTCTCAATACAATAATAATTTTGTTGCAAAATAAAGACTTTTCATAATACGTAATTGCCAAAAGATGATAAACAAGAGATGGCTTGCAATAATTCAGCCAACATCCCGTCAATCCTTTTTCGGTTGGAGCGGCGGCACCTTGTATTCGGCCCTCAACCTGGCGAGCTGGGCCTTCATCCTCTCAACAACAGGCGCATAGTCCGCATCGCTATAAACACTCACCATCTCCTGTGGGTCTTTTTCCAGGTCGAACAGCTCCCATTCACCCGTGTCGTAAAAGTGTATGAGCTTGTACCGGTCTGTTCGCACACCTTCATGGGCGGGAACGTGATGTTCGCCGCGTTCGTAATAGTGATAATAAATGCTCTTTCGCCAGTCGGCCGGCATCTTGCCACCTAATAGCGGTTTAAGACTCCTGCCCTGCATATCCGCCGGTACCGGCTCGCCAGCCGCATCAAGAAATGTCGGAGCAAAGTCGATATTCTGCGCCAGACCGCGTGTGCGCCAGCCGGCTTTTGTAACACCGGGCCACTTGATAAGAAACGGCATACGGAAGGACTCTTCATACATCCACCGCTTATCGTACCAGCCGTGTTCGCCGAGATAGAAGCCCTGGTCGGAGCTGTAAACAACAATGGTATTATCCGCAAGGCCACTGGCATCGAGATGGTCCAGCAACCGGCCAACATTATCATCAACCGAAGCGATACATCGCAGATAATCTTTGATATATCGCTGGTATTTCCAACGGACCAGGTCTTTACCGGTCAGATTGGCAGCCTTGAATTTTTCATTCTTCGGGTCATATGCCGCATCCCATTTCTGCCGTTGCTGGGGAGTCATTCGTTTACGTTCATAATTTTCATATGTTCTACCAAGCGCATCGGGTTCTTTTGAGCCGGTCACCTTAAGATCATAATCATACATCATATGCTTTGCGATCATCATTTCATTGTCTTTGAGAATCTCGCTGCGATTGGAATAATCGTCAAAGAGCGTATCCGGCTCCGGAATTTCGACATCGTCATACATCGTCAGATGATCGGGTCCCGGCGCCCATACTCGATGGGGGGCCTTGTGTTGACACATGAGCAGGAAGGGTTTGGAATTATCGCGTTTTTTATCCAGCCAGTCAATTGCTATATCCGTGGTAATATCGGTCACATAGCCCGTATAACGAACTTCGCCTTCCGAGGTTTTGAAGTCCGGATTATAGTAGCTGCCCTGGCCGGGCAATATCTGCCAGTAATCAAAACCGGTCGGATCGCTCCTTAAGTGCCATTTGCCGATCATAGCCGTTTCATAGCCTCCGGCCTGCAGCAGCTTGGGGAAAGTCTGCTGACTGCCGTCAAAGGTTGTGCCGTTTGTCATCAGGCCGTTAATATGACTGTGCTTGCCGGTAATTACGGCGGCCCGGCTTGGAGCACAGATAGAGTTACCGCAGAAACATCGCTCAAGAGTTACGCCCTGTTGTGCGATTCGGTCAAGATTCGGTGTTTTGTTGATCCTTGACCCGTAGGCACCAATCGACTGAACCGCATGGTCGTCGGTAAAGATAAAAACGATATTGGGTTTTTGGGATGGTGGTTTTGCCAGCGGGGCCATTGAGCAACCCGCCATTGACGAAGCCACGGTGAAACTTGCGCTTGCAATGCCGAAATTTTTAATAAACTGCCTTCTAGTCTGGTCATGTCGGGCAGACACACTGATTCCTTCAGTTGTCATAATAATAGGGCTTGTTGCACAGTGATTTCCGCATCCAACCGCTGGATCCGGCGGCTGTGTGAGCCAGATGGCTTAATTCTCTCGCCTTTGACAGCCTTTGTCAACTTGTATTCATGCTAATCGTGTTTTGCAGACTTGTCAAGCAAAACTACATGTCAAATTGGCTCTTCCGGTTAATGCTTAGGGGTGGACTGGGCGAGAAAAATCCTTCGGGACCCCGGTGGCCGAAATTTCCCCCCCAGCCAGCCCAAATTCAGGCCTTTGGGGAAATGATTTTTCTCTTGCAACTACCAATCGCACGAAACTGCCCATGCATTAACCGGATGGGGCGATTTTTTTAAGAATTTCGGGTGGTCCGAATTGCTGTAAGTGGTTGTCTGTTAAGTACTTCCCCCCCCCCAAAAAAAAACAAAAAAGAACGGCTTACAGAGATTTTTCCCTTGACAATTAAGCTGTAATACTATACACTTAGTTCTAGGTATAAGTGGTGGAGTGGAGTTCTGAAGAGAATCACTAAACATCGCGTTTTGGAGGAATTGTCGGCTGGATCGGTCCTGCCTTTTGTAGACGGCCGGTGCTGTCCGTATGCGTCCGTTCCACAATCGGCTGGCATCGCTTGTAGCAACCTTTTTTCTATGGATTATTTTCAAGAGTTTTCGGCGCCGGTGTGGCGAAAGGCAAATTTCATATTTTAAATAATGCAGGGTAATTACCCTATAATGTATTTTATGAACTTTTTTTAAGGAGAAGTACGATGAAAGAAAAATTTTTGTTAATGTTGTTGGCCATCGCCTTGGTGGCCGGAGCCGCTCAAGCGAACATGCTTACCAACTCGAGTTTTGAGGATGGTGCTTTTGGGTACAATGTGTCGCCTGATGACTGGACGCATTATTACACCGAATCCATTGCGCAGCATACCTGGGTCAGCAATACTGCCGAGGCCCACTCAGGCAGCAAGTACATGAAGATGTATAACTGGTTCAAGTCCTACTTAACCTGGAGTACTTCTGCATATCTTGGGCAGGACGTAGATGTGAAAGAAGGCAAAGATTACTACTTCAGTGTATGGGCTAAAAATGGTGCAGCAGGCCAGGTAAATGAAGCTGCGGTGGAAGTCGAGTGGCGGGATTCTTTGGACAATTGGATCTCCAGCGACAGTGCCTACATTCTTTTTACCGATTCTGATTGGACTGAGGTTGATTTTGGCGCTTTTACTGCTCCTGTTGGAGCAGCTACAGCTATACTCTGGCTCATTGCTCCCGTAGGCAATTATATAAATCCGATTTGGTATGATGATGTCAGTATGCTCGGTCCTGACCCGAATGTCCATGCCGGACCTGATATGATCTCATGGGACGGTGAAACTGTATCATTGACCGGTAGCGAGGACTTTCCTGGTGATCCTGTCACAATTACCTGGAGTGCCGATCCTAACTATTGTGCTGTGATCACCGGTGGGGACACATTAACACCAACTGTTCAGGTTAATCCCATTATTGAGAGCGGCCCGGCAACAATCGTAAACCACAGCTTCGAGAACGGTCTGACTGGTTGGGCTACTGCTAGTGGGGAAGGACATGGTACATGGAACGGCACAGGAGCTGACCCAGTTGACGCCAATTACCTCAAAGTATATGTTACGCCGACAGATGGCCGCATGTGTGCTTATGTGGTCGGCTCAGACAGTACTGGCCAGATAAACCAGACCCTTGTCAATAATCTACTTGCAGCTAACACGACATACACGCTGATGGTCGATGTGGTTAATGATGGGTATTATGAAGAGGACGTCGCGTACAGGGTTCAGCTCCGGGCAGGAACAGGCGCCCCATTAGCACAGGACAACGATTCGCACGCTCTTGATACTTATGGCGTGTGGGAAACTTCGACCGTTACTTTTGGCCCCGTCACCACCCACGCAAAGTTAGGTGAGCCCCTGGAAATTCGCTTGGCCGCCAAACTCGGCACCAACGAAATGACCTTTGACAACGTTCGGCTTACCGCTAATCCTCCATTCCCTGCTTATGTTCCTGATGTTCTTCCCATTACGTTGACGCTTGATATTGACGGTGATAAATATGACACAATGAAGATTGACGTATACCCTGATGGCTGTGCGGCGAAGATGGGTGCGGGTCTAAGGGAGACTACTGACCTTGTTGGTGATGATTGTATTACAAACCTCCCGGATTTCACTGAGATGGCCAAAACATGGTTTGATCATAATGCGTTAACGGAACCGAAGGCTGAAGAGCAGAGTCAGGGAAGTGCGGGCCTCGGAGAGGTGTTTAGCCTCAATTTCTATATGTACCCCTGGCCTTGGACTGATCCAGATAATCCAGCCTGGAAAGAGACTATAACGCTGAACACGAATCCGGGGGATATGGATCAATCCGCCGGTTATGATACCTGGCTGACAGATAGCTGGATGGATATAAATATCCCCTGGAATCCACCCGGGCCTCAGGACCCGGTAACTATAACAAGCAACCAGGGATCCGAGGCAACATATACCCTTAACATGGCACGTAATGGCGGCGCTTACTTTTGGCCCGAGCCCCGTACCACCCTGCTTGATGACGGCAATGCGGATATGATGGATGGTCATGTCAATGGCACCGAAGATCAGGATTCTGGTACGCCTAGTCTCCCCGATGAAATAGGCGACATTACGATCTCAGATATTCCATTTCCCGTTTACGACGCGATATTTTACATCGGTAGTCAGGAAGCCCAATTCTTCGATGGTACAGGCAAATTTGTTTTTAACGACGTTGAGCAGGATTTTACTCTTCCGAGTGGCGTATTTGACGGCACTTTTACAGAGATCACCAACGGCACTACTCCCGGCAACTATATTGTCTTTAACGGGCTAACGGATTCTTCTTTCAACGTTAAGGTATGGGGTAATGGTTTTAATCATATTGGCCTCTGCGGCTTGCAGTTCGGCAGCGCTGACAAATTCAATCCTACTCCTGCAGACCGCACCTATGTTTATCCGGTAAGCGATTTGGAGTTGAGCTGGACGAATATTGCGCTGGATCCGAATGATCCAAATGATCCAGGTGCTGCAAATCCTATAGAGTCAGTGTATGTTGATGTGTGGTTTGGGACTGGGACGGAACCGAACGAACTGGATCCGAACTCGGAATGGGTTTATGATCTGACCAGGATTGTTGATGCAGTTGAAGATGCCAATTCTGCGACGGTCGACGTTTTAACTCCGATTCCGGAAACATACTACTGGCAGGTGAATTCGTATATTTACGGCAACCCGGCTGTAGTGGACTACGACGTATATGGCACTGACGCCAATTTGCTTCCCGTCGACGAAGGGCGCTTGTTGAGTTTCACTGTAGTAAATGATTTCCCAGTTTCGGTGGAAGCCGGCGGCAACGTGGTTACATGGTCAGGTCAAGCGGTACAATTGGATGCGAGCTTTGATGATGACGGAGTTCCGGCCTTGACCTGGACTGCTAATCCTGCCGATGGTCTTGTATTCTCAGCTACTGACGTTGAAGATCCATGCGTTACGATAACCAAAGATCCCGGCGTTGCGAAGCTCTTAATCATCAATGCCGGCTTTGAGGATCCGCCGTATGACGATGGCGGATATGAGTACGATCTCCCCAGTCCCTGGAAAGATGGTTGGTACTGGGGTAGCGACCCTTGGGTTGACGAGGTTTATTATGCCGGCATTGAGAATCCGGATACCGCGTATGGCGGTATAGTCCCAGAGGGCCAAAACGCAGCCTTCCAATACTCCTACGGCGGCTATGACATGGGTTTGAGACAAATTCTCGCAACTACCCTGGAACCGGACACGCATTACGAACTGAGCGTTATGGTTGGTAATCCCGACGCTGTTGCTTCCAATGACTACCTCGTCGAGTTACTAGCCGGTGGTGTCGTTCTCAATTCGAGTACCGGGGCTTCCCCGGACCCTGACACGTGGACTGCTACTCCTGTCACCGTGACCTACGACTCTCCTTCGCTCATAAATGCGGGACAGGCACTGGAGATTCGACTTGTTATGGTGGATGATGGCTCTACAGACCAGTTACTCAACTTCGACGATGTCCGGCTGACCGCTACCGGTTCTGCTCTTCCGACGACCGTTACGTTGACACTTTCGGCTGACGACGGAGTTAACTCTGATGAAGATACTATTAGGATTGACGTGTACGATACTGCCTGTCTGGCGGCGATTGGTTTGGGCCAGGAGTATGATCCAGGTGACTTTGACACCGATTGTGATACAGACCTCGAAGATCTTGCTGCGATTGCTGAAGAATGGCTTGTTTATATTGAGTTAACAGAATCGATTGTTAAACCCTAAACCGGCTGCTGAATAATGTAGATGGAATTTATCGGAGGCTCGAGAAAAGCCTCGGGCCTCCGACAAAAATTTCATTTTCATCTGATTGCCCG
>SDBT01002916.1_pt1 | contig 29809 bp, 21 predicted proteins | sample 2277101 | NCBI WGS metagenome assembly SDBT01 (sample SAMN10404973, study PRJNA504765) | marine sediment metagenome | isolation source: marine sediment core GS10_PC15, 103 cmbsf | place: Arctic Ocean: Southern Knipovich Ridge | collected 2010
ATTGGAAAAGTTGGGTATTGAAAAAGAGCAAGGGTGATGGTCTCGCAAAAAGTCCAATTTCTGTGTTGCGCTGCATCCTTCGTCATTAGTAAAAGAAAGTGCCTAAAGTGAGCTAAAGTGCCTGAAATGCCTAAAGTTAATGTGAACGCCTTCGGCGTTGTCAATCTGAATTTTGTCGCCTACGCCTCCAACCTCAAACGAAGCGCTCCTCAAACCTCCAACGGGCTCTCTTTTGAGCCGCCGCCTCATTCCTCAGGATTTGCGCGCCTTGAACTTGGAGTTTTTTGCTTTGCCGTCTAATTCGGACCTTTTACGAGACCATCAAGGGTAATCCTCTCATATTTACAAACTTTGTCAGCGGATTGACAATTCTTGTCATTTCGAATGCTTTCTGAAGAGGGCTTTTTTGTCGGTCGCAGACAATATGTCTATATTATCCAATAGTTACCCGATGCTTCCGTCCTTCAAAAAAAACCGGTATATTTCTTGCTACTTCCAGGCACAAGCATGCAATAAGAACCATGCGATATCTCGGAGAGGCTTGGCTCATGCTGAACGCTATGTACAAAATATTCATAACCAAAAACTTGATCAAAGGACGAAGGGGGGTGAGTGAGATTTTCAGGAAGTGCCTGGAACCAGGCATTTGAGCAAGTTTGTTTTTCTTAGATAACAAATAGATAACAAATACTTAAATAAGGAGGCTTCAAAATGCTGCAAAAAATGATTAACAAAAAGAATCAAAAAGGTTTTACACTGATTGAGTTGATGATCGTTATTGCCATCATTGGCATCCTGGCAGCGATCGCCATCCCGAACTTCATCCAGTACAGGAAGCGGGCTTACAACTCTGGTTCTGAAGCAGATGCCAAGAATCTTTACACGGCATCCCAGGCTTATTTTACAGATGAACCTTCCGGTGTACCTGTCGCGGAAACTCTTACGGCTTACGGCTATCGGCAGACGTCTAGCGTCGAGTTCCACGTTATGGCGAACGGCACCCAGGGCAGCTTCATGTCGACTACGTTTCATACGTCCGGAAACAAGACCTACACTGTCAATTTCCAGGGCAGTATCTCTAAATAGCCTTTAGGCGGCCCATTTTTGCAAAAGGAGATAAACCAATAAGAAAAGTAGCGGTTTATCTCCTTTTTTTGCCATTTCTTGCGACTTGCGTTATCACACGATGAGACCTTTGAAAAATATTTAGTTTTGTTCAAGTTCAAGTCGGAGATCCCGGACTTTGAGCGGGGGAAGGCGAAAATTTTAACCACAGGAATACATTGAGTATTTCGAGGACTAAGATTTGAGCCTGACGCCGAAATTGGGCAAAAGAGGACGTTTTGCAAAGGTCTCACGATGACGCATACTTCATATCTATGTCTCAATGCCGCGCCCCTTCTTATGATACCAGTTTGTCCACGCACGTACTAGCGTGCTTGATTATTGCGCTGCTCGGCCTTCTCCTGTATGGTCATATCCTGCAAGCCCCGTTCTACTTGGATGATGTCATAAATTTACGGGATAAGCTTTATGCCATTAAGTCCCTGTCTCTCGGTGAGCTTTTTGACGCTTCACTTAAGGGTTCTGCCCATCCCCGGCCCCTGGCCAACCTCAGTTTTGCCCTGAATTATTATTTTCACGGCCATCAGCTTCCAGGGTACCATTTGCTCAACATCGTCATCCACGTCGCAAGCGGGATGCTTCTGTACCTGTTTGTGTTCAAGACGATCACCCTGCCGGGCCAGCGTAACAGATGCGATCACCCGGTGCATGTAGCCGCCATGGCCAGCCTGCTGTGGTTTGTCAACCCCGTGCAAATTCAGGCAGTCACCTACATTATTCAACGTATGACCAGTTTGGCCGCCCTGTTTTTCTTGTGTTCGTTTCTTTCTTACCTGTATGGCCGATTAGCAACAAAAAAGTGGTCTCGTGTAGTCTTTTTTGGATCATCCGCCCTATGCTGGCTCTTTGCCATGGGCTGCAAAGAGATAGCATTGACATTACCCGGGCTATTATTAGTCTACGAGTGGTTTTTCTTCCAAAATCTTGACACGGCGTGGCTGAAAAAATCGGCCATCTATATGGTAGCAGGCCTAACCGGGCTGCTGACGGCTGTCTATCTTGTGTATCATTACAGTCCCCTGGGCCTTCTGACCACAATATCTCTGCCTCGAGAATATACGGCTCTCGAGCGATTTCTAACCCAAGGTCGGGTAATATTTGCCTATGTCAGCCTACTGCTCTTCCCGCATCCGGCCAGGCTTACCCTTAACCACGACATTTCAATATCTCATGGCCTGTTCGATCCTTTGACAACGTTTCTCTCCTTTGCCGGTCTAACTGCTCTTTTTGTCCTGACTATTCTCATGGCAAAACGCTATCGACTCGTGTCTTTTTGCATCATCTGGTTTCTTGCCAATGTCGCCATAGAGGCGCTGGCCGCTCGCATAGAGCCGATGTTCGAACATAGGGTGTATCTGCCTTCCATGCTTTTTTTTCTGCCCTGTGTGTGGTTTTTGTTTACAGCCGTCAAAAAGCCGAAGATCGTGTTTTCAGTCATAGGCATATTAGTTGTCGTTTCTGGGATTTGGACATACCAAAGAAACGCCATTTGGAATGATCCTGTGGCGTTTTGGGAGGATGCTGTCAGAAAAGCTCCAAATCATTATCGCACCCATGTCAGCCTCGGGGTCAGCTATCTGGACGTTGAACAATACGACCATGCCTTGGAGGCCTTTCAAAAGGCCCTGGCCCTGGATCCGCCATATCCAACCAAGATCCATACGAGTATAGGGCTGCTTTACTTACAAACCGAGCAGCATGACCTGGCCAGACAGAACCTGGACCGGGCCGTATCGCTAAATTCGAACAACTACTTGGCCTTCGACCTCCTCGGAACCTTATGTCGAAAACAGGAGGAATACGGTGAGGCCCTACAACATTATGGGAGGGCAATCAAGGTCAATCCGAACTTCGCTCCGTCCTACTACAACACTGGAACCCTTTTGATGGAGATGGAGGACCTGGCCAATGCTGTCAAGGCACTCGAAATGGCGGTCACCTTAAGGCCTATGTGGAGCCAGGCGTATAGCAGCTTAGGCCTTGCGTTGGCAAAACAGGAACGTTACTCTCTTGCCATCTCCACCCTCCAGAAGGCTGTAAGCCTCGATGCGAAGAACCAAGAAGCCCTGTTTAACCAGGCCACTGCGTACAATTTGACCGGACAGCATGAAGTGGCTGCACAAATATATAAGGGGATTCTGGAAATCGATCCAAAGGATGTTGAGGCAATGCACAACCTTGGCGTACTCTACATGAAGGACCTCAAGGATATCCCGCAGGCCACGTTTTACTTGAAGAAGGCTCTGGCCACCGATCCGGACTACAAGCAGGCAGACACTGTGAAAAAAACCTTGACCCAAATAGGAGTCGAATTTTGATATGAGCTTGTCTGTGTCACAATCTCTTCAGAATATGTGTAGAAATAGACCTTACCTAAACATCTTTTTTCAACCGCACTCTTGGGATTTGTTAATCGCGTCTTTTGGCGCTCTTTTTTTTGAATTACTACTAATTCGCTGGCTTCCGACAAGTATTTATCATTTAGGGTACTTCAAGAATTGTATTCTTTTTGCTACCTTTCTTGGCTTCGGTATCGGTTGTGCTACCAAATACAAGGCTGAACGCATGCTCACCGTCTTCGGGCTCTTTATCGCTATGTTATTGATAGCTGTGAGCATAATGGAAAATCGAATTGGGATTGTACCATGGCAAACCGGAGAGCTGCTCTGGCCCAGATTTAAATCTTTCGGCGTTTCAATTTCATTACATGTCCTGCTAATGGTGACCTTCATAGTCGCCACTTTTATCATGATTCCTTTAGGGCGTCAGGTGGGCATGTACTTCCGATATTTCAACCCAATTACTGCTTACTCTATCAACATCGGAGCAAGTCTGTTGGGCATTGGCGCCTTTCTAGTCGTTGGATATCTGCAACTAAGCCCTCTCGTTTGGTTCAGCATCGCGTTTGTACCCTTTATTTACGCCACACGGAAAAACAAAACGGGCCTGCTGTGCAATGTGATTGGCCTTGCAATCTGTATCTTCACTCTTGCGTACTTTTCCTCTCCATTGCAGTTCTGGTCGCCATATTACAAGATAACTCTCGAAGAAGAAGCCTTCCAACCGACTAATGTTCGTTTGTTATCGACAAACAACAATGGTCATCAAATAATGTATGATTTATCGCCTGAACGTTTAGCAATGCGCGAAGAAGGTGTCAGGGCCTGGACATTTGTTGACGACAGTCTTCATCAATATGATAGCGCCTATGCTATCATAAAACCAGAGTCGGTACTTATTATTGGTGGGGGAACTGGTAATGAAGCTGCCGCAGCACTTCGTCATAATGTACGAAAGGTTCATGTGGCTGAGATCGACCCAGTCATTATTAAAATTGGTCGCAAATATCACCCGGAAAAACCTTATCAAGATCCCCGGGTGACCATAATCAATGATGATGCACGGCACTACATGGCCACCACCAAAGAACGTTATGATCTCATTATATATGGATTTCTTGATTCACAAAGCTACCTGTCAGCCATGTCAAATATCCGCTTGGATAATTACGTATATACCGTAGAGAGTTTCAAAAAGACTCGCCAGCTTCTCTCCCCTAACGGACTGCTACAGGTTACATACTTTGCGATGGATAATTTTATTAGAGCTCGAATTTTTCTCATGATCAAGGAGACTTTCCAGCAAGAGCCTCTGGTATATGCTTTGAAAAGCCAAGTTCGTCTACGTTACGCTGGTATTACTTTTTTTGCAGGACCCGCAGTTGAGAAATGCTCGGATATCAGAATTGCTGAGATGGTCAGAATACCTTGGACCTATCTTCCCTCCATCCCGCTTGCCACGGATGATTGGCCATATCTTAATCTAAGAGACCGGAAAATAGGCAAGGATTATTTGATCGGCCTGGGGATGATGACGATTTTTTCATTTGTTATCATATATACTTTTGTACTCAGAGACGAGGCAATACGCCGGAACAGACCAACGTCATGGATGTTTTTTTTACAGGGTAGCGTTTTCATGCTTCTTGAGACTAATACCATAAGTAGAATGGCCTTGCTGGTAGGCTCGACCTGGGTGGTAACCTCGCTGGCCATCCTTTTGGTGTTAATGGCAGCATTGGTTGCCAACTATATAGTACACAGATTTGATACTCCAAGTATTGATGTCATTCTTGCCTTTTTGATTTTGACTCTGCTGTTGAATTACATGATACACTTCAACTATTGGCTTCAATTAGAGGGATGGAATCGCATACTTTTTGCAGCACTGTGTCTTTATTTGCCTATTTTGGGATCTAGCCTCCTTTTCGCCAGGCTATTTCAGTGCTCTGACAGGAGTAATTTGCATTTTGGAGTCAATATACTTGGAGCGGTATTTGGCGGTATGTTAGAATATTCGTCTTTGATAATAGGAATCAATTCGATTTACTTACTTGCTCTTTCTATCATCCTTGGCATTACTCTTATTTATATGAGGAGCGATTTCTTTGTGCCTCGAAGGGCATAATGCGCTTCAAGTTTACGTCACGCTAGACTTGCCAACCCGCCTGCTCCTTATATAACATACTGATATGACAGTACATACTTCATATCTTGGCAATATTCATGCCGAAAAAGACCAAAGTTGTGGTACAATATGGCTGGTCAAAAAAATGGTGGCTTCGTAAAAAGTCCGAATCGGTTATTCTATTTCTGCCTATGATGCCGCCCATGGAGTGCGCTGAATGCTTAACGGAAAACGCGTAGTGGTGGTCATGCCTGCATACAATGCAGAAAGGACTCTGTTAAAGACGTATGCAGAGATCCCCAAAGGCGTTGTGGATGACGTTATTCTGGTCGACGATCAAAGTCAGGATAAAACGGCCGAAATCGCTCGCTCCCTCGGCATTGACACAATCGTTCACTCAAAGAATAAGGGCTATGGGGCCAATCAAAAAACCTGTTACAAGGAAGCGCTAAGATTGAAAGCAGATATCGTTATCATGGTCCATCCAGACTACCAGTATACGCCTAAGCTCATTACGGCTATGGCTTCCCTGATAGCCGAGGGGCTGTTTGATTGCGTGTTGGGCTCCCGTGTCTTGGGTGTTGGCGCTTTACGTGGGGGTATGCCGCGTTACAAGTTCATAGCCAATCGCGTGCTCACCCTTTTCCAAAATTTGCTGCTGGGCTACAAGTTGTCCGAATATCACACCGGCTATCGGGCATTTTCCAGAAAGGTTCTGGAAACACTCCCGCTGGAAAACAATGATGACGACTTTGTCTTTGACAACCAGATGCTCTCACAGATTGTATATGCAGGCTACGACATTGGCGAGGTGACTTGCCCGACACGCTATATGGCGGATTCCTCCTCCATAAGTCTCCCAAAGGCTGTCTTGTACGGCATCGGGGTCATCAAGACATCGGTGGCGTTTCGGTTGCACCGATGGGGATTTCGCCGGGATCGTCTTTTTGCGTTGCTCGACGGCACTGAAAGCTGACTCGTAAGCAAAAAACTCCATGAAATCCTGTAAATCCTGCCTAACAAAAGAACATATGGGCCCTACCACTCCCGTTTGCCCTTTATGTGAATCAAAGACCACCCGACCCCGACCCGGCTACCAGCACCTTATGCCAGGAGACTGGTCACTGCATCATTGTCTGCACTGTGGCACCTCCTTTGTCAATCCCACGCCCGATTCCGAGACCCTGGCAAAATATTATGACGAGGATTACTATGGTCAGGGAGAAGGGAAATTTGTTTGGTCTGTGGAAGCAGTTGTGCAATTCTTTCGATATTTGCGAGCCAGGGCAATACGGCGGTTGATACGGTCGGGCCGAGTCCTGGACGTGGGCTGCGGAAGGGGTGTAATGCTCAAGTTCCTGAAGAGCTGGGGATACGAAGTTGATGGAATCGAGCTTGATACTGTGGCCGCTGTGCGGGCCCGCAATAACTTGGGCCAGGAAATCTTCCACACCATGGAGGGCCCGTTTGGATTCCTGCCCGAACAGTATCAGGCCGTCTGTTTCTGGCATTCTTTGGAACATCTGCCGGAACCGGCAAAGACCCTGAAAATGGCGGAAGACCTCCTCGCCCCGGGCGGTGTGTTGGTCATTTCAGCGCCTCACATGGCGAGCCTTCAGAGTCGCCTGTCAGGTCCGTCCTGGCTCCACTTGGATCTACCGCGCCATTTGGTACACTTTGACATGAATCGCTTGGCCACCTTTTTTCAAGATAGAGGCTATGAAGTCATTCAACACCGGCACTTTTCCCAAGAATACAACGTGATTGATACGCTGTGTTACCTGTGCGGTGTGCTTGGATTCAACCACCTTTACCCGTATAATCTCATCCGAGGCAGAGACAGGCATGAGGATTGCAAGGATATTCATCATCTATCGATTGTGCTGGGACTGTCGCTCTTGCTCCCATTGACAGGCATAGCCGTTTTCATCGCCAGTTTTTTTTCCTTTTTGAGATGTGGCAGTACCACCACACTTTTGTTAAGAAAACCTGATGATCTATCAAACTAAACAACAAACAGATCAAAGACTGAGCCTGCCTGTGAACGTGAAGCACCATTGGTCAAAATACTTTACGCCAGCGATACTGACCTTGGGCCTTCTTGTGATCTATCTGAGCACTCTCTCTCCCACCGTCTATCTGGGTGACAGTGGAGAACTGACTGCCGCAGCATTCTGTCTTGGCATACCTCACAATAGCGGCTACCCCCTGTACTGTCTCTTGGGAAAGCTTTTTTCCTTGATTCCTGTGGGACATATTGGTTTCAGAATAAACCTGATGTCAGCTGTGTTTGGTATCCTTGCCGTGTTGCTTGTGTACTCTTTGGTGCTCAGACTCGCTTCCTCTCAGCTATCAGCCCTTGTTGGAGCCCTTGTTTTTGCCTTCACACCGATTTTTTGGTTTCAAACCGTGTGTGCAGAAGTCTACACGCTGCACACTTTTTTTGTGGCCCTCTTGATAAGGCTTTTATGGTGGTGGGACGAAAACAGAACATTCTGCAGACTGGCCCTCTTCGTGTTTGTGACAGGGATCAGCTTTGGCAACCACATGCAAACAGTCATGTTGGCGCCGGCAGTGCTTTTCATCATTCTATCTGCTGATTACAAAACACTGGTAAACTTCAAGAACTTCTCTGCCCTGTCGGTCCTGTTTGTGTTTGCCCTGTGCGTTTACCTCTATTTGCCTGTCCGCACTGATGCAGGATCCGCTATTCATTGGGGAGACCCCAATACCCTGGATCGGTTCCTTGCCCACGTGACAGCCCGGGACCATCGGGAAGGCTATGTCCTGACCAGGAGTTCATTGGAGTACCTGCTTCGTGCCAAACAGATACTTTGGTTTGTAATCAGTCAATTCGGCTTTATCCTGCCTCTAGCGGTGTGGGGGTGGGCAAAGTCAGTCTCTGCCCGTTGGCAGATATTCTTTTTGGCAGTTATTTTCTTTGATTTTCTCTACAGCGTCTTCCTAAACATCATTTCCATCGAAATTACCCCTTTTGGTCTTCCCTCTTGCGTGGCATTAGCGGTCCTAATAGGAATGGGAACAGGCCGCATGCTCCAGGCGGTCAGGCGCCATCCATCTATTGGCAAAACTGCCCGCAAGGCTGTTAGTTTTGCTGTTTGTATGGTCCCGGCAATCCCCCTCACTTTCAATTACGACTATTGCGACCAAAGCCGTAACTATACCGGCTACGAACATGCCCTCAACATCTTTAGAACCGTTGAAGAGGGGGGAACCCTGTTTCTCGATGGAGACAATAACATCTTCCCTGTCGTATATGGCCGGATAGCTGAAGGGATGCGAGAAGATGTGACACTATATGACCGATATAACCTGTTTTTTAAGATGCCTCACTTGGAGGAATCTGAGGATCCCACTTACACTCTGCCGGAAAAACTTAGGCCCACAGTTGAAAAACGGATTATAGAAAACATACGAAAAGGCATCTACTACGCAGTGTTCAATCCATTTACAATCTCTTTGCCAAATAATTTCGCGGCATATCCCTACGGCATCCTTTATGACGTCACCCAGGGTTCTGCCCCACTTCCTCATGATGCACTGGAAACCATCTGGACTCGTTACGTCACAGAAAGCATTTACGACGACGAGTTTCAAAAAGACTTCATGAATCGTCAGGTGGGTGCCTATTTTCATTTTGCTTTTGGCAAATATCTTTTCAAGGTTGGACGGCCCGACCAAGGCCTAAGGCGTCTGGAGTTGGCATCGAGGGTCGGCTATGACGATACTACGATTCATTCTGATATCGGCGTTTTCTTGACAGATCAAGGATTTTTTGAAGAGGCCAAGAGGGCATTGGAAAGAGCTTTAGTCTATCACGAAGACCTAAGCGGCATATACAATAACTGGGGTTACTTCTATCACAATTTTGGCGATCATGACAAAGCAGAAGCATCTTATCGTGAGGCCATTTCACTTCGTCCAAAGAACCACGGCTATTACAACAATCTTGGCTTGGCCCTTTATGATGCGGGGAGGAAGGATGAGGCCCGAAAGGCCTTTCAAAGGTCACTGGACATTGATGCAAACCAACCGGAACTTCGAAGATTTCTTACAGAAAAGGGTCTAAAGGAAATCATCATCAGGTAGACAGGGTCTATGTTGCATTTGTCGCTGGTAATACCTTTGTATAATGAACAAAGCTGCCTCAGGAAGAACTTTGAATTGATCAAGATCTACCTTGACGCTTTGACTATGGATCATGAGATTATCCTGGTCAACGACGGAAGCCGTGACAGTACCGCCTCTATTGTTGATGAAATCGTTCAAGCCAATCCTAAAGTGCGTTCCTTGAGCAGTTCGTGCAATAGGGGCAAAGGTCATGCGGTCAGGCGTGGCGTTTTGAATGCTCATGGAAGACATATTGTCTTCATTGACGCCGACCTTGCCGTGCCGGTTGATTTTGTGGGCACATTATTGAAACAACTGGAAAACGGCACTCCTGTGGTCATCGGATCCAGGCACCTGCCCGAATCAGCTTTCGGCGTTCGTGAAGGCCCGTGGCGCCAGTACATGGGAGAGGTCTTCCGAAGGTTGGCACAATTGAGCCTTGGCTTGAGGGTCTCAGACATCACATGTGGATTCAAGGGTTTTGAGAGAGAGGCTGCCGTTGATGTCTTTTCCCGCGCCAAAGTTGACGGATGGGGCTATGACGCTGAAATCATCTTTCTTGCCCAGAAGCTTGGCTACACCGTTGGAGAGGTCCCTGTCATCTGGTACCATTCTTTTGACTCCAAGGTTAACGTAGGTTTGGATGCGGTGCGAACACTCACTGAGATGGCCCAGGTGTATTACTACTATATTGGCAAGCATTACAAGTGTTGAAGGATGCTCTGAGTGTGAAAGGCTTACTCAGCACCAAAAGCATGTTCCCTAGACGGGCTGTGAGGAAGGGGGTCCTCCAAAACCTCGGAATCCTGTGCGGCAGCATTTTATTGCACATGATACTGACGCGTTTCTACAATCTCCGCAATCGATTGAAAATTGGAGACGAATTCCACGACACACGGTACTGACGTAATGTCAAACACCAAGCGTTTTTCAGCCGGGCTTGTTCCAGTTGGTATCCTTGTCCTGTCTGTGTTGATCTTTTTCCGAAAGATCATATTTTCAGGGAGTCCGCTTTTTGGCTCCGATTTTGTTCTGCAGTTTTACCCATGGAAAAGATTTATATTTGACCACGTGTGGTCGCAAGGTGCGCTTCCTTTTTGGAATCCTTACCTTTTTTCCGGCGCCCCTTTCATTGCCAACCTTCAGGCATCCATGTTTTATCCCCTTGGATGCCTCTATTATTTGATCCCTCCTGAATTTGCATATGGATACACTACAGTGCTCCACTGTATTCTGGGAAGCATTTTTATGTTTGTTTTCATGCGCACCCTGTCCGTGTCACAATGGGGAGCATTTCTCTCAGCCTTCATATTTGCCTTCAGCGGCTACTTCATGGCCCACCTCTATGCCGGACACCTATCGTTTGTTCAGAACTATATATGGATTCCACTCATTTTTTGTTTTGCATATCGATTTCTTCAAACGTTGCGTTTTGAGTGGGCAGTTTCTGCTGGCCTGATCCTTGGCATTCAAATCTTGGGCGGCTTTCCACAAATTTCTTTCTATACAATTCTGGGAATTTTGGCTTTTGGCGTATTTCATATGGGAATTTCCCTGAAGGCCGGACACATCAAAGACATTGTGAAGATAGGTATGGGTCTGGTTACAGTAGTGTCCATCGGGTTTGCCCTTGGGGCAATTCAAATACTGCCGAGCCTGGAATTTACGAATCTGTCAACTCGTGCTGGCGGTGTCAGTTATGACTTTGCTACTTATGATTCGTTGCATCCAAAAGAACTGCTATCCCTTCTGATCCCGCATATTTTTGGCAGTGCGATTGACCAAACCTACTGGCGAAGTGCCGAGGCCTCGCATTTTTGGGAAACTTGCGGCTATGTCGGCATCCTCCCTTTATGCCTATTCTTTGTATCCACAAAAAGTGCTTCCTTAAGGCGTTCGCGGTTCTTTTTCTTGGCCGTTGTGCTTTTGTCACTTTTTCTTGCACTGGGGAAATACAACCCCATCTATCCCTTGATCCATAAACTTCCAGGTTTCAACAGCTTTCGTATACCAACACAGATACTCTTTCTGTATGTGTTTGCACTTGCCGTTCTGGCAGGCATTGGTTTGGCTCAAATCCTTGAGGGGGACTGGTTTTTTGGCAAACCCCTTGTCATTTTCATCACAATTATGGGAATTCTGCTGGTGGGCCTTGTGGCCAGCCTTCACATTTTTCCATCTCGTTTCTTTTTCTATTTGTTCAAGGCCTTTGCAGAGTCTCCGGCACAACAGGTCAATGTGGAAAAGCTCTATGACTGTATTGCCTTTGCCGTGGACCGAGCTGCCCTGTTATTTTTCGCCTCTATCTTGCTACTACTGATGTTCAAAACAAATATGCTCGGCCGGAGTTTGTTCACCGTACTTGTTTTGGTTATTGCAATGACGGATCTGGGGAGCTTCAGCATGCAATTTGTCAATAACTATGAGTTTGTCTCCTCCCCGGAAAAAAAGCGCCTTGTGGCACAACTGAACCAAAATCCATCCCAAGGAAGAGTTGTAACGACCAGTCCATCTTTTAGGCCCAACGATGGACTAGAGTACAGGTTTCCATCCATCCTCGGTTATGATCCTTTTATTCTAAAGAGATATGCCCGTTATATCCAGGCAAGCCAGAATCGTCCCCCTGATGACCATGTGGTCAATCTTGACTGGATCAGGACCCCCGATGCTAAGCTGCTGCGGATGCTTAACGTGAGGCAGATAGTTAGGGGCCAAGGTGTGACTACTGTTGATCCCGTCTTTCCATACGCGACCCTGGTCAACAAGGCAATTATCAAGCCGGAAGATGAGGTGCTGAACTTCATGCAAGGGAAAGACTTTGACCCGCGCAAAATGGTGGTGCTGGAGTCCGAACCCACGGGGCACATCACACATGACAGCCGCGGTGTTGATTCCAAGCCCTCCTGTTTCGTCCTGCAGTACAATGATGGAGAAATCAGGATCAGGGCTTCAGCCGATCGGTCAGGATACCTGGTCTTGAGCGAAGTGTTCTATCCTGGGTGGGAGGCGGAGGTGGATGGAAGGAAGGTACCAATACTTCGCGGCAACTACCTCTTCCGCGTGATACCTCTAGAGGAGGGAACCCACGAGGTGACGTTGCGTTTTGTTTCGTGGCCCTTTCGAGTTGGAGCAATAATCTCCCTGTTGACTCTGGCCATTTCTCTATGGTTCATTGTGTGGAAACGCGTCAGGCACACGGGATAGCTTGAGACCTTTGCATAACCTTGAGACCTTTCAAAAATGCTCAATTTCGTTCAAGTTCAAAGAGGGCGATAAACTTAACCACAGGAACACATTGAGTATTTCGAGGATTAAAATTTGAGCCTGACGCAGACACGTAGTGAAGCATAGCGCTCCATTGGGCAAAATGGGGCGTTTTTCAAAAGTCTCACCTCTTTGAGGGTTTGTTTGATCGTATCAGTGCAACCAGAGACAACAGTAGCGTCACAGAAGTTATTGCTATGCCCACTTTGACTAACGGCGGTTCAAAGAAAAACCGTACTTCGTGACTGCCTTTCTCAAGGCTGACGGCCCTGAACAGATAGTTGCACCGGAGGATTTCCTGCGGGATGCCGTCCACATAACATTGCCACCCGGGATAGTAGATGTCATTCAAGACCAGAAACGAATCCTGTTTTGACGTTGTACGTATCAGTACCTCATCAGGCCGGTAGCGCAAGATTTCACAGTCTCCGATCCTTTTGTCAGCAGCTTCTGAATTGCGGTTGAAAGACATGCCTCGCTCGGGATTGTCTTCAAGTAACACAGTTGTCCAGGGATCGAAGTCATCGCTTTCCATATAAGCAAGTGCTCTGGAGGTTGGCAAGACATGAAAGTTCGGCACCAGCAAGACTCGTGGCAAATAATTTTTTCGGAGACTAAATACTTTCTCTCCATAATCTATCTCATACTTTACGTTTAGCATGTCCATGAATTTCGCGCTACCAGGGACACCATACCACAATACCTGCCATCCTGGTGAAGACACCTTGCTGTAGAATTGATCGCAGTAAAGGTAATACCGATGAAGGGTGAGCGGCCCAGCCCCGGTAGTTGACTGCAGACCGTAATACATCTCGGCGTTTGGTCCAAAATGAGACCGCACCCCCCCAACTCGAAAGACCTCTCTATCTTCTTTGAATGTATGACTGAGTCGCGCCTTGATAGCCCGCAGATTGGCATAGGACGTATCAGATGAAAGAACATGGCTGTAGCTGAATACACCGAGGTCTACCAGCACTATGAGCACAGACAACACAAGCCAGGTCTTTCTTTGCATAAATCCCCTGGAACCAAGAAAAAGTAATGCAACCCCTACTGTCACGAAAATTGTCATCCTGTGGAACTCGCCTTGGATGATCTTTGATGCATGGACAAGGCCGTCAGATACAGTCGGTTTCATCAGGAAGCATGAAAAAAAGTTGAGGGTTTCCGCTGGACGCAGGAAAAACCACAGGTCAAGACCGAGAGATAATCCCACGACTGTGATTAAACCGATCCATTTCAACAAGGATTTCTCATGCCTCACGGAAACAACGTCATCAAGCCCCTTGCCGGCCAGAACAGAGATTGCCAACATCCACAGGACTATGATTTTTGACGGTGCCCTGAAGCTATCAAATCCGGGAAGTAGACTGACCAGGCGGTAAACAGGTGTGTGTTTGCCCATAGCAAGTACGGCAGCGACGATAGCGAGCGTAACACAGAATAATGCCAGTCTTGTCTCGCTTCCTTTCCGATACCTGACAAAGCATATGAGAAGCAAAGGCAGGATCCCCGCATAAAGGCCATATCCAGGGAAACTCCACGGCATATCGCCAACCCAGAAATTGTCGTCGTAGAAGTTTCCGAAAAAATTCGGCAACAGCAAGGTTATGATCCCTTGAGGGGGAAAGGAACCAGAGGTAACCATGTCATAGGTTTTCAATGCCCCCCGAGTAGACAGGCTCACCAGTTCGGAGGCGGGCACCACCTGTATAGCCGAGATCCCCACCCCAACAACGAATATTATGCCCAGGGCCTTGATGGTATTCAGGCATTTCTTAACCGACGATAGCGGTTTTTGGTGGAACAAGGCAAACAACGCCATTGCGCCATAAGTGTAAAACGCAGTCTGCGGATCGGCTGCAAGGATTTGAAGGCCCCAGCATACGCCGGCTCCTATAGCCATGGTAGCGGGTCTCATTGATTGAAAAGATCGGGCAAAAAGACACAAGGGCAAAGGGGTCCAGGCATAACTCTGCACGAGAACCATATGACCTAGGAAGAGCATGGGCATAATGAAGCTGTTGTATGAGAAAATCATAGCCGCGAGTAAACTGCCTGTCTTACTCAGGTGCAAGGTTTGGCAAAGGGCGTACATGGAAAACCCCGCAAGGAGGATATGAAAAGCCATTGTATAGCCGTAAGCTCTCTCAGGTGAGATAAACCAGAAAAGCAGATGAAGGGGATAAAATATTGTTGATTCGAAAAACGCCCAAAACGGCATACCACTGAACAGATACGGGTTCCAGAGTGGTATAGATTTGTGGCGCTGGATCTGCTCATACAGGAACTGTTTGTAAGGAAGATAGGTCGAGATAAAATCGCTTCCCCACAGAATGTGGCCTCGTACGACGATATCCCGAAAGATCCACAGGGTGACGATGCTCAGCCCGGCCGCTACGGCCAAATCTCTTGATCTAAGAAGACGTCTCACGGTTCCCACCTTACATCCTCCCCCCAGAAAAAACCAAACATAACACATTAGCTGTCTGAAAAATGGCTGTTTTGCGAATGACATTGAGAACTTCTCGCCATTTTTCAAAAACGTAAAGTGTTACAAGCAAAAAAGCCTTGAACTTATAGGCAATACATAATAGACTAATATTATTGTCTTTTAAATAATGACGGTTTTCAAAAAAAAGCTGATTTTGCTCAATGTCGTTTACGAAAGGCTTTTTGGATTTCATCAATAATGATGGTGTCGTAAAAAGTCCGAATTAGACGGCAAAGCAAAAATCTCCAAGTTCAAGGCGCGCAAATCCTGAGGAATGAGGCGTAGTTACTGTACTCCGCAGTGACGAAGGATGCAGCGCAACGCAGAAATTGGACTTTTTGCGAAGCCGTCAATAATGGACAAACGCCAATGCATGACTTCTCTCCGATAGATGCCTCGGCAGACCAATGCAAATCCGATCTTTTGTCACTTGTCATCCCGGCGTACAATGAAGATGCGACTCTTGAGGAGCTGTACCGGCAACTCACAAGTGTGCTGAACAGCCTTGGTTGTGCGTACGAAATCATATTTGTCGATGACGGCAGTTCAGATAATACTCTGACCTTAATCCAAGGGCTACACGAGAACAATCCTAGTGTCAAAGTGATCAGTCTGGCTAGAAACTACGGTCATCAAATCGCATTAACTGCGGGTCTCCATCAGGCCTCAGGCGATATTGCCATAACCATGGATGCTGACTTGCAGCACCCACCCCAAATCATCCCCCAGATGATCGAAAAATGGTCCGAAGGATATGACGTCATTTATACCAGTAAGATCACACAACAAAAACGAGGCCCTGTAAAACGTCTCGTAGCCTATCTGTTTTACAAGATCTTCAACAGAATTTCAGATGTTAAACTCGACCCCAACACCTCCGACTTCAGACTCGTAAGCCGCAGGGTCTTGGCCCTGTTGAATGCAATGCCGGAGCAACAGAGATTCATCAGGGGCCTTGTCAGCTGGATGGGATTCAGGCAAGCATGCATCTCCTACACTGCCCCACCCCGCTTTGGCGGCCAGCCCAAGTACAGCCTTCGTCGCCTGGGACAACTGGCGTCCTATGGAGTGGTGTCTTTTTCAACCTTTCCTCTCCGCGCCCCGCTGTATCTGGGCTTGCCTCTGACGTTTTTCGGTTGTGCTTACGGTATCTACCTTGTGATGACGACTTTCTTTATGGCGCCGCCTTCGGCAACAGGGTTGATGTTAGTCGGATTCACTCTGTTTGGTGGTCTGCTGCTCACCTTTCTTGGTATCATGGGGTCATATATGGCCAAGATCTATCAGGAGGTGCGAAGACGACCTCTTTACACTGTAAAAGAGGTAACTGGATTTGAAAACCGTGCTGTTCAGGGAACCAAGGACCATCCCAACTAGTTTCCATCCAGAAATGGCATCTTTCGCCCCGACACCGCGTTCTCCGCGGGTTTCTATCCTCAACTTGGCGCTGCCACGCCTGTGGTAGAAACCCTTGTGCGGCCTTGTCTCGGGACAAAATCTAGGGGTTAACTTCATGTTTTCTTTTCCTGCTTTATCATCATCCGAATTCAGGAACAATTCATTTAGAGAAATCTTCCGGCATTCGGCTAGCCCCCTCCGCACGTCGGGTCTCAGTCTCCACGACCTTTCACGGCTGGTTTGAAATTTGCATCATGTTTGGTCCCATGAAGAATTCTATTAGACATTTTTTCACAAAACCGTGTGTCAAGGTCATCTCTGCTGGCCTTGGTCTGTGCTTGATAGTGCTATCCATGGTATGGGCACGGGCCTTTTATGGCTCTATGCGGAACTATCAGCAGGGAGATGCCTATTTCAAAAAAGCTCAATATATTAGAGCAATCACTTTCTTTGACCGTTCAATGCACTGGTACACGCCCAGGAATCCCTATGTTCGTCAATCAGCCGAACGCCTCTGGGAAATAGGTCTGCGGGCGAAGCAACAGGGTGACACTCGCCTGGCCCTCATTGCAATCCGGACCATACGACGTGGTTTCTATGCCGCAAGGAGCTTTCACAGACCTGGGAAAGACTGGATCAAAAAGTGTGATGCAAAGATAAATGAGTTCATGAGAGCCAAACCTAAAACACCTAAGGATTCCTCTGTCCAGCACAAATCCGAGACACCTGCAAGCCTAGGTGCCACAGACCCTAGCATCCTGTGGACTCTGGTTGTGGAGATCGGTTTTCTGGGATGGATTGCGGCCGCCATCGGATTCATTATGTTTGCGTTGAAAGATAGTCGAAAAGCCAAATTCTCGACATCTAAGGCCATTGTGTGGGCAGCCATCAGCTTGACCTTTTTTGTCGTATGGCTTGTGGGCATGATGAAAGCCTGAGCACGTATCAGGTGTCTTTGTGGTAACAAACCAAAAAATGCACCGTCACTACCTCGTAGCACTACTTTTGATTGTAACGACATATGCCGTGTTTTGGCCTGTCCAAAACCACACATTTATCAATTTCGACGACGGGCCCTATGTTACCCAAAATCCTCACGTGCGGTCAGGACTGACAGCTGAGGGGGTTATATGGGCCCTTACTGCCACCCACCCACACAATTGGCATCCGCTGACATGGATGTCACACATGTTGGACTGTGAAATCTTCGGGTTGAACCCAGGTGGGCACCATTTTACCAACCTGCTGTTTCATATGCTAAACACTGTGCTGCTCTTTCTGATATTCAGGCGAATGACCGGGGCGTTATGGCCGAGCGCCCTTGTGGCTTCCCTGTTTGCACTACATCCGCTTCATGTGGAATCGGTTGCGTGGGTTTCACAACGAAAGGATCTTCTTAGCACTTTTTTCTGGATGCTGACCACGTTGGCTTACGTCCGCTACGTTGAAAATCCCGGGTTTGGCAGATATTTTCTGGCTCTTGTGGCCTTTACCCTTGGCCTCATGTCCAAACCCATGGTTGTGACATTACCATTTGTCCTGCTTCTGTTGGACTACTGGCCCTTGGGCCGCTTTCAGATTCCCCCACTGGCAGATATGAATCACGTAAAGATTGGACAGTTCCTCAGCCCTGTACACAAGTGGTCGGTGATTGGCCGTTTGGTCGGAGAAAAGTTGCCCTTCTTTGCTCTTTCAGCGTGCTCATGCGTTGTGACTTTTCTAGTTCAGCAGAGTGAGGGAGCCGTCAAATCCCTGGAATTATTTTCCGTCAAGACCCGCATCACCAATGCCCTTGTCTCTTACGTGAGTTACATCGGAAAGATGATCTGGCCTCACAAACTGGCGATCTTTTATCCACACCCACACGTCGTGCCAACGTTGGAGGCTGCGGGGGCGGGTGTGTTCCTGCTGTTTGTGACCGTCTTGGTGTTTCGGGCCATTCGGCGGAGGCCCTATCTGGGAACTGGATGGCTCTGGTACATGGGAACCCTTGTGCCGGTCATTGGGCTGGTGCAGGTAGGAGAACATGCCATGGCAGATAGATACACATATGTGCCTCTGATCGGTCTTTTTGTCATCATTGCATGGAGTATTCCCAAACTAATGCCGAGACGGTGGCGTCCAAGGGTGGTAGTCCCTATATCAATAGGGATAGTGCTTTGTGTCCTTGCGATATGTACACGGCTGCAAATTCGACACTGGCACAACAGCATTACACTGTTTGAACGCGCCCTCGATGTAACAGCCGGCAACTGGGTGGCGCACAACAACCTGGGAGTTGCTCTGGCCGCACAGAACAAAACGGAAGAGGCTATTTCCCATTTCCAGAAGGCACTGCACATCAAACCAACATTTATTGACCCGCACTTTAACCTTGGGATTGCTATGTCGAAACAGGACAATGCGGCAGCCGCTATTGCCTATTATCGACAAGTGCTGCGAATGAAACCCGACGACATTGAAACCCACAACAACCTGGGGAATACTTTAGTGAAACAGGGGCATATTGCAGACGCCATTGCCCATTATCAGAAGGTGCTGCAGATTGAGCCCGGCAATGCCCAGGCGCGCTATAACCTGGCAATCGTTATGAACCTGCGGGGCAAATCTTAATGACAGATCCAAAGACGTTGATCCAATTCACGGTGAAGCCGCCGGGTTCGTTTTCTTTCATACTGGCTTTACACGTCATTTTATTGCTCTCCTATGTCATACTCATGCCCGCGTTTGAGGGTGCAGACGAGCCGGATCACCTCCGCTACATTGAAGCAGTGTCTCAAGGGGAAAAAATCCACCCTGTCGACCAAACGAACCCGCGCAAGCATGGCATCGAGGTCTATCAGCCACCTTTGTATTATCACCTGGCTGCCCTGATTACGAGATTCTTCCCGGCCGTGTTTCCCAGGCATTTGACAATCAACCCGGAAAAGAATCCCAACCCCCCCTTTTTGGTCCATGATGACCCTGGTGAGATCTTCCCGTTCGATCCTCTTCGAAGGACGCTTCGCTTCTTCCGGACCCTGTCAGTCTTGCTGGGAATCGCCGCATTGGTTATTTTTTCCCGAATATTGAGACTTGCAATGCCAGAAAATCCGCAGGCAGCCAACACAATTCTCCTTGTGGCCGCCCTTTGGCCAAACAGTCTTCAAATATTTTCCGTGGTTTCAAATGACGGCCTGGTCAATGTGTTGAGCCTGGCCCTGATTCTCGTTGTATTGCAATCCATGAAAGGCGACAGACCTGCCTGGATACACGGATTTTCTGTGGGAATTATCGTGGGATTAGGGCTCCTGACAAAGATGACTATGCTGCTAGTAATTGCCTCATTATTTCCTGCTATTCTTTTTGATCTGCTTCTTGATAAAACTCGAGCAAAGTTTTACTTTAAGATCCTTCCCTTCGTGCTATTGGCCGTCTTTTTGCTGGTGGGCCCCTTTATGGTTTTTCAGACAATATGGTATGGGAACCCAACCGGGGGCGCCCTCCACGACATTCTGGTCCCATCTGTAGTACGTGAGGTCCCGCTTTCCTTTGCCGCAGTCATCAGTGCCATGATTGAAATCTTGCCGGGTCGATTCCTGGCTGACCTTTGCTGGCAGCATCTGACCCTGCCGTCTATTTCACTCCCATTGTTCTTGCTCTGGTTTTTCCTCAATTTGATCATGGGCATTCGAATGGTGTTTGAAAAGTTCACGGAACATTGTCACAAAAAAATGCTGCATATGGTCTTAGTCTTGAGTTCATTCGTTTTCATGTTTCTTGGCATATATCGTATCTCTACCAACTGGGCCAACATGCAATTCCGCTTTGTTTGGAGCTTGTGGCCTATCACGTTGCTGGCGGCATATTTTGCCATAAGAGGGTTGAAATTCCTGCAACATGTCAACACAGAGAGGGTCCTAAGTATTATTTCTTCAGCGATTCTGGTGTTGCTTCTCCCTGTTAATCTTCTTATCCTGCACAGCTTCGTCCTGATGTACAAACCAAGTGAGGGGGTGTCCGGACCCGGCTTGGACTACTTCACGTTCAGTGACTACTACGCACAGAGTCCGCACAAGGCTGCTGCATACCTTGATACGTCTGGGTTGACTGATGTGACTGCATGTAGGTATTTCGCCAAAAGGCAGGAGTGGGAGAATGTGCTTTTCCATGCCCGCCGAGCCATTCAAAGGGGTGTCAACGATGGTGAGCCCCGCTTGATGTACACTCGCGCTCTTCGAGCGTTGGGAAAACCCGGTGAAGCTTTGGATGTCCTCAGCAAGGGAACACACAGTTCTTACGATGCCAGGCTTTTGCAGATTGAACTCCTACTGGATTTGGGGCGCTTTGACGATGCCAGGCAACAAATTCACCAACTCTTCCCTGAAGCGCCACCGGACGTGCAGAGCCGTCTCCAGACGTTACTCAACTCAATTACCACCGGGCCAAGCGCTGGCGGAAAGGTCTCTTATAGATAGATGATGCTGAAACGCAAAGGTCTAAGCGACAGAATTCAGGCAACCACCCAACGTTTTTCGTGCTGCGTACCGTGGCTCGCCATCTGTGTTGTTATCTTCTTGACAGCGCTGGTCCGTCTTCCGTTGCTCGACGTTCCCTTGCAAAGGGATGAAGGAGGCTATGCGTACACAGCGCAGCTTCTACTAAGCGGCCATCCTCTGTACGGTGAAGTCTATGCCATGCGGCTGCCCGGAATTTTTCTTGCTTATGCATTGATCTTGGCCGTATTTGGACCAACCGGCGCAGGAATCCACATGGGGCTTCTGCTCGTCAACGCAGCCACTATAATCTTGGTGTTTATGTTGGGCAAAAGACTGTTTGGAAACTTGGCAGGTGTAACAGCAGGAACCAGCTATGCCGTTTTGACATTGAGCACGTCTGTGCTGGGGCTCTGGGCAGAAACAGAGCATCTAGTGGTCCTGCCCGCCATAGGTGGGATCTTGGTCGGACTCGCAGCTGCTGACCGCAGAAGGGGATCGCTCTTATTCTGCAGTGGAGTGATGTTGGGCCTTGCCTTTCTTGTAAAACAACACGGAGCCGTCTACGGCATCTTCATGGCCGGCTATTTGATTTTTCCGGCCTTTGGAAATCATTCCGTGTCCAAACGCGCCCTTTTGCAGCAGATGGGGACATTTTGTGCGGGATTTGCTCTACCCTTCCTTTTGACTTGCCTTGCAGCCGCATATTTTGACGTTTTTGACAAATTCTGGTTTTGGACTGTCAAGTATGCCGTCAGGTATGTTTCAATGTTATCCGTTTACGATGGGTTCATTCTCTTCAAACACACGACATCGAGAATAATCACTGCCAATTTCCCCCTGTGGATACTGGGGGGGGTACTGGGGATGAGGGCAGTCTTTTGGGACAAAGCAATTCGCGAGCATCGGCGCTTTATGCTGGGGTTTCTCATAATGTCGTTTTTCGGCATTTTCCCGGGTCTGATTTTCCGCGAGCACTATTTCATTCTCCTTTTTCCGGCAGTTGCGCTGCTAATCGGGTTGGGGGTTCGGTCAACAATAAATCTTTTGTCAATCATCAACTCAGGACCAACCAGGGCTTCGCTATTGACTCTCTTTCTGGTCGGCGTTCTGTTTGCTGTTTTCTACGGCCCGCTGATTAGAGAAAGGGATATTCTGTTTCACATGACTCCCTATGAAGTCAGCCGCGCAACTTATGGCACCAATCCTTTTCCCGAGTCCGTCGAGATTGCAAAGTACATCAGGGAACACTCGAAACCGGAAGACCGGATAGCAGTCCTCGGCTCAGAACCCCAGATTTACTTTTATGCACAAAGAAAGGCTGCAACGAGCTATATGTATGTTTACCCTTTGATGGAGCCTCATGGATTTGCCTTCACCATGCAAAAAGAGATGGTGGAACAAATTGAATCAGCAAAGCCAAGATTTATGGTCCTTATTCAGACCCCTATGTCATGGGTGGTCAGGGCAAGTTCTGAAAAACTCATTCTGAACTGGGTGTCGGGTTTTGTGGGCAAATATTACAGGCTCATAGGTGATGCAGAGATTCTTTCGGACGGCAGCAGTGTCTATCGATGGGGCAATCAGGTTGCCAGAAATGGTCCAAAACCAAATGCGTCCATCCTTGTTTATGAGAGAAAATAGCCGCCGAAGAGTCATATAATGCTATTCTGCAGGTAACTTGGATATGCGAAAAAGTAAAACTCGGTACGCGAATAGACGGTACGGCAAAACCCCTCTCTGGTGTGAGGAGTTTTGCCTGTCAGCCACCTTTCCATTAAAGACAATTCAAGGCCGCACTCTTCAGACAGCAGATCGTAAATTTCTTCAGGCCTACTTCCATATTCTTGGGCTGCATCCAGGCTGTGCTCAAACACTATCGCAGGTTGGTCTTTCTTTATTAACTCTACGCCTCCACGCAAGACAGATAGTTCAGCGCCTTCCACGTCTATCTTTATGAAATGAATTGGCGTTTCCTTGGCAATGGCGTTATCTAGGGTATCAACCCTAACAGCGATTTCCTCCACCTTTTCGTTAGGATCCGGGTAGCGTTGCCTACGTAGTCCACTTCGGGCAGGTCTCCCCACGACATGATAGAACGTGGCCGTTCCCCTTCGATCGCTGAGCGCAATATTGAATACCCGGGTTTTGCTGAACTTCCTTGTAAGAAACTGATAGTTTTCAGGAATTGGCTCGAATGCAAACAATTGACCATGGGTTGAGATTCTCGTCATTTCGCTAAGTATGTCGCCCCTATAACAACCAACATCCACACAGTTGGAATTTCTGTTCAGTATCCTCTTCATAGCCCTGCTGGTCTGTCTGTCGTATTTTCCTCCCTCTGTTTGAACCAGCCAGGCATAGGCTCGTCTGGCAATGAATTCAAATGGGGTATCATTAAAGGTGCTAAGAAGCAGTCGCCTCAACCCATGCTTCACGGGCTCTCTCCTGTTTTCCGTTGAGCATGCTTCAACACCTCTTCGAGGAATTGCTCGGGAACATTACCCCCAAGTTCTCTAGCCTTCTGGAAAACGCGATGTGCATTTTTCCACTCCTTGAGCCCACAATAGGCTATGCCAAGCCAAACATTTGCTTCATGGTGGGTCGGGTCCATCTGGATCACACGTTCAAAATGCTGGGCAGCTCTTTCTAAATCGCCTTCTATGCCGTACACTTTCCCAAAACCAAAGTCGGCGTGGGTCAAATCAGGCGCAATCTTCTGAACTGTCTTAAACTCAGCCCTGGCCTCCTCCAGACGTCCAGCCATTGCATACGCGCTTCCCAAATGGGTATGAGCCAGCACGCTTTCTGGTACCACGGAAACCGTGTGCTTCCAAAGGCTTAGGTCGTCTTTCCACACCTTGGACTGCTTCCAACTCAGTGTGCCCAAGCAGAGTAGCGCAGCACCCAACACCGCAAGAGCAAACTGCCGCCGTTTGACGTTCTTTAATGACTCGAGCATCATTGCAATGCCAATACTTAGACCAATGGCAGGCAGATAAGTGTAACGATCCCCCACCAGACTGTGGCCAAGTGGAACAAGGCGCAGCGCAGGAAAAATACATATTACGTACCAACCTGTAACAAAAAGAGGTGTGCGCGTTCGGCGGGCTGCAACAAGACAACCCAAGAAAACAGTCATCAGCAAAAGAACGTTCCCATATGACCATGGCATCAGAAGTTCCTGCCGCGTAGGGTATGGAACAATGACCGAAAGATTGACCGGCCATATGGTCTTGACAAGATAATATGCAAGGGCCTTCAACACCATCACAGGCCTTTCCCATGTTGCAAACTCATGTCCTACATCTGCGGCCCCGCCCGAGTACTGGGCCAACATGCCCACAAACAGAAAAACTATTGCCAGCACAAAGAGCGGTATTTTCTCTTTCAGCAGGTCTCGACTCCAGGGCCGCTTCAACAGAAAGTCGAGCATCAAAAGAACAAAAGGCAAGACAATGGCAGCGGACTTGCTCAGTGCTGCAAGGCAGAAGAGGATTGGAATAGTCCAGCTACCCAACGAACCAAGGCTCCCTTCCTGCAGTTTGATCAGATAGGCAAGAACAGCGCTTAGAAAGAAAAACGATGAAATCGAATAGTTGAATCCAGCATATACCCACACCACCCCCTCCACGCGAAGTGGGTGCACAGAAAAAAACAAGGCGCAAATCACTGCTGCCCAAGGTCTGATTCCCATTCGAACGAGAATGAAAAACAACAGGCACGTGTTGGCGGTGTGCAACATCAACGGAAACAGGTGATATACGAATTCATTCAAACCAAAAATGGTGTATAGAATCCGCATTGCGAGCATAACAACAGGCTGGTAGTTGCAAATGTGGAATTCCGTAAAGATCCGTGCCAGGCCTTTCCAAGACAGATCCAGCACAAGAGGGTTCTCCAACAGATATCCATAGTCATCGTAACGAAGAAACTTGTTCCACAGAGAAGGCGAGAAGACGACAAATGTGACGAATGCCACGGCAAAGGCTGGTCCAAGGGCTGCCCGCCATTCTGGCACGCTGTTTGCTCTGGGAAGTGTCATGTAACCGTCACTCAGTGCTCTGATTCGCAAATTGGATAAGGTGTCTTGTGCCGGGGCGCTTATCCTGGATCCCCCGGAGAAGGAGGGCGACCAACCCACGGCAGGTTATACTAATTGACACCACACACTTTCTAATGATATCCGACGCTGGATGCAGCTCGGAGAAAGGCCAGTATTAAGGCCGACACAGACTGTATGAAAAGACCACAAAAAATTCTCCCTTTTCTTTACCTCAACATAGCTGTTCTCGCATTATTCATGCCACTCTTGGGGAATCATACGCTGTTTTTCCGAGACGTTCAACTTCTGTTCATGCCGATGAAACACTTCTTGGCTGCATCCTGGGACAAGGGGCAGATTCCCTTTTGGAATCCAATGCTGTTCTGTGGCACTCCCTTTCTGTCGGATGTTCAGTCGGGCATTTTCTATCCCCTATCTCTGGTCTTCTATCTTGTGCCAATGCCATATGCATTGAACATTTTTGTCATCACTCATTACATGATAGCTGCTTGTCTGTTGTATGCGCTCACGCGTCAATGGGGTTGCTCGGTCGCGGCAGCTTGTCTGTCTGGCCTGTGCTTCACCCTGGGAGGCTACCTTGTTTCAATGGCCAACGTGCTTAATAACCTCCAGGCAGCCATATGGCTGCCTGCCATATTCTTGGCTTTTGAAAAGAGTCGTCAGAACCATGCCCTCTTCTATTGTCTTCTGGGTGCCGCATTGCTGGCTATCCAATTCCTGGGGGGAGAACCCCAATTACTTTTGTTCACCATAGTATTGATATTTGCTTACAATCTCATCGTCAATCGGGAGACTAGTTGGCTCAAACACACTGCCAAGACCACCACCGTGCTTGCCCTCGTTGGCATTGTCAGTATCGGATTGGCCAGCATCCAATTTCTCCCCTCTTTGGAGTTGTTTGTACATTCTACACGATCAGCAGGATTGACTTTTCAAGATGCCACCAAGCACTCTTTGAATCCTCTGGCGCTGTTTCAACTGCTTGGCCCTCCATCCTTTGACATCCATGACAGCGGTAGAAGGGTGTTTTCTTGGCTCTTGAGTAATTATTTTGGGTTGATGCCCCTTGTATTTGCCTTGATAGCCATAGTTTTTGTGCGAGGCCGCCGTGTGAGATTTTGGACAGGATGCCTGTTCGTAAGCCTGGCGCTGGCCCTTGGTAAACATACACCCCTGTTTTTTCTACTTTACAAGACAATACCCTTTTTCAAATCCTTCCGTTTCCCGGAAAAGTTCATGTTTGTTTTTGCCTATTCCATAGCTTTTCTCGCGGCCTTTGGGTTCGATTGGATCATTGAAAGAGACTTCAGAGCTGCCAAGCGTGTTATGGCAATCTTTGCCTTCCTTGTGGCCTCATTTCTTGTCGCGCTATTGATTGGGACAACTTCCGTGCAATCAGTGGCAAATCACATCTCCATACCTACCAGATCTTTTCTTCTTGTTTTTGTCTCTTTGTTATGTATCTCCCTATTCTTTAGGAAAGTGCTTACCAAATCGACCTTCGCCATGCTCATAATCCTCGTTTCCACAGTTGACCTGGTATTAGCCCACATGCCCTTTAATCCCGTCGTGCCCAAAGAGTTCTACATAAATGAACCAAAACTAGTCCATACTGTGGAAAGCAACATACATTCAGAGCGTATTTTGGTTCAGACGGCTTCTTTCCCGAGTAGCCACCTATCTCCATTTGCCATTCAACACCTTTGGCGCCATTACCTGTGGCCTAATAGTGGAACACTCCATAACGTTTACTATGTGAACGGAATCGGAGGGACTGAGACCAACGGCCAGTGGTTTACTACAGAACTTCTCGAAAAATTAAATCTCAAAAAACGTATTCGGTTTCTTGAGCTAACCAATACACGATACCTTGTGGCGATGGACACAAAGGAGATTGAAAGCGAGATGTGGGCGGGCAGGCTGAAAACAATCCAAACAAACGTTTACGAACTTCTTCACTCCTTACCGCGGGCCTATATGGTAGGCGAGGTCAAGGTAGTTCCTAGCCAGGCCAAGGCGATTGAAGAGATTCTAAAAGACGACTTTGACCCGCTGCAGTCCGTTGTTTTGGAAAAACAGCCACAAACCTCGGTTACCGATGTACAGGGTGGCAAGGTCTTGGAGTGGTCTTACGAAGGGCACAACAAGATCAAGGTGACGGCGCAGTCTCATGGGGGCTACCTGGTCTTGCTCGATTCCTTTTATCCAGGCTGGCGGGCGTTTGTCAACGACCAAGAACGTGAGGTTCTTCGAGCAAATGGCCTCTTTAGATCGGTCTTCTTAGAACCAGGCTTGCACCAAATTGTATTTGCGTATCAGCCTGGATCCTTTTTGTATGGAATTTGTGTCTCCTTCATCAGCCTCTGTTTGGTCGCGGTTGGCCTGTGGGTGTGGAGGCCAAAGCAGCGAGACCTTTGAAAAACGTCCAAGCGCAGAATTGTTGTGTCGGCCAGATGGTTTCCCGATCGATTTGACAAGGGATCAATCGCTTTGTAGAATCACGGAAAAAGTAATGAACTCAAGTTTCGCCCCCTGTCTCCAGTCCTTGCTCTCGAGGGGCGTGGTCGAAATGAGGCGTTCTGAACCAAGGAATAAAACGATTCTCAAGTATGAACTTGCCTAAATACAATCGCTCCACTCTGTGCTATCTTATCATCGCCTCCCTTATTACATTGCTAGCGCTGAGTTTAAGACTGCACCACCTTGACTATGAAAGCCTGTGGATGGACGAAATTCACCAGACTTCCACGTATACGGATAGTTTTGAGGGTATTATCTTTAGCGCAGCAGCGGAACAGCAGCCCCCTCTCGATTACTGGATCGGACACGTGGTACAGCAGTTCTCCTCCTCTGATTTTGCCGTACGCCTCCCGGCAGCTCTCTTTGGAGCGGGTTCGGTCGCCTTGCTAATGTTCATAATTGCCAAAGCTTCCACATGGCCTGTGGCTTTGGTGGCAGGCGCCATCATGGCCATGCTGCCATTTCATATCTACTTCTCCCAGGAAGCACGCCCCTATTCATTACCCATGTTTCTTCTGCTTGCTTTGCTCTTGTCAGTGAGAAGGATCGCCAGAAAGGATGATCCCCCGGGGGGCCGTCACGTCATTATTATGCTTATTGTATCAGTCGGCTTTCTTCACGCCAGGGCCTTGGCGCCCCTTGTGGTCGTCACGGCGATGGTCCCTATTGTTTTGCTGCGTTTCGCCTTGTCAGTACGACATGACGATGAAACCGCAAAAGGGTGGCAGAAGCAGCTATTGCTTGCCTCTGTGATGTTGATTTTGTCGGTAACTTTGTACATGCCTTCATTCAGGCTAATTCTGGAAACGGGCCAGCGGTATGCACCTGATGCTTCTCGACTTGACCTCGGGGTTATTCTGGATGGCGTTTCAAAATTCTCTTTCTGGCCCCTCTGGAGGGCCTACATTGTGCAGATGGAACCTTTGGGACTGGCACTCCTTCCTCTTTTAGTCATCGCCCCTATCTTGGCAGTCAAGTCGTGGAAAACTGATTTTCTGGTTTTCTTGACTGCTTTGCTGCTGCCAATGGCGTGTGTCTTGCACTTAGTCGTCTTTGAGGCAAAAACTGCGTGGACATTTCGACCTCCCTACCCTATTTATATATTGCCCCTGGCACTCATTTTGACAGCATTCACTTTTCAGAGGATTCTGGACTTGATCCGCCCTATGAAGAAAGGCACCATATTAAGAGGAGTTTTGCTTGTTGCAGTCGGACTGACCATATTTGCCGTGGGGCAAAGGGCATTTGCCCTCAAGTCAGTAAAGAAAAAGACTGACTGGAGAGGCTTGACCGATTATCTTGAGCGCTCCCCTGACGACAAACAGGCCTTGATATTTGACAGCCTGAAACCATACGGCAAGTGGGAGCCCACCTTCTATGGCTTTGGCCGTTACTATGACGGACAATCTTTGTGTCTGTCTGTTGGATCAATGCCCCCTGCTGCGCAATTGATGGCAGAGGATACTTCCCGCGAACCAGTGTTCATCCTTTTCTGTCCAGGTGACTATTTCTTGACCCCCTACTCCGAATACCCAATCGCTTCACCAAAACCTCCTTTTGATGATAGGGGAATCAAGCAGAATCACCTCTTGACGATAACCGATTTTACCGGCTTTCGTGTAATCCGACTCAATAAGACATCGGGAATTTTGGGAAATGACGCGCTCCAAATCATCGAGAGTCTCATCCCCACCGTTCCGTCGGATTCCTCAACAGTGGAGCTTCACCTGGCTGCTGCCAGCCTTGCTGGCGCACTTGGTCTTCAAACCGCCGAAGACCATTTGGCAAAAGCTGAGTTATTGGCACCAGGACAAGCCTTGCCGCGCGTCAGGGCCATCTGTGAATGGATCAGGTCCGACTCAAAGCCGG
>SDBT01002917.1_pt1 | contig 29801 bp, 57 predicted proteins | sample 2277101 | NCBI WGS metagenome assembly SDBT01 (sample SAMN10404973, study PRJNA504765) | marine sediment metagenome | isolation source: marine sediment core GS10_PC15, 103 cmbsf | place: Arctic Ocean: Southern Knipovich Ridge | collected 2010
CTTCTGCCTTCTCTTTTGCTATCCCCAAAAACTCCTGATAATATTGCTGTCCTATATCCTGTGGTAGTCCTGCAATTCCAGCTCCTAAGAACTCCTGAGTTTGTTTCACTCTGGGGCCTTCATAATTTGCACTGTAATTCTGGAGAGCAGTTGCAAGGTTAGCTCGTTTTGTATCTCCCCAAACTCCGGTATTAAGACCAGTGTCCCTTCCGGAAAATTCACTGTAAGAGGGAAGCCTGTCAGCAGGCCTGCCCGGCTTATAATCTAGATACTGATTAGGAGAAGGGATTCTCTTCTGTGTTCCACCAAAGGTATATCTATCACTACCTTCTGTAGCACCTGTAAATTCGGTATTCATACCTCCAGCCCATGCACCTCCCTCTTGTGCCACATTGGGGACGAAGATACTGCCTGTTTTTCTAAGTTTTTCCACTATTGATCCATCAGAAAAACCGGCTGACCTCATCTGGGTAAAATAATCTTCTATTGCTCTAGACTTTGGATCATTATTGGTTACGACCATGATTATCTCCTATATAAGATAAAATTTATTAACATTAATTAGTACCATAAATATTTAATGGTGTAGTAGCCTTAGGAACGCTGGGCCTATATCTATAATTATCTTTCCATTCGCCCCAAAGTTTTTGCTCTAAAGGACTTCTACTAGCGAAAGGTACTATTGTGGCCTCATTTGCAGGAATCAAATATGGTGCTAAATCTTCATTGGTAATACCCAATAAAGTCCCGGTAGCATCTGCAACACTACTTCCTGAAGGACTGACAAATGCTCGATCAGCAGCATATTTGTCTACCGCAGCTCCATATACTACTCCTGCCTCATTAAACCTATTACCTCTAAGCTGTTCACTATAAATATTTTGTAGATTTCCTCTACTCCCTTCAAGACCTACCCTTTCAGTTCCTAACTGCCCTGTATATTTTGACAAAGCCCTGCCTATGGCTCCAAGTTCCCTGGTCTTAGCAGTTTCAATCCCCTCTATTCCAACAGCCTCCCTGGTTCCGGCTCTACCTAAAAGTTCCTGCCTTCCTCCACCACGACCAGTACCCATGCCTGCGAGTCTTCCTTCACCAGCAACAAAATTCTCATAGATGCTTTTCTGTATTGATCTTCGTGCTATCGGATAAGCCTCATTTATGGCTCTGGTTGACTCATCAGCTGTATAGCCTGCATCCTGCAATAGCCTATCTATCTCACGGAGCTGAGGGTCTATCTCATTATCAGCCATTATCCCTGCTGTTTCCCATATTCCCTCTAAGTCCACTGAGAAGTCCGGGAACCCACTTGCAGATCCATCGCCACCTGCTGGTATGACTTCCGCAGCAGCAGTTTTCACTGCTGTATCTTTGGTTCTAGTAAGATCCCTAGTAGTTACTGGAGGAGGACTTATCCCTAGATCTTTCACTATCTGTTCATGTTGCGGATAGGCAACAGTAGGATTCCAAGATCCCGGTAATATTGTTTTAGTAGTAGGAGCTGGTATATAAATCCCACCCACCATAGTTCCATTTGCCATCTTAATTCACTCTCCTTATCTTAATCGCATATATTGTCCATGCAAACGAAAACCTTGTATGGCAAAGTCGCGGTTCGCATATATATTCTGAAATCTGATCTTTATCAATTCTCCTAGATATTTTAATCTTATCCTTACCTTTTTACTAGCCACTACACTAGATACTGTAGAGCCACTGCCGAAAGTCCATCTTGATATTTTATTCATACCGAATAATGGATGCTGTGCTGCTACTGAAGAGGAGTTCGACTTTGTAAAAGTATAAGGAGTTATATTGACACCCTTTTGCACATACACTACTACCGTAAAACTCCAGTATGCAGAAGCTTTTATCTCTATATTTAATAATTTCCACCATTTCACAACATCAAAAATTCCACCATCATAAAACTTACTGTTAAAAGATGCTTTTATCTCAGTGCCATCAAAATAGGTGTAGGACTCATCTATCACTTTTACATATCCATCCTCACTGCCATAAATAAGTTTATTCCTAAAAACTGCGAAACAGCTTACTGTAAATCCTCCCATCTTAGTCCATCCGGGAGCATAGCCATTCTCTGTCTGTACTGCCCTGAAATCAAGTATATGGATCTCAGAGTTTGTAGTCCTTCCTTCACCCGGCACCGCAAGGTAATATTTATGATCAAACACCCTTCCTGAGGCATTATGCAGGTAGTATTTATTAAGCTTTTTAAAATCAGGCTCTATCTTATTAGAAAGAGAAATAGTATCTACTACTATAGTGGACAGCAGTTTGTTCCTCTGCAGGCTGTATAGCCCATCATCATCAAGGCAGAGTACCTCCTCTACACTATAATCTATAGTGTCTGGGGCAATTCCACCTATTGCATTATTTGCCGGAGCTAGAGTCCAGTCCCCTGTTTCAGGATCTGGATCAGTCCCGGATAACTGGTATATTTTGTGTCCCACATAATAAGTCCCGGTCCCATCAGTAGTCTTTTTAGCCTTATAGAAAAACATATCTCCTGAATATTTAGCAGCACCCATGAGTATTCCACCATCATCAGCACCAACAGTCCTGAAGTTTGTACCCTTTGAAAGCTCCGGTTTAAATAGTTCACTGTATTGAAAATCTGAGCTATCTGGCAATATATAAATTATCCTCTCATTTTTTTCGGTAACAAACTTAGCAATCGGGGGAGCAGTATTATTCGTAGGGGCAGTTTTCCATGACAAGACATCATCCACATCATTATCACTGTATGTCGTATCTATATTATTATTTATAGTGTGAAGTTCATATCCAACTATAGCTCCTGCCTTTGACCTATAAAGTACCCTCTGGGTAGTCCCGGATGGGCCTATATCAATATCTGTAAGTTCTACTTTTTGAGCAGAAGGCTGCACCAAAGTAGAGATCGGGCTTACATTTGACTCCGATCCACTATAGATAAAAGATACCCAATAATAATAATCACCTGTTAAATTCCCTGCAGCACCGGTAGCTGTAGTTACTTTAGTGGAAGGATCCGTAAGCCCCATATCCCGGACTGCACTGAAATCATATATCTGGTTTGCATCAGTGCCATTTACCATAATCACATTATCAGCATAGGTATAACATGACCATTTAAGATTAGAAGTAAAACCACTTTTAAGTGATGAAAATGTAGATCCTCCATCAGTAGAAAGATAGATAGAAGTTCCACAAAAGGCCAGCAGATGCGATGTGCCATCACTTTTTATGGCCTCAAATAAAAAATTAACAGGGTTAGCCTCCATAGGAGTAGCATTTAACTTTACAGATCCGGGTACTACCTTTAATGCACCCCTCTCCTCAAAGTCCAGATTCTCTATATCCACTGCCTCAGTTTCCCTTATCAAGGTATTGGAGTCCTTAGTATTCCTTCCTCCACCCAAGTTAGGAATATCCTGAACAAAATGATTTTTACTTGTTTTTACTGGCATATATTATCCTTATAATAGTTGGAAAAATCCTGTTGATGGGGAATACCCATCTTCTGTCTGTAGTGCTATATGTCTACCTGCCATATAATTGGCTTCCCCCCAATTGTCTGCAAACTTAAAACCATAATATCTATATGCAACACTATTTGTTACCAGTATATATTTAGGGTCTGCTTGGTCTAACGCTACATGTTCATCCATTGTGGACTGTGCTATTGTTAGTTGTGTCCATCCCTCATCGTTGGCATAGACTAAATCATCGAAAGAACCTGCACCTGTGTTTGTTCCCCAAAAAGTGAAGTTCTGGACTCCCCTAGTAGTATCACCACCACTAACATGATTATTTTCATAGTATATTCTTCTTACTATTTTTGCTGTATCTAAGTCAATATGAAATCTTTGATTGGTAACAGTCGAAATAACAGCTATCCAACAGTTTCCAGTATCCGCACCAGTTAGCGACTTAGTTGGGTCTGTATTATAATAAGCCCAATGGTTAGTACCCTGTTTTGATGTAGCTTTTACATGGGCGTCATCATGTGTAGATGGATATACTGCTGTATAATCTGCCATTATGCCTCCTCTGAACTTGCTATACAATCCCATTTAGTATCTGCTGCATTATAAATATATCCTACATATAATTTCTTGCTTGCTGTTGTCGGGGAAGGAGGAGTTACCCCTACTGCCTCATAGATTGCGTTCCACGTTATCGTCTTGCCAGCACCATCATCTTCAAATCTGAATATTAAAACATCCCCATCAAAAGCTACTCCAGTAGGAGCTGAAATTGTAGGACCAACACCCTGAGCAGTTATAACATGAATATTTCTTCTTGCCACACAAGCAGGATCTGGAGTAGAGTTTGTGGTTTCTATCCGGACAACAGTCCTGTCCCGACTCTCTGGTACATAAGGAGTGGCAACTGCACCCTGCTCTAACTTAGGATGGGAAACTATACAGACATCTGTGTCTGCTGCAGCCCTGAATATTATAGCTAAATTAGTGGCATCTGAATCTGTTGTAAAAGTATAAGTAACCCTGATTGCTGAAGTAGAAGTAAGAGCTACGTCTACATGAGCAGTGCCTATCGATGCTCCATTAAAAGAGTTTACCTGAACATCTAAAGTATCTCCTGCTGTTACCTTATAATCAAAAGCCAAAGTATATTCTGTTGAAGGGATCACCTTTAAATAATTTGAAGTTCCACCGGCAATAGTAATTCCTTCATCTACTGCACCATTCCCGGTAATTGTGATCTGGTTTCCACCCCTACCTACAAACAGGGTATCTGCAGCTACTGCCACTGTGGGAGTTAGAAGTAAAGCCCAATAAGCCGGTAGTCCTGTAGTGATATTATGGCTCTCCAGACTCTGGTTTAAAAGTAGATTTTTACCCATAGTATTATGATCTGCAAGGGAAAAGCCAGCTCCCAGGGCTGTCATCATCGCTCTTAACTCTGTAATAGCCCTATTCCATGCAGTAGCATTTAGAGTTAAGCTTACTGCAGCACCCACTGCATGAGTACCCGGAGTTGTCCCACCGATACCATCTACCACTCCAGTAAATGTTCCTCCTGACTTGCCTGTGTAAGATCTTATATCCTCACCAACAGTAAACCAGCCTATAGCCGGCCAATTAGTAGTTGAAGTAACATAAGCTGTAGAATCTGAAGGAGATAGCTCCTGTGTCAAATCCGTAGCTAGGTTGTCGTAAGCAACCTGAAAATATGTAGCATTTTCAATAGATGTAGGAAACGCCATCTTAAGCCACCTTCTTAATTTCTAATTTCATTGTTTTATACCTTCCTCTTTTTTCACCTATTTTTTCATAGGTAGTTATTGTTTGATGACACCTTTCACAAAGAGTAATTCCGTTAGATATTATGAACCTCTGTTCAGGATATTTAGAAAAAGCCTTAATATGGTGAGCATTGAGATTATTGCCACTGTTATCTTCACATATCTGGCAAGTGTAATTGTCTCTTTCATACACTTCTGTTCTCCAATCCTGATATCTTTTAGATGTTTTTATTATTAAATTTATCGATGTAACGCCACCTTGCCAATTAGGGTTTTTTTCTTTTTTAAACCTACCCTTTAGAGCTTTGCTTATATTCCTTTTGCGTTCTTCAGTGAGTTTCACGCCTATTCTACTTGTGCTATCCTTAGGTTTTCCCCTATTTGCATCAGCGATTTTCCTCTTATGCTCCTCGGAAAGTTTTCGTCCCTTCGAACTTTCACTAATTTTTTTCTTTGTTTCTTCTGAGGGCTTATACAAACCTTTCTTCCCTTTGTTCCAGGCTATCTGTACTCCTTTTAACCCTTTATTCCACGGCGGTCTTCCTTTGCGGCCTAAGTTTGTTTTGTGTCCCTTTTGAAATCCCATATTAAATACTCCTCCCTTATAAAGGGCTTACAGGATAGTTGGATCCTAAGAAATTTCCGTTTATTTCATTAAGTCCACTACCCTTTATTATTCTTTCATCAATTTTTCTATCTGCTTTAGTAATTTTTGCCAGTCCCTTCTCATACAGCCTCTCATACCTCTGTGCTATATCAGGCATATCAAGTGAGTCTGCAGCTTCATATACTGCACCCCTGAATAAGACATACCTGTACCGGAGAGGGATAATCGGCTCATCGCTATCAGCAGACAATACTGTTACCCTTTTCTTCATCCTATAGTAAATATTCCTTGCCTGGTTAGGGATCGGATATACTTCCACCTTCATATTACCACTGGAATCATATCCATTGATCGCATACATGGAAGGATAACTATAGGTATTTCTCTGAGGATAAGCCCTATCCAGCATGGGAAGTCCTACTTTACTTAGTTTCTGGGGATTATTTTCCTGATACATAGAAAGGACATCCTCAACATCTGAGGACAGGCTATATTCATTCTGGTAAATTATATAAGTAAGCTCTGAACCACCAGCTCCAGCATAATTACTACCTAAAGTAAGCTCTGTACCGGAAACATAAGCGGATATCTCATAGAAAGCGTCCTCAATAGATATCCTCCTTCCTGCCATAGCAGATGTCCAGGTAGTGCCAGCTCCTGTTAAAGTTGTAGATCCTGTAGTAGCAGTCAGCGTCCCGGTACTATATGGAGCAGTTGTAATAAATGAGCTATCATCATACAGCCAAGAGAAATTATTGGAATTGCAGATCTCCTCCATAATGTCATTTATGGCCTGCTCTACTACATCCTCAACATCAGTATCATCTATCCCTATTTTGGTCATAACAGCAGTCTGGATAGTACCATAGTTTGTATAAGCCATATTTTACTCCTATTATATTTTATAACTAATCATCAAACTCTACACAGGCTACCGGAGTAGTCCCTGTAATAGTGGCATAAATAGAAGTAGTGAATTGGATCCCTTCAGAAAATGTCCAATGATCACTAGTGCCACTGCTTACGACTAAAGTGGAAGTTTTAACAGTGCCACTGGATCCACCATCTTTTATAATAAGAGTGGCCTCATCTACACCAGCGGAAAGTCCTATCCCATAGACCATCCCCGGTTTAGCACTTATGGCAGCAGATGCTGCCTTTATTAACGATTTACTTACCATGAGATCCTCCTAATTTCCGTATGCTATCCACTTGCCAACTTCATCTGCAACTGTAGTGATGGTTACTGTACCACCACTGATCGCCACCAGATTAACTGTCCCTGCCTGAGAGGTTTCACAGTTGGTATTAAAGTAAAGGACTGTATTAAGTCCTGTTTTAATAGCCCCACCGGTACCACTTGCAGAACTGGTATAAGTCCCTGTCTTTACTTTCAAATCTCCAAAAACAGTATGTTTGGTTAAAGCGTATGCAAAAGCCATCATTTCCTCCTTAAGTTTTTATATACCTATTGCCATCCACTGGCCATCTTCATTGTCCACTACTGTCATAGTGGCAACACCGGCAGAGATAGCTATTAAAGGCTCTGTTGTCGATTGTGATTTCATACAATTAGATTCAAAATGGAATACCTCAGCCAGCCCTGTAGACACAGCTCCACCTGTACTTCCACTGGCATTGGCATAAGTACCTATAACCAACTTTAAATCTCCTACTGAAATCATCGTATTAACTGCGTATGTTTGATCTGCACCCATATTATTCTCCTTCTTTCTTTAAATTACTTACAAACCGGTGGTCTATAATTGTCCTCTGAGTAAGATGCCCTACCTGCACTGTAGTGTCTACAAATACTCTATGCCCGGCCTTCCTTGCATTATTGCAGAAGTTTAGATCCTCTCTCCACCCTTTAAAGTAAGGTTTTTTTAAGTCTTTAAATACTTTAGTCTTTATAAGGGTAAAGCCCATGCCTATTCCACCGACTTCATAAATCCCGGACTTTTCAGGTACTTTGCAATATTTCCATCCTTTGCCTTCCTTAGGCATAAAGATACAAGGCATAAACGGAGGCTGTCTCTTATAGGACAATGCACCTATGATAGAGATCTCCTTATTAGCAGCAGCATGAGTAAGTAGTTGCACCAGAGATTTTGCTCCAAATACCATATCGGTATCTACGAAAAGAAGCCACTGGCTATTATACTCTATTGCCCTGTCTGCTATTAGATTCCTTGCTGGGACTATTTGAGTCCTCTCAGTTCTTGCATAAAGGACTGCCCCATGTCCACCAGGCTTATCCATCTGGAGCATAGAATTTACAAAGTCTGAGTCTACATCTCCCCAATAAGGAAGTCCCACAAGCACTGTAGGCCTTAGATGAGAAGTTACTAAGTAGGCCTCTTCACCATGTTTCTTTATGGTATATTCCTTACCATCCTTAAATAACTCAGGATCTTTTTGCTCCATCCCTGACAAACTCTTAAAGCAAAAATGCTTTACAAAAACATCATGTGCAATAATGAGTTTGTACCCGGCCTTTCGCATCCTTATAGACAGGTCGTAATCATCATGGCCATAGAAGTAATGCTCATCGAGAAGTCCTACCTTATCCAGGATCTTCCTTTTAGTGAGGATGCAGAATCCTATGAGTAAATCTGTTTCATCCTCATACTGGCCATAAGAAAATAGATACTTCTGCCTGCCTGACACAATATCAGATACCGGCCCTACTGCCCCTACTCCTTTGCGAAAGTGGGCTGACATTTTATCAAACCACTTCTCAGAGAGTATAATGTCCGGGTTGCATATAAGGACATCTGGGGAACTACCTTTCGATATTCCCCAATTTACGCCCTTTGTCCACCCATGATTTTCAGGGGTAGCCCTATACTTTACAATATCAGGGTACTTGTCCTTTAGCTTTTTAAGATATTTGACAGTGCCATCTGTTGATCCTGAGTCTGAAATATAAAGTTTAAAATCCTTTGTATTTGCAAACAAATTATCAGTAAAGATTCTCAGCCAGTGAAGGCTGTTATAGGTAACAGTGCAAATATCTACCAAAGCTATTCCTTTCTATTTATGCACAATTAAGGTAACAAGTAGCTGTATCTCCGTCAGAAGATCCTCCATCATTTGCAGTAGCCCATCCAAAGACCTGGGCATCTGTATTGACTGTAACAGATCCATTTACTACAGTATCAGCATGGCCATTACTCGAGGCATGAGGAGTAAGTGCATCACCTGCAGCGACTCCACCATCACACTGTACCACCGATATTCCCTTAGTCTGGATCCAGCCATAAGATCCGGATGCTATAGCTCCGATTGCTACTCCTCTTGCGAATACAGCCAGTGAACTACCACCAGATATATCAATCGTTACGTCTGCTTCTGTAACTGAAGCTATTGTTAAAACGTCTCCTAGCGTACACGCTATATCAATTACATGGACATACCTGTACTCTTTAGATCCTTCAAACCTGATTATACCCAATTCATTCTGAGCAGTGGTCGAAGTATCAGTTACTAGATCACCGAATGTCTGTTTTATTCCATATCCCGGCATATTCTTTCCTCCTTTAAGGAAGGGACAGCCAGATAGACTATCCCTTAATTATTTACTTATTATTTATACAGTCCTGCCATCAAGCATACCTTGCATCCATCTTCTGGAACACATCAGGTTTCCATAAAATACAACCTTGACTATATCATTCAGTTGGTTATTTGCCTGCACTGCTGGGAAAGCATGGAACTTTCTATCCTGCATACAAACGATATAGAGATAGTCAGTGTTAAGAAAGTACATCCTATCAGAAGTACAGTTCTTATCAAGGATCATTACTGCACCCTTATAGGTGATATTCTGCTTAAAACCTGCATCAGCAGTCCTAGAGTCGGTAAACCTGAGCTGAGGCTGTACAAGGGATTCATACTTCTGGTATAGTGCCTGTGAGGAATCAATCAAGTCAGTGCTATCGTCCCCATCTGAAACAGTATTATAGGCTACAGCCATATCTGGAATAGTGAGAGGTTCTGAGGTATTGTCAGCATAAGCTGAGGCCCAAGCTGCAGCATCTGCTACTGCTATCCCATGAAGATCTCCGGAAGTAGAAACTATATCCGGGAGTCCGTTCATGGCAGCACCTGTCTGAGCTGTATGCAGCGATTCAGCAAGGTTCTTCTTCATGGCCTTCTCTAAGTTCTTGATCTTAGATTTCATCAGCTTGACTATCTGATAACTGCCTCTGTTCTGCATATTTTCTAAGTCATTAAACTTGATTGTACCTGCAAGGATTCTCCATTCATCCTCTGCTGCAGTGATTATATCAGTTTCGTTCAGGCTGATTGTACCATTCTTGGTAATCCACCCGACTGTACCATTTTCATCATGCTCTATCGGGATGAATATCTTTTCACCACCATCTTGCGTATCTACCTGTCCGGCAGAGAGCAGCTTTTCTGTGAGAGGATAAGCTTTAAAGATATTATCAAAAAGCTTTTTCTCATAGTGTTTTAGAGTGGTTGAAACTATCTGTGAATATGTAAGTGCCATTTGTTCCTCCTAAGTATTGGGAGGCAACTAATTAGTCAGCTATCTTTGAGAGATCGGTAACTCCTAGCTCCTCCATTGATTTATTTATTGCATCATCAAGGTTCCCTACTTCTGCTGGAGCAGTGTTCTTACCTGAAGTACCACTTTTTTCACCGGCATCTTGCTTTTTCTTTTTCAAGCTATTATATGTTTTATCAATAGCCTTCTGCTCTATCTTCCCGAAGAGTTTACTCTTCCCCATCTTTAGAGCCAGAGCATCAAGCTCCCCTACTGGCCATTGTTCATTATACGCTTTTTCTAGCAATCTTTGCTCAAAGGTTACGCCATCCTCGTCCACTTCTTTAAACAGATCCTTAAGATCTGGATCTACTTTAAGTTGTGCCATCTTATTATCTACAATCATTTCATCTACCCTGGGATCGAAAAACTGTCCTGTCTGCCCTGGCCCGGGAGTCTTTCCCGGTGCTGGAGCCATAGGGTTCCCTGTAGCCGGATCTATTTCAGGTTGGCCTTTAAGCCTCCTGTTTTCAACCCTTGCTGCAGCGTTTTCTCTCCTGAGCTTCTCTACATATTCCTGACTGTAGGTTTTCGGCTCTTCCTTTAATACTTCTTCCGGTTCTTTTTCTTCAGCATCAGTGTCTGAATCCTGACTTGCTTCTTTCTCTGCATCCGATACCTGATCTTCAGCACTTTCATCTGCATCATCTAGTTTTTCCTCTAGTGATTTATCCGGAGCCTCTAGCTCTCCATTCTCGTTTCCAATTACCACTATAACCTCCTGGATTATAACTTTATTATAAATATCTTTGCCTGAACTTCATCATACGGAGCCATCTTGACTTCCGTAAGTTCAGGATATATGAACTTATAAGGAGTATCCTTTTCATTACCGAACTCCTTCAGCATATACTCTATTATCGTAGCTGTAAAGATCGTCTTATGATCTCCAGCCTCTGCGTCCCTATTTGTTAAACTAGGAATCCTTAGCTCTAGTTCTGCATTATGGATTCCAGTTCTCCATATCTCTTTAAACAACTCAACAGTCTGGTTAAAAAGTAAATGCTCCAAAACATGGATGCAGGAGAACTTCTTCACACTGCTATCCGGGAACGGAAGTCCTTCGGTAATATCCCACACTACTTCCTGTCCATAGTCCCTTACATCTATGCCGATATACTTCTCATCCTTCTTCCACTGGTAGAAACCACTCCCGATATCCAGTTTGATCGGGTACTTTAACTTTGGCAGTTTATTCAAACTTCACCAACTTTACCCTTACCTGAGATATATCTAAATACTCTTTTTCAATAATCCTTAAGTCTGCCTCTATTCCATAACCTCTGTAATCTTCAGCTACTCCATCCCTATATGCTTTAGAAAAGCAGTAAAATGTTCCCGGTAGTATAGGATTAATATGTAAGGGATCAGCATAAAACTGTCCGTTAGGCATACCGTCCTGCCTTATTGCCGGAGGAAATATAAACTCACATTCTCCCTTATCCTTCAATATCCGGTAAACCTGATTCATAAACCATATAAACATATCTTTTGGTATATGCTCTATGAACTGGTTAGCATATATTTTTTCTATGGTTCCATCTTCTACTTCTCCTATAAATCCAAAAACATCTGCCTGTATAAACTCATCTTCTAGGTAATTATCCTTAAAATCACCTATATCGATACCGACATAACCTTCTTGTTTTTTAATTCCACAACCGATGTCAATTCTTGGATATTTCAATTCCATACTTATTGCCCTGCTCCTTGTTTTATTAAATCCACCACTTCAGCAGTTAGAGCTTGCTGTCTGTCTACTGGCTGAGTACCAGGAGCAACTTGCCCTTCTACATTGGCAGCAGCATTAGGATCAACTACCGGCTGTCCTGTATTAGGATCAATAGCCCCTCCCCCACCTAAAGGCTCTTCCGGAGGAGATAGTACCTGCTCCATATTCTTCATTTCAAAGTCCGTCAGTGTTGATTTTAACAGTTCTTTCCAGTTAAGTGTAGCATTAAGTTCCGGATGGGCTGTAGTGATCTCTGATATCACCTTCAGTAAGTTAGCGGCCTTCTGCTGCCTCTGAGCCTGATTGATCGGCCCTTCATTGCCGGATTCCCACCTGAACATATACTCACCGGGGAAAGACGAGTTATTATATTTAACTACAACCCAATTACCACTATGCTCATCTTTATAGGTAACTTCACTTGTCTGGATATTCTCATCATAGGTTATAAGCTGGTAGATCTTCCTTGCTACATCCTCATTACCTTTAGCCACATCTTCACCTTTACTATTAATAGATAGCTCAGTACCCTGTTCAACATAGACTGCCTCAGTAGCCTTCCTCTGCTCATCTGGCATAGAAGATCTCCTATACTCTGAGATAGAAGATAGTTGCACCACCATTCCCTGAAGGAGACTTAACGCCTGATAAACATCAGCAGATAATGGAGCATCCTGTATCGGCATAATAACATCAGAGGCCTTAGCATTGCCTTCTATCATTATCACTTCACCATCAATAGCATCTTTGAGCTTAACAAGATCTTCCTTCTTCACTTGATCATTAGCAGTAAATTGTCTGGTAGCAACTCTCTGAGCATGGGTAACTACAAGTGAGGCTATCCGGTTTAGGGTTTTCTGTGGCTCTAGTAGGAGCTTAAGCTCTCCTGAAGGTAGTTGCTCTCCGGGATTCTGGTAATTCTGCATCAATGTAAAGGGATACTCCCGACCTAGTTTATTCTCTACTTCCCTTAAGATATCATCTGAGCCTTTCCTCATAACATAAGAGGCCTCATCATTAGGAACCCATATCTGATAGAGGTTAATCTGTTCTTCAGCATCATCCTTCCATATATCCTTATCAAGTTTCACATCACCTTTGAGATCTTTGGTATATTTATACCTGGTATCCTTCTGAAGCTCTTTAAGAGGCTTAATGAATCTCCTGATCATAAAAGCTGCCTCCATAATCTCCTGAGGCACAAAGTTAGGATCTATCAGGAAGTCCTCGAAAGGTACATGGAGTACAAAAGGCTCATCTTTTATCATCACATTCCCATCCATTTGCATATCCCAATCAGTATAGAGGACACCTAATCCCAAACCAGCATAGTCAGTAACAGCCAAATTGGACTGATATTTAATTTTGAGTTTCCTCCACCAGTAATTAACTATCTTCTCTAAATATTCAGAGATAGGTACTGCCTCTTCACTGTCAGGCTCTACAAAGATATAGGGATCCCCTCTCATCACTGAGTTAAGGATAGCCTGAATAGTAGTATGACAGATATTAAAGGTTACCTCATTTGTACCTGGAGTCTTTTCATACTGCTTGCCCTTAAGGAAGTCCATGTATGTCTGAGCCTCAGTCATTCGTCCCTTCTGGAAGTTTACAGCAGCACTTAGGCTACTTTTTAATGCTTTAGATTTCTTTTTAGGTGCTGTCATTTATCTCAACCTCTCAATATTAGGATTATCTTTTAACTTCCTCCACTCCAGATCAGTAAATATATCACTCTTCATTGTCATAAAGTAGGGAGGTATGAATACATTTGAAGTAGCATTAAACTGCCTTGTAGCTGTCCTCCCACATCTGGGACATCCCTGAGGCTCATCACAGTTCTCTATGGAAACTATGGCCTCAAACTCATAGCCACAATTAGGATCATCGCATGTGAAGTTATATCTCATAAAATTCCTTTTCCTTTAAAATATTCCCTCATTGTAACACTCTGGGTAGTTCCATCCCAAAAAGTCATCCAGCAGAAAGGTTCATCTAAATCAATAGTGGGATCTATCCCTAGATCTTGTTCATTTTCAAGGAACATCCCCTTTAGATTAAACCGGAATAGTCTACTTATCACTTCTTACTCTTCTTCCTCTTAGGCTTAGACTTCCTGCCTTTACCTTTCATTGTAATTCCATAATTAGCCATTAGATTTCTCCTTTAGTATTATAAAATTCTTATAGTCCGGATCTTCGCATGAGCTACACATAAGTTTAATTGTATCATTATCCCGGACATCTACATACCTTTTAGGTTTTCCACAATTCACACACAATACAACCGGGACTGTTTCCGTTACTGCCATCATCACTTCCTATATAAATGAGGGTTAGCTATTGATTCTATCTTGCTTTCCTTTCCTACATTCCCAAACTTAGCCTCATACCATGCCGGGGACATAGGTACTAACTTCTCTTCCTTCTTCTCATAAGGTTTATAGATGATCTCCAGTAGATAAGCCAGGGCATCTATCAGATCATCATGTAGTTGGTTACTCTCCGGGTATCTGAAGGACATCAGCTCATCCTCTAACGCCAGCATCCAGTGCATAATAAAGATTGTCTTAGCACTAAATCTTGGTTGTAGTGCTAGGATCCTGTCAGGCTTAGCCCTATCTGAGGTCTTTAGCTCCTCTATTGGAAGGAATATACCTCTCTCCCTTTGCTGATCCTCTATCCAGAAGGACAGCACTCTCTGGAAGGCTACTGTTTCAATGCCTATCTTAGAAGGTTTGTGCTTAGCATACTGCTCAAAGATCGCATCTATTAAATCCCTGGGATTAACTCTCTCCCGGAAATAGTCTACTACATAAAGGTTATTACTAGTGTCTACTGCTCCAGTCATGATTACTGAGTAGTCCGCAGTAGGATCCTCTGATAATGCCGGATCTATGGTCTGGAACTTCTTTACATTGGCTGGGAGATCCCGGTACTTCTGAATCCATTTGCGTTTAATTACAGCATCCTCAGGATCTACTAACTCATTCTGGTATTGGAGTGAGAACTTATACGGCCCTAACCTTCTTCTCCTGCTGTCCAGCTCATCCTTACTAAACCTAGATTCAAAGTAGATCTTGCCATCATCTGCTATGGCCTTCCTGATAATTATGTCAAAGTCCTCAGATAGATTCTCTATAACAAACTGATACAGATCCCGGTAGCTCCACCTAGTCCCGATCAATATCCCAAGTCCTCCTGGATCCAATAGATTTAATGTATCCTGCCAGAAGGATATTACCTTATCAGCCTGATCCTTCGTAGCAATATTCTTCTCATTGACTAGATCGTCCCAGATAATCGTATCATAATGCTGTGAAGGCAGTTGTGATCCAATACCTGCTATAGAGATTGAAGGCTCTTTGTGGAAGGTTTCTCTTTTAACTGTAAGCTCTTCATCACTCCAGTTCTCTCCTCTCTCTAGATCCCACCAACTCAGCTTAGGATTCTTCTCTATCTGTCCTTTTATAGATCTTAAGAAAGTCTGAGCATTACCATAAACAGCATTTGCCAGTAGAAACCTATGAGTCTTATCCTTCCCTAATGTCTGGAGAGGATAGGTTACTGTAAAGAAGGTGGACTTAAAGTGGCCTCTGGGTATCAAGACTAGCTTTAATCTCTTTCCGCCTTTGAGGAATAATTCCCATTCACCGTGGACCTCTTCATCAAAGTCCTTAAAGCCTAAGATCTCCTTGCCAAAGTTGAATAGGGATCTCTCAGCACTAGCCTTCTGTACTGACCTTCTCTGTTTTTCTAGACTTGGCCTGTTTATTTTCTCTGGCAATAATAGCTTGGTACTTTTCAAGATCTCCCTTAAACCCTTCTACCATTTCTTTATCTGATAACTCTTCAAAGTCAGTTGCTACATTAAAATTCTTATTCTCAGTTTTCTGGACATACTCGCCCTTAATCTCCAGGATCAACTTAGCAAACTGGAAATCTCCTGCCTGAGCCTTCCGCATAGCAGTCTTATAAATCCCCATGATCCCCTTACTTAAGACCTCATCCTTCTTAGAATTGATCCAGTTGACAAACTCCTGGTCTTGATACCACTTATAAATAGCCTGCCGGGAGATACCAATCTCTTTTGCTATATCTTCCATACTATATTTTTTATCATAATCTAAAAAGTAAAACAGGAATTTATCCTGATTCTTACTAGGCTCAAATGTAAACTTTTCTATACCTCTACCCACCACTAATCACACTCTTTAATGCTCTCATTATTTCTATTATTGTAGACTTATCATTCTTTAGCTGATCTACTTCTATCCTTGCCTCTCCTAGTTTCCGGGTAGCAGTAAATAGCCTGTTGTTTATTTCATTGAGTATCAGGGAGTTCTCAGCTATGACTCTTTGTGCAGCAGCCACATCAAGATCTCGTATCTCTTCCGGCTTTAATTGTTTTATCTTTATCTGTTTCAATTTTTTAGGAAAAGTTTCTCCCCTCAATTTCAAATACTACTGGATATATATTTATTTGTCTATACTTTATTTAAGCTTGACATTAATATAGTAGGGTAATATACTGTACTTATAATTACTGACAGAAGGGGACAACATGATGAATTATGTAGACGAAGTGGAAAGGGCTATTGAGAATCTTTATGAGGATCGTATCGATACTTATGATAGAAAGATTTACTGCACTGGAGAGGATGCTCCTTACTGGCCTGAAGATTAAGCCCTGGATCACCTAGAGCCATTCTTAACCGGATGGCTCTTTTTTATTGTCATATATCCTTTCTATTATTTATTAATCTAAATTATTTAACATTCCCTCTCTTAATATTTCAGTTGCTTTTAGTAATTTTTCAACAGCATATTTCAGCCTCTCTATCTCCCCTTGAAGTTCCTTTATCTTCTTATTATCTGGTATGGCAAGTTTGAGGATAGCCTTCATCAATCTTCCTGTTCGTTCTGGGTTATATGAAGATTCACTTGCTATCGCCTTCTCGACTTCTTCTTTATCCATATACCGTATATTCTTACACTTAGGGCAATCTTCATTGGCTAGATTAATTATTTTTGTTATCTCCTTTTTGCCATTAACAAACCAGACTTCATCTTTGGGTACATTCTTATTTTCTACTATTGCAATACCACTTAATAATTTTTTCTTTATCATATCTCCCCTATTTATCTATCTTATTAAACTCTTTATAAAATCTCAACACTCTCATTGCTTCTTGTATTGTAGCTATCTCTTTTTTATATACTTCTACCGCCGGATAGTTCTCATAATATACAGCATGTTTCAGATGGTTTGATTTTATTTCTTCTATCCCATTTTCTAAAATTTTTATTGGGTCTCCTACTGATGCAAACGATACACTCATTTTAGTTCCTCCCTATTTATCTATTTGTAATTAATTATTTCATGTATCTTTTCTATGTCTTTATTCATTGCTCTCCTCCAAACCTAAGTATTTTAAATATTTCAATATCTTATCAACTGCTTGATTTGTACCCATTATTTTACATTCAACCATTAGAACCAAGTTTTGTAATTGTCCCTTTAGTTGATTATATTCAAATGTATCTAGCTTCATAACACTCCTATCTAATTGATGTTATTTAATTTCTTTATATTGTCTTTTTTTTCAGTACATTCATAAGCCAAAGACCCTTCAAGTATACAACCCTTTTCTCGTCTGGTTATTCTGAAATTATCTTCCTTTTCACCATTATCAGTTACAATTCCACTATAGGCATCTGTAACCGGTTCGCCTCGTTTTCCAAAAAACATTTCAGTCATGCCAACATCTACTTTGTCCCCAACATATATTTTTTTATTATCTACATCTTTAAATCCTGTATATTTCTTGTGTCCCATATCTCCCCTTTCATTTATTTATTGATATCGATATTGTTATGTTTTTGCCATTTAAACTTTTGGTATCTAAAATAAATCTTGGAGCTTCCAAACGTTTTGCGAGCATTTTCATGTCTTTTAAACTAATAGATATTTTATTGTTATCTATTTGAAATACTAATTGTAATACCCCACTAGCTATTACCTTATCATCACTTTTATATAAATCACATTTTAGGCAATCATCTTGTACTGTGTTGTTTGATTTTGTAGTTACTGGTTCATGGGGCAATGATTCTGCTGTATGTTTTTCAGATTTCAATAAAGGCTTAAACCTTCCACTATTGCCACCATTGGTAGACTTATGACTTCCACCAGTTTCCATTACTGTCGGTAGTATAGGCTCATCACTTGATAATTGTTTTATGGCTTTTTGGAGTTGGGTGATCTTAGCTTCTTTCTCTGGATATTCATTATTCGGGAATTCTGTTTTTTGCCATGCGATATACTCTCTATGACCTTTCATTAAATCTTCTAATACCTCTATAGCATACTCATTCATTTCATTCTCCTATCTCTATTGTGATTTTACTTCCCTCATATTTTTTCCAAAACTCGGCATCATCAATATAAAAAATACTTTCATCGTCAACTATTTTGACATCATGCCCACTAATTTCTACAATACCACTTGCTATAACCTCTCCTTTATCATTACTAAATAATCTCTTTTTTTCTTCTATTGATAACTTTAGGTATTCACTAAAACTATCTGGGTTGCTATCCTTATCATTACTTATAAGGTTTGAGAGTTCTTTATCATAAGTCATTTCAAATATGTCAGGCTTACAGGGATAAAATTCTCCCTTAACTCCTTTTATTATCCAATCTTTATCACTTGCAAGGTGCTCTCCTTCAAGTGTTGGTATAATTATTCCTGGATTTGGAGCGACTTTAACTTATAGATTCCTACCTACAAACTCAACAATTTCAATATAATTAGTAGTCATATATTGTATTGCTTCAATCACTACTGGTTTCTTTCTAAACTTTGCCATCTTCTTCTCCTTTGCCATATTTTTGTCTAAAGCAATATGATATTGTTGCGGTTACCATCCCAGCCAATATAACAAATATAATTCCACCACACGTTATTAACACTACTATTAATTCCCTATCCATCTTCTTCTCCTTTGTATAGATTGAGTAATGCTTGGATTGCTTTGTCTATATCATCTTTGTTGAACTTCAATTCACAACCACCACCTGACTCAATATAATCTCCATCAGGGTCTATAAGTTCTTCCAGTATCTCCCTAATAGCTTTCTCGGTAGGTTGCTGTGGGATTAGCTGTAGGATTTTAGTTACTATCTCATATTCTGACAACACTACATCACCCATTATCTCCTCTACCTTATCCCTATCAAGCTTGTTATCTTTACTTGGTTCTGGTAGTGGGGTTTTGGATTCCAACATTTTTATTTGTTTGGAATTATCCGTCATCCAAAACAAATCTGGTTCCTCTTTAAGAAATTTCTCCTTATCAGTTAATACCACATTGTCCGATATTACTAACTGGTTCAAAATGTCGTTATATTCTTTTTCACTTAGTTTGTAATATTTCTGCCCCATTATACCCCCAACAACTTAAGTAAGGTTTTCTTTATCTTGCCGATAAAGCACCCCCTGCACAAATCCAATATTCCGCTAACCTTAGTGCTGTCCTTAATTTCTCCTGTGATTTCTATGTAGTTAGAACCACCCCTAGAACTACTTTCTATACAGAGACTTATAAATTGCGTCTTGTCTTGCATTCCCATCTCTTTTCCACACTCATCACATGTCCTTTTTATCATCACTCCCCCTTAAATCTAATGTTAATATTTACTCTTTCCAAATATATTTATAACAATTAAAACCTAGAACTATTAAAGCTATTATTAGTACTGCTATAGCTATCATTAGGTACATTATTTATCCCCCTTAAACTCAATTTTAATATTCTCACTAGCCTTAATATCCTTTATAGCTTGGTCTATTACATCATCAAAGTCTTTATCATGTATGTACTCATCACCCTCTGGCTCACCATCACGGTTATGGAAAGATGAGGCTTTGGCGTTTAGGGCTGAACCGATTAGATCAGATAAGACTTCATCTAGGTTTTTTGGTTTGTAGTCTGTCATTGGTTCTCTACCTCCACTTCTAAATTACTTATAAACCATTGTTCTTTCCCGTCCTCCCCTACAGTTATGGCATGAAGAACCCTACCTAAAGTTGGTCTATATTTTTTGACAAATTTCTTAAGAGTGTACTTATTACCATTCAACATAAAATTATCCCCTACTTCTAAACCAAATATTCCTTGCTTTATCATTGTTCCTCCTATTTATGTTATTGGTTAATCTGTTTAAATGGTAATTCCTTACAAACAAATCCTGCTGCTCCGGTATGTCCTCCACCCCCGTAATGTTCTTTTGCTAGCTTACCTACATCTATTTTTGTAGAATATAATCCGATAGTCCATTGCTTCCCATCAAATTCAAAATTAATACAAATATCATATTTATTAATTAGCTCTCCAAATCCCTTACTACCAAATTTATATATACCCATAGCAAAACACTTATATCCATTAAGAATAGTCTCAAAGCCAAAACTTTTTCTATAATCTTTACAAAGGTTATCTCTGAATTTCTGGCATATTCTACCATCGTTAATTATTTTATCGGTAAGTAGATCATCTATAAGTAAACCATCCCAGACATCACTCAAGGGACTATGGTCATATAATTGGATACCTATATGAAATAAATCAGACTTTTCTCCATATCTAAAAGTCCAAGTATCATAATCTCCTATAAGTAAAATTGCTTCTGGTATTTTCTTATTAAACTCATGGAAATACTGCCATGTAAGTTCACAACCAGAATATTTAGAAGTTCTAATTCCGTCTAGTTCCGTTCCGTAATCATACTCCATAGCAGTTTTGTGATGATCTATCCAGACAACATTTTTAGTTTTCTTTAAGACTTCTTCCATAATTCCAGGCTTAAAACTAAAGTCTACTATAAAGATATATTCATCTTTCCTGATTGCCCCAACATCGACACTATCTTTATACTTGATTTCAATCATTTCTGCTTCTGGGCGTGCCTCGTGGACTATAGCTCCGGCACATCTTCCGTCAGCATCATTGTGGTGGTAACATTTCATATCTATCTCCTTTATATTTATATCTACTAGGGTTAGGGATTACTGTTTGAAATAAAATCTCCAAAATATTCTCTTGTATTTGGCGTTACCCTTTACCTCTATAGTGTTTGCTTTCATGGTTTTTATAAGTTCTTCCATTTTGTAAGCGATAAACATTACACCCTTTGCAGAGAATATTGTATCCCCCGAACAGCCTGACTTTACCTTAAGGCACTCACTCTCTAATGTTTTTATTCTTTTTATTACTTTCATCCCATACCTCTCTTTCTTACCCTAGTGGGTTGTTGTTAATTGTTCTATCTTCATCAATATACATAGCAAACTCCCACGGTTCTCCGCCACCAAAAAAGTAAAAGTCCTTTTGTTCTTCCTCTATCAATAGGGTTATTTTAGGTTTAGGTGGATTTTCTATCTTACATTCTCTTATCAATTTATCACCTATATAAAATTTACCTTTCATATCTCTCCTTAATGTTGCTCCCCAGGTTAATAATCTTTTAATCTCTCTAATACCTTTTCGTAATCCAGGTCCCAAAATTCATTTTTCTTTTTAACTAGATATTTATAATCGTCAGGTCTATTTTTCTTAAACCATTCCATAAACCAGATAGAATCATTGTGCGCTGATAGTCTACCTGATGTATGATGGTTGCTACAAAGCAAACATCCGTTTCTAACATCCCATCTAAGATTATAATTTTGCCTGCCTATCACATGATGTGGATTTTGTGCTTTATAACTCCCGCATATCTCACACTGTCCTTTAGAGCGTATAATCTCACTCCACAATTTATCGCATTTGTTTTTCTGTGTCTTTCTCGTAGGCCTCTTCTTAGAGGCTCTGCCTATTTCAGATTTGGTTTTCTTTTTATCCATTATCCCTTTCCTCTAGCCGGGCCAGTTAATGCAAGATGATAGACACTATATCAATCATCTTTCGGAATTCAAGGTTACTTCTTTTTACCTTCCTCTTAAGGATAATAAGTAGCCCGGCTATTTTTGTTAAACTTTTAGAATGATTTTTTATTAGCTTTTATTATTCTTTCTCTCACCGCATCTGGACACTTAGATTTAAAATAATCATAATCATCTACCGGCAGATCGGGAGGGTTCATATACCCTGGGTTATCGTTTGAAAAATATCCTTTAATATCTAATATGTCTGCCAGGGTAGGTATTTTCCTACAGCCCTTAATGCAGTTCTTAATTTTCTTCTGCCATTTACTATCTTCCAAGTCTTTGGAATATTTGTACCAAACCTTTGCTCTTTCTTTTGTCATAAAAAAATTTGTGAAAGCTATCTCAATTTCTTCAAGTCCTTTATCGAATAATTTTTCATTAAGCATTAGATATTCTCCAATCTTCTTGTTGTTTTGGCATATTCATAATAAGTTGATCATATTGTTTTCTAAGTTTTTCTGTAGATAAAATATTTTTATACCAAAAATTATCTGCCTGGCACCAATTAATAACTTCCTTTATTTTATTTGGTTCTCTCTTATATATTCTTATCATTCTATCAATATGTTTATACCAACTAATAAGATCAGGTTTCTTATAGTCGGGATTATTCTTTAAAATTTTATTAAGTAATAGTTCTGAAAGTAGGTATGCAGGACTTTCTTTTATTTCTTTTGTAAGTGTCTTCTTTTGTGTCCCCCCATTTGGGTTACTTTTGACACCCATTTGGGTTACTTTTGTACCCATTTGGGTTACTTTTTGTAACCTATTTGGGTTACTTTTACTAGTAACCTGTTTGGGTAACTCCCATAAATCATAGTCTTTTTGGATGGCTAATTTTTTTTCAATTACTATAATCATGTTTTTATCTTTTAACTTCTTAATGGTTCTCGAGACGTGTTGTTTTAATATTCCAGTTTCTTCTACAATCTGACTTTGAGATATCCAATCGGACTTCTTATTATATCCATAAGTCTTTCTTACTATCAGCCAAAATATTCTATGTTCATAGTTTGACATATAAGTCCTTATGATTGCCTCTAATAGTTCGTTAGATATTTTAGTAAATTTATCAGGCTGAGGATTAGCCATTTTGTTAACACCCTTTCAATTTTTTTTATTTTGAGGGTGGCTTATTTAGGATGTCTGTTATTAATACCCCTAAATAACGGCTAATCTTTAAAGCCATTTCTTCGTCAGGATCAACAGAAATACCAGGGTTTTCGATGTTAGATAGTAAGGGTCTCCATATTCCTACTTCCTCTGCTAGCTCTCTTTGGCTGATGTTCTTTTTTTCTCGCCAATACTTGATTGAATTAGACATGTAGTAATCTCCATAATAAGGGTTTCTATTAAAAATTAACTCTTATACCATTGTATACCATCATACAATATACAAACCTACCTGTCAACCTTATCTATCCTTATATAAACAAACTCAGGGTATATGACACTATTCATATCCATCACCTGTTTAAGCATTATAATATGAGATTCAAGTGCCTCAGCAAACTCATAAGACTCTATTAGTACAGCAGACTTAGCAATAAGTATCAGCTCCAGTTCCTCAATCCTTTCTTCCTTAGTGGTCCATTCTTCATTTTCGCTTAATACCAGTTCCGGAAGTATCTTTGAGGCTAACTGCATATTTAGAGAAATCTCCGATTCTTCAAGATCAGTTATTCTTTCCTGCAAGTGTTCATTATTATATTTATCAAAGTCTACCCATAATCCAATTAGTATAATGGCTATAATTAGAATACAGTTTAGGACATAGCTTGCTATATTTTTTGTTTTCATTTATTCCTCCGGACTTCTTTGTATAGGACTATCCCATCAGATCCTTGTTTTACATTAAAGCACTCTATAGGAATATCCCTATAAAACATATTATTTATTCCGCCTTTACCACCAGTACTAATAGTAGCGGTAGCGTCAAAGACATCACTTAAGTCGTTATATGCCTTATCTCCCATGACTATTAATAAATCTTTTCTCTTCCTGCTGCGTTTCCAGCCTATTAACTTTTCTATTCTTTTAATTATTCCAGCCAATCTTAACTCCCTCCAAAGTTTTAATTCTATTAAATTAGGTGCGAATATCGAATCAATAAATTTTTTCTTATAGACTTTATTTATATAGCTATTTATATAATCAATAGTTATGGCCATTGCTTAAACTCCTTCCTAAAGTCCGGTATAAATACCTCTGTAGATTCAGTTGTTACTGGTAACTTATTTGTAGGAACCCATCCATCCCATGAGAGCTTTCTCCCATTATAGATAATATCCCCCCAAAAGATCTCATATATCTCAAACCGGGTATAGAGTCCACCCATGTCAAACTTAAAGATTTTATTTAGGATCTTGTTTATCAAAATAAAACTTCTTGTCCCAACCTCTTTACCGCTATATCACAATACTCTTTACTAATCTCTATACCTATACATTTACGTCCCACGTTTTTACAGGCCCTAGTGGTTGTGCCCGAACCCAAACAATTATCTAGTACCTGTTCGCCTTTACTGGTATAGGTCTTTATGAGATATTCAAATAGGGCTACTGATTTCTGTGTAGGGTGAAACTTATCAGTGTCTTTGTTAAAATTTAAAACCATTCTTGGATAATTTTCTACATGAACTTGATACTCTTTTAGCTGGCTCTTTCTCTCTTGTGTTCCTTCCATACCCCAAGAACTATGCCTTTGTGTTTTGCTGCAGCCAACAAGCCCTTGTGGATTATAAACCATTCTATTTTTAATTAAGTGTTTATGTCCAATAGCACCCTTGCTAAATACAACAATATTTTCATAGTTTTTCATCGGCATATTGTTACAATGGCTCATACCTGTTGCCGTATTTTTTAACCATATCCATTCGTACTTAAATATTTCAATGTTGCTCATTACTAATTTACTTGTAAATGGCTGACTTGCTGTTAAAACAATCACCCCATTGTCTTTTATAATCCTCTTATAGTTATCCCACAATGGCTCAAAGGGGATTATTGTGTCCCACTTGCAGGCTGTCGTTCCATAAGGCAAATCACATAAAATCATATCAACGGATTTACCGGATATATCTTTCATAACTTCCAAACAATCACCATTATATATTGTACAGCTCTCGTCTTTATAATATTCATAATCAATTAACTTTTTCATATCTTTTTGTCTCCCTATTAAAAATAACTTCTCCATTTAAATACATTTCTCTCATTAACTCCATACAACTATGCTCTATTTTATGATGCTCTTTCTTGTCTCTGCATAGAAATAAATTTTCAATATTGTTATTCTTTTTATTCCCATCTATATGGTGTACCAGTTCTCCTGTTTTTAACTTTCTTCCAATAGATTTTTCCATTATTAAAATATGCTCTTTTTTCCATTCTCCCGAACCTTTAAAGATTTTAACCCTTACATAGCCTTTGTTATCTAAATTTTTAGAACCAATAGGCTTACGTACTCTTTTTTCTAACCATGCTTTTCTCTGAGCATCGCCAATTTTTTCATTATGTATTTTAGTTCTCTTTAGATTTTTTAAATTATGCCCACTAATAAAAACTTTGCCTTTATTCACTAACCCCCCACAACCACATTTACACTTACCCATATTATCCTTTTGTATAATTGATATTATTAATAAGGATAACACTTAACAAGACTATTTGCAAACTACCATCCTGGTAATATGGTTTCATCACTCACCCCCTGCTATCAGTACCACTACCGGGATTAACCAGACGCAGAAAGCGAATATAGATCCTAGATAGAATAGTGTGTCTTTAAGTGCCTGTTTCATTTTTTCGCCTCCTGTGTAAACTTCTCCCCAAACAATAAACCTATTAGAGCATATAGTTGCAGTGGATCTATAACAAACGTATTTTCCCCACAAACAAATTTTATATCATTTTCTACCCGGCATACTTGGACTTTTGCATAAACTGGTTTATTCGCCTTAACAGCTTCGCTCAGATCCAGAAATAACTTATTATCAAATATTGCTTTTACTTCCATGATGGTATATCCTCCATTGTCATTTGATCTTTATTTTTAGGCAAAATAGAATCATAAGCATCTACCATTATCTTATACTCTCTCAGCCTGGACAGACAATCTGCCCTGAACATTTCTACCTCATTATCATTCACTCCATACCAGTAACCATTAAGGGTCGATCCTATGTGCTTATCTATATTTAATACAATATTCCTCTTAGCCCTCCTCAACTCCCTGGGAGAGATATTAAACATTTCAGCTAACACTCTCCTGGACACAGCTTCCTCAATTCCCCTACAATGCATCTTCAAGTAATGCAGTATGCTTTGTTCAGTGTATATATTAGTCATAAGATCCTCCTAACATTTATTACAATAATGTTTCTTACAAAAACCAGGTCTATTTTTATATATTTTACATATTGCTAAACCAATCTTAAAATCAAGATATGGACATTTTTTGCTGTTGATATCTTCACCCATTAATTTATAAATCATTTTAAAAAGCATTACTTCTGCTTTAGAACATTGATTTAACAAGGTACTTGATTGACAACAATCCCCACATCTTTTACACTCCACAACTCCCCCTACTGACTATTCTTTTTTATTTCTTCATCCAGATATTTAAATACCTCATCTATCTGGGACATATTCAGCTGATTCTTATGCTCCACCTTATACTTCTTTTTTATCTGAGCATCCAGAATCTCTATATCGATGCCAGCTTCTTTGGTCAAAGCATAATATCTTTTGAGCTGCTTTTCAGTAACTAGCTTTTCGTCCTTGCCGGGACTTTCACTTCCGGAACCATCCCTATAATCTCCGGCAAACGGATCAGTATCATCAGACTCAGTTTTGCCACCCTTACCTTTATTCTTGCCCTTACCATTACCATCGTTCTTATTCTTGCCATCAGGATCATCTTCATCAGTAGGAGTATTAAAGTATTTCATAAGGAAATATCTTTCACTGTATGTAAGACCACTGCCTAATGCCTGCGAGGGATCTTTCTGTTCTCCGGACATAAACCAGTCTATTTCAATTCTGTCCTTAGGGTCTTCAGCATTAATCCAGATCATTTTCATTTGTGAAGATACAACAAAGTTCCTGACAATCTTTTCTTTTTTATACTTATCTAAGGTAGTATAGTTATTCTGCCCTACAGTCGGGTACAGCAAGTGAGATTCTAGCAGAACACCCTGATTATTCATTTCATCCCTGATAGCACTTAAAATCTGAGATCCAGAAACATACTTATATCCATAGCCTTCAGTGTCTTTATTAATTGGGCCTATGCTCTCCCGAATCACCACTAACTTCTGATGTAGGTTTAATTTTTTCTTCTCTACCACGCTACACCTCTCTCATGGTCTTGTGCAGTTTATAATTCTCTAAGCAGTTCATAAATATCTTTTCACAAGTCTCGGTTCCCCGGATAATATACTCTTCAAACTTTTCAGAATCCGCCCTGGGTATATTGAGAATCCTAACCCTTCCCACCGGATGCTTTTTCTCTTCAAGTATAATTTTATATCCTCCACCTACCTGAACCAAATGCTCATCATATATGCCTTTGCCAGTTTTGAGATCCACAAGTTCAAGGGTCCCATCCACATCAGCGTATATATCCATAGTCCCACCAAAATTGTATTTATCAGATACCATTGGCTCTTCTATCAGGATAGGATTTATCTTGTGTTCTTTAGCCCAAGCGCCAAAACTCTTAACAGAATTTTTAGCTGCTGTTATTTGATTCTTTGTAAAATCGTCAAGATCTGTTTTTATGCCTTGTAGACTATTAGTAATCATCAAGTGGGCTAGAGTCCCTATAGCTGCTTTATCATCTACATACTTGTTAGAGTCTATCCCCTCAAGCCCCAGATTATTAGCCCAATAAATTAGCACTCTGGTATTCCAGCCCAGCTCTCCGGTTATAGTGGTAACACCGGGTACTCTCTTGCCTTCAGAATTTTTGTAGATCACATGAGCCTTATATCTTTTCTTGTCATTCATATTATTCCCCTTCTCCTTTTAGTTTGATTTATTAATTACTTGCCACGCTTATCAAAGGTTTTAGAATTCTCATTCTTAATAGCATCCTTGATATAAGCCTGCATAGACTTTACTGAAATATGAGAACATTCTTTTATAGCCTTATGCTCATCTTCAGTTAGAAATAAAGTGAATTGTTTATCTCCTGTCATAAATTAATCCTCCTCTCTTTTAGTGAATATAGTTATATCAAACATTGGGACATCGTAAGATTTTATTCTATGAAAACATTTTCCACCTACATGAACATCTTTTCTTTCTTCCCAAATGGAAAGATCTATAGACCTTTCCTCTATTGTATGGATTGTTAAATCTAACGAATTGTCTTTTTTGAAAAGTTTCTTCATCCAGTCATACAGCATACAAACTATTCTTAATTTGATTCTTTCTTTCATAGCTCATCCCTTTCATCAGGACACCAGTCCATTTGTGATTGATAAATTTCAGCCTGTTCTTCATCATCATAATCTATTACATCGTCCACCTCCGGTAAGGGTATGTATTCTAGTGTCATTTGCTATTCCTTTCTATTATGTTTTTTTCTATCGTATTGTTTTAGCCAAGAATTGATAGACCAATCTTTATCTATGTAATATCTATCAATCCAAGCATACTCTGGTAATATTTTTAATTCACTCTCCAGCAAGCTCCTGTCGGAAATATGGACTTGCTTTATACCGTTTTTAATTCTCAAATGATAGAATGGTTGCATCTACTTTTACCTCCTTTGTCTTATTATAGAGTATCATAACATACGTTACCTTAGAAGTAAAGGGCAAAATAAAAAGAGGCTATCCATTACAGATAACCTCTTCCTGAGAAAGGGACGTTAGTTAATTGCATTATAACACAAATTTTTCTATTTTTCCCTCGTACCGAAATAGTAACCTAATATCAATCCAGCTACTGCTAAGAGTTCAGCAGGAAATGTGAACCCTGTAAATATAGAAATTATATAAGCTCCTACTATAGCTATTACAGAAAATAACGCTAGTATAGCCCTTACGCTTCCTTCTGGTAAATTTAATGGTGGCATTGTTTTTCACCTCGCTTCCTTCAATCCACTTTAAAAGTTTGTCAAGTAACCTTCTTTTCATATCTTTCATCGAGTATTTCTAACAGACCATCCAGGTAAGCAGGAACCTTATGCTTGATACCAGCATTTAAGAACCTGCATATACTCCTGTAATGTACTGCTTTATTGATTGCATTATAAACAGCGGTGCTGTAATAGACTTCAATGCCGAATATGTGATCTCCCTTATATCTCCAGTTATCCGGATTCAAAAATAAGGACTTAATCTTCTTCTGGACATACAGGATACAATCTTTGAAACTTCCAAATCTTCCTTCCGCAGTCGGGCCACTATCAGGTATTCCCCATCCATAAAGATTAAAATACCTCTGTGCTATCGGGGAAGATCCTATCCCTCCACCTTTATATGAACTCTCTGCTGTACCATTGGCAAGTTGCCACTCCACAGGTATCCCTGTTTCCTGTTCAGCCTGGACAAAGTATTTACCATGCCCCTTGACTTCCGGATGGGCATAAGTGTCAAGATAGTTG
>SDBT01002918.1_pt1 | contig 29798 bp, 20 predicted proteins | sample 2277101 | NCBI WGS metagenome assembly SDBT01 (sample SAMN10404973, study PRJNA504765) | marine sediment metagenome | isolation source: marine sediment core GS10_PC15, 103 cmbsf | place: Arctic Ocean: Southern Knipovich Ridge | collected 2010
GCCGGCGGCGTCATCCCAGTCGGGGCCTTCCTCGGTCACTTCGAAGCTGGGGGTGCAGATCCAATGGAGCTTCTCGCCGGTTCGCTGTCGGGCCTCGTCCATGGCCTCAGAGATCAGCGTGCTGTCCCGCAGGATCGGCGAGATAGTCACGTTGATCCCCTCGCGAAGGAACACCTCCAGCATGTCCGCGACCGATTCGCGCGTCTGGTAGCCCTTGATCCACTGGGCCTTCGAGCGGGTCTGGTGGGCGTATCCAAGCCACCAGTTGGACCCCGCCACCAGACGCGACACGCTCACCCCGCCGACTTCGGTGCGCGGAAAACCACTCATCATATCACTCCAATTAACAGCGTGTCCGCCGAACCGGCCTCAATGATATAAGCAGGTCGCCTTTCCCGCCCTCTCCTGCTTGCACTTTCTGTAATCTGGCAGGCGCTTCGAGGACGATTTATACTACTATTGTGAGAGTATCGACCGAAGCGAAACCTGTTTCCTTGTCCTCGGCCCCAGGCGGGTTATCACCATGATAGAGTCAATCCACTTTCAGAACTTCAAGGCACTGCGCGACACGACGTTGCCCCTGGGCAGATTCACCCTCCTCGTCGGGCCAAACGGCAGCGGCAAGAGCACGGCCATGCAAGGTCTGATCATCATGCAGAGCCCTGGGCACTTTGTCCCGAGCCGAATGATTACGGCCTGCGCAAAGAGCGAAAGGGCCATGGAAGCAAGCGTAACGGTACATGCTGGCGATCCCCACAACGGAGTGACCCTTAAGATGCGCTGGCACACGACCCAAGGGCAGTCAACTGACTTCTTGCCTCCGAATGAAGGGAGGACTAACGCGTTCTGGACGGATGAAGTGCACAAGGCCTGCATCTACTCTCTGCAGGCAGGCCGAATAGCCGAGGTCGTGCAGCTTCAGCCTGAGATGGTGCTGGCACACGACGGCTACGGTTTGGTGGTTGTTCTGGACCGACTGCGTGACGAGCACCCCGAGAGATTCGAGGCCCTCAATGAAGAACTTGGGCGTTGGATTCCCGAGTTCGACAGAGTGCTCTTTGAAACCCCCGGAACTGGGCAACGCGCGTTGGTGTTGCGCACTCGCGAAGGTCAGCACAAGATAGCAGCGGCTGATCTGTCGAGCGGGACGCTGTTCGCCCTAGCGATTCTCACATTGGCCTACTTGCCGGAGCCACCGGCTGTCGTCTGCCTGGAAGAACCCGACCACGGCATGCACCCGAGGCTGTTGCGGGATGTTCGGGACGCGATCTACCGATTGGCCTACCCGGAGAACTTCGGCGAGAAGCGCCAGCCGGTGCAGGTGATCGCCACAACTCACTCGCCGTACCTGCTGGACCTGTTCCGAGACCATCCCGAAGAGATCGTGATTGCGCAGAAGACGGAGGACAACGTCCTCTTCGAACGGCTCTCGGATCGGGAGGACCTGGACGAGATCTTGCAGGACGCCCACTTGGGCGACGTATGGTACAGCGGCGTTCTGGGGGGAGTGCCAACCCAGCCATGAAAGTGGCGATCCTGAGCGAATCACCGGCCGACGAGGCGGCGGCGAGGGTCCTCGTCGAGGCCATCCTAGGCCAACCAACCGAGAACGTTTGTCTACCACCCCTGCGGTCTCGCGGCTGGCCTTCGGTGAGGCAGGTTCTCCCGGCGGTCCTCAAGCACCTTCATTACCAGACGGATGCGGACGCCCTTGTGGTTATCGTGGACGCCAACGGAACGCCTGTAATCACCAAGGATGATTGGAGCGCCGACCCCCTGGCAAGCAACTGCCGACTGTGTCAACTGCATGAAGTGATCGAACGAACCAAGGCCAATCTGAGGACCGTTTCGGGGAAGGCGCCCATCAAGACAGCGCTGGGGCTGGCTGTCCCGGCGGTCGAGGCGTGGTATCTATGCGGCGTGGACCGGAATGTCTCTGAAAACGCATGGGTGCTGGGTCTACAGTCCCACAACCAGCCGTACACGAAGAACGGGCTGAAGCAACAGGTCTACGGCACAGAACGCCCGTCGATTCAACTGGAAACTGAGAAAGCGGTCGAGGCCGCCCGCCGACTGGCCAGTAACATAGACCAGTTGGGGAGGTTGTTTCCCGTCGGCTTCGGTTCTCTCGTGGCTGATATCCGAGCTTGGTAGCCTGCCGCTGATCACCCAATCTGGGATTCGTCCGCTCCAACTCACTTCAACGTCGGCGCGTGGTCCCAACTGAGCCGCATTTCGCCCTCGTTCACGGCCACCGCCGTGTGGCAGGCGAGCGGCTCGCCGACGATCCAGTCGTGGGTGGGCAGTTCCATGCGGGAATGAACGCGGCACTCGATGTTGATCGGGCACTCGGCGATCAACGGGGCCCGGACCTTCGCCGCGGGGGCCGGCGTCAGTCCCGCCAGGGCGAACTTGTCCGCGTCCGGCTGGCGAACCAGGGAAACCGAACCGCAGGCCTCCCACGCCTTGGAAAGCCCGGCGTGGGGGATGTTGATCACGAACTCGCCGGTCTGCTCGATGCAGGTCGTGGTGTATCGCTTCCAGTAGTACTTGCCGGCCGGGCGGGCGCACATGGCAATGCCGAACAGCTTCGGCTCCCCATTGACCAGCGACCAGGCCCCTACCGTGCAGATGTCGGCCTTGCCGTCCAAGTCCACCGCCGAGACCAGGCAGATCGAGCCCGGGTAGAAGACGGAAAACCCCGCGTCGGCCGGGAAGGTCGTATGCTTCTTCATCGAGTTCTCCCGATAGCGTCAGTAGGCGCGGAAGAGCTTGGCCGTCGGGTAATAGAACTGCAGAATTTCCCTCACGGCGTGGCCCTTCCGGGCCTTGCCCTCGGCGCCCCACTGGCACAGGCCGACCCCGTGGCCGAAGCCTCGCCCGCGGTCAAAAACAATGGCATCGCCGGCGTCCAGGATACGGCAGTTGGTGCTGTAGAGGCCCCGGGCGGAGGCATCCCCGTCGCGCAGCAACGACAGCCGCAGGTCCGCCGCCCGGATGCGGACTTTCTTGCCGTCCGACCCGACCAGGTCGATCCACACCGGCCTGTCATGGAAGCTCGACACCACCTGGATCCTCTTGACGTCGCTCAAGGCCGCCGCGGCCCGATACTGCCGGCCGACCGCACGATGGATCACGTTCTTGGGCACCTTTACCGGGCCCCAGGCGTAGCGCGGGCACGAACGGCAGTCCTCGCAGACCTGCCCGCCGGCCAGCGGGCCGGTCACGACCCCCGCTCCGTACAGGACGTGGACGGGATTGACCCGCCCGCCGCAGGAGGCGGAGTAGTGGGCACGGAAGATCTTCTCGGCGTTCTGTGGCCCGGCGGCCAGCACGATACCACGGGTGGTTTCCACGGCTTTGCGACTCTTGTCCGTCTCGGCCGAGAAGCCCCCGTACACCTGCGACGACTGATCGGAATGCAGGTCGTAGGGCCGGTCCCTCCGGGCCATGGCCCGCTCGTACAGCGCATAGGTCCTCGCGGCGATGGCCAGGGCCTGGTAGGTCCTCATGTGCCAGTTGGGGTACAACTCCCTGGCCAGCACCCCGGGGAGGTAGTCCTCCATATCCACGTGATTGACGGCCAGGATGGACTGCCCCTCGCCCGGCAGGAACATGAACCGTCCGCGATAGATGTTGGCTCCGACCCGGACGTAGGATCGACCCACAGGCTCCACGACGAGTTGTCGAGCCTGATACCGGGCCGAGTGAACAGCCCACTCGTTTCCGTGCCGGGACAGCCGGCATTCGTCGAGGGAGCCCTGCGACCCGGCGACGGGCTTTCCGTCAACGAGTATCCGGTAGGCCCCTGTGGTCGCCAGGGTGATGGCCTCGCCGGAAGCGACCAGCACGCGAAGCGTCGACTCGCCTTCGGCGGGAGCCGACACTGACACCTCCGGGGCCGGCCGTGGCGGGCAGCCGACCCCCGCCAGCAGCAGCGCCACCCCGACGGCGGCAATCAACAGGGTGAGCCCGACACGATGGAGCAGCCTTCCTGACATGAAGAACGTACCCATTCGATTCCCGTCCCTCGGCACGCATTGTCCGTGCCTGGGCCGCGCACCATAACCGCGGGATGGCCGAGCCCCGTACGCCCGCTAGGAGGATTCTCGCAGCCGCAGCCCGTACTCCGCCAGTCGCTGCTGAATCTCGTTCAGCGACGTCTGCCCGAAGTTTCGGCAGGCGAGCAACTCCGGCTCGGTCTTACTGGCCAGCTCTCCCAGCGTCTTGATGTCCAGCGTCTCCAGCGCCCGCCGTGCCCGAACCGAGAATTCTACTTGAGACATCGGCGTCGCCAGGACCCCCTCGTTGCCGACCGTCGCGGGGGATGCGGACGACCGCGCCGGCGCGGTCGAGCCTTCATCGAGCATCTGGCCCAAGCGAAGGTTCTTCGCCGTCAGCATGGCCTTGATTTCCATCAGCGATGTCTCGCCGAAGTTCTTGTAGCTGAGCAGTTCCGTTTCGGTGACGTGAAGCAGATCGCCCAGGGTCCGGATGTTCATCTTCTTGAGGCAGTTGCGGGCCCGCACGGACAGCTCGAAGTCGGTGACGGGAATGGCCAGCAGATCGTTCCGCAGGGCGGTTCGCTTGGCCTCATCCTCGTCGAAGATCATGGTCTTGGATGCTTCCACGTCCCGGAGGAACAAGCGGGCGCGTTCGTGGTTCGGGTTGAAGGCCAGAATCCGTCGCAGGCAGCGGGCGGCATCCTCGTACCGGCCGGCGTCCTCAAGTAGGACGGCCAAGTTCAACAGCGCGCTGGAGTAGACGGGATGACGGGCGGAAGGCTGGGCCTGCTCACCGGTCGGCCCCGCCGCCTGGATGCACCGGCGGTACAGCTCGATGGCCGTTTCTTCCTTGCCGTGCAGGTCATAGTAGTAGGCCAGCCGGAACGTCGCGCCCGGGTGCCCCGGCTCCAGTTGGATGGCCGTATCGTACAACTCCTCGGCCTTGTCATAGTCGCCCTGCAACTCGGCGACCATGCCGGCAATGTGGTGCCAGTCGGCGTTGTCCTGGCTGGACCGAGCGAAACGGTCCACGGACTTGGCCGCAGCCTCGACGTCTCCGCTGAGGCACTGCACCTCGGCGATCTGAAGGGCCACCTCCCGGGCGTCCCAGCCTCGGTCCTCGGCCCGTTGGAAACACTCCAACGCCCCGGGCCATTCACGAAGGTGCTTATGGCAGAGGGCCTGGTAGAAGCGGCGTTCCTTGTTGTCCGTACCCGCAGCCAGCAGTTCCGACGCCTCCGCGAACTGCGAGAGCATACACCGGATAATGCCCAGCTTGACCGCCACGGCGCCGGACAGCTCGGGATTGGCCGCTGTGAGCGATGCCGCCGACTCCCGGAGCCTTCGGACCGGATCGGACACCGCCAGCAGAAGCTCCCGGACTCGGAGGCAGTCCTCCGCCGTCCACGATTCCCTGGCAATGACCTGTTCGAGTTCGATAACGACGTCGTTCATAAGTTCTCTCCTGATGAAGCTTCGAGCATCGGCCCGCGGCAGGACAGCCGGGTTTGACCCCGCGGGGAAAACTGGTATTATAGCCACCGCTCAGGCAGTTTCAAGCGTCACGATATCAGGGATAGTGCGTGATCCACATGATCGTCAATCCCAGGAGCGGCGGCGGCCCCAAACGGCGGGCCCTGGCCGAGTTACGGGCACAGCTTCGCGCTGCCGGCAGGGACTTCGTCGAGTATCGCACGGCAGGTCCGGGAGACGCCACCCAACACGCCCGCTCAGTCGCAGACCAGGCCGAAGCCGTCGTAGTCTGGGGCGGTGACGGAACGGTGCGGGAAGTCGCCTCCGGCCTGGCCGGCAGCGACGTGCCCGTTCTGGTCTGCCCGGCCGGAACGGAGAACCTCCTGGCCAAGGAATTGAGGATCCCCTCCGACCCGCGCCGCATGGTGGAAGTCCTCGCCGCCGGACGAACCGACGAATGCGACCTGGGCGTCGTCAACGGCAGGACCTTCTTGCTCATTATGGGCGTCGGCTTCGACGGCGAAGTCGTCCGCCGGCTGGCCACGGTCCGCCGCGGGCACATCACGCACCTGAGCTATTTCTGGCCAATGTGGCGTACCTTCTGGGAGCATGACTTCCCCCGAATGCACATCATAGCGGACGGGGAGGAGGTTTTCGACGATTACGGCTTGGCGTTCGTGGGGAATATCTCCCGCTACGCCGTCGGGCTGCGTATCTGTAGCGAGGCCGTCTACGACGATGGCCTGCTCGACCTGGTGGTGTTCTCATGCCATGAGCAAACGGCCTTGGTGCTGCACGCTGCCTGGACGCTGCTGCGGCGCCATCCGCTCAAGGGCAATGTCATTTACCGCCAGTTCCGCAACGCGCGGATCGAGACCGAGACACCCGTTCCCAGCCAGACCGACGGTGACATCGGGCCGAACACGCCGCTGGACATTTCCGTCCACCCCGGCAAGCTTCGGCTTCTGGTGCCGCCGCCCCAGCAGACCTTCGGCCTCAGGCCGTGGGGAGGAGACGTCCCACTATGACCGTCGCCAAGCCCTGCCAGATCGCTTCCGTAACCGTGGGCGCGGGGACGCCCGCCCTGATCGCCGGCCCTTGCCTGGCCGAAAGCCTGGACCTGTGCCTGACCGTGGCGGAGTCGCTGGCCGAGACCTGCCGCAAGCTCAACGTTGGCTTCGTGTTCAAGGCCAGCTACGACAAGGCCAACCGCACCTCCCTGGAAAGCCAGCGCGGCCCGGGCCTGGCGCGCGGGCTGGAGTGGCTCGCGGCCGTCCGGGAGCGTGTGGGCGTACCCGTGCTGTCCGACATCCACGACGTCCAGCAGGCAGCCGCGGCGGGCGAGGTGCTCGACTGCCTTCAGATACCCGCCTTCCTCTGCCGCCAGACCGACCTGTTGCTGGCCGCCGGCAAGACCGGCCGGGCCGTCAATGTCAAGAAAGGCCAGTTCGTCGCCCCTGAGAGGATGCGGTTCGCCGCAGAGAAGATCCGCTCGACCGGCAACGAGAACGTCCTGCTCACCGAGCGCGGCACGAGCTTCGGCTATGACCTGCTGGTCAATGACTTCCGCTGCGTGCCGATCATGCGAGAGTTCGCGCCGGTGGTCTTCGACGCCACCCATTCCGTCCAGCAGCCGGGCAGCGGCGGCGTCACGAAGGGCCAGCGCCAGCATGTGCCGGTGTTGGCCCGTGCCGCCATGGCGGCCGGCGCGGACGCCCTGTTCCTGGAAACGCACCCTGATCCGGCCAGTGCCGCCTCCGACGCTTCCAGCCAATGGCCGCTCGAAGAAGTCGAGGACCTGTTGAAAGTCTGCCTGGAAATCTACCATTTCGTGCGTGAGAATTAGGTGTCGCTCAGGAATATCGCTGTCCCGGCCGGCGCGTGTTGAATCCGTCTTTGTCCAAGGATAGGGGAGGCCGCTGCATGAAGACCGAGCATAAGGTCCTTCTCCTGTCGGTCCTTGCAGGCTTGGCAGTCTGGCTGGCCGATGCGCTTGTGGACTACCTCGTCTTCTACGAGGGGACGTTCTGGGGTCTGCTGGTCTTTGAAGTCCCGTTGCACGAACTCTACTTCCGCTCCCTGGTGTTGTTGGCCTTCCTGGTGTGGGGTCTGGTGGCGGCCGGTTACGCCCGCCGGCGCAACCAGGCCGAGCGGAACTTGCGCGAGGGGCAGGAGGCCGACCGAAAGTTCCACGAGCGGCTCAAGGCGCTCCATGAGGTGACCACCGAGCTATCTGCCGCACAGTCCTTTGACGATCTCTGTCGCCAGGCCGTCGAGCTTGGGCGCGGCCGGCTCGGCTTCGACCGGCTGAGCATGTGGTTCACAACCGACGAGCCCCACGTAATGAACGGCTCCTACGGGGTCGATGAGAAGGGCTACCTCCGGGACGAGCGAGCCATGCGAATCAAGATTGCCCCGGGCAACCTCGTTCGCAGGATCCTCACGCGTAAGATCCCCATGGCCGTGAACACCAATGCACCACTGCGAGACGCGACCGGGAAGGTCGTGGGCGTGGGAACGCACATGGTGGCCGCTCTCTGGAACGGCCATGAGGTGATTGGCTACTTCAGCAATGACAACTTGTTGCGCGGGGAGGAGCTTACGGCCGAGGGGACGGAGACGCTGAGGCTGTACGCCTCGGCATTGGGGCATCTGTGTTCCCAGAAACGGGCCGAGGACGCGCTGCGGGCGAGCGAGGCGAAGTACCGTCGCATCCTGGAAACGGCCGAGGAAGGCGTCTGGATCATCGATGCGGACAACAAGATCGGCTTCGTGAACGCCAAGATGGCCGAGATGCTCGGCTACGGCGTCGAAGAGATGTTGGGCCGGCCGATATTCGATTTCCTGGACCCCGACGATCGACCGATCGCCGAACAACGGCTGGCTCGCAGGCGTCAGGGAATCGCCGAGCAGCTCGAGTACAAGTTCGTGCGCAAGGACGGCTCGCACCTGTGGGCGCTGGTCTCGGCAGCGCCCACCTGGGATGACGACGGCAATTATGCCGGTGCCCTGGGCATGGTCACCGATATCACGGCCCGCAGGCAGGCCTTCAGGGCCCTCCACGAAAGCCGGGAGCAGCTTCGCTATCTCTCCGGGGCCGCCTCCGAAGGCATCGTGATCCACGAAAACGGCGTGCTGCTGGAAGCCAACGACCAGTTCTACGAACTGTTCGGCTATCAGCCCAGCGAACTCGAAGGCAAATCGGTCATTCCCATCGTCGTGGCGCCGGAATCGGTGCCGGACATGCAGGAGAGAATCAAGTCCGGGGCCACGCTCCCCTATGAAGCCATTGGGCTCCGGAAGGACGGAACTCGGTTCCCGATGGAGATACGCGCCAAGCCCATGGAGTACCAGGGCCGGGCCGTTCGCGTGGGGACGATCCGCGATATCTCTGAGCGCCGGGCATATGAACAGGCCCTGCGCCAAGAGAGGGACTTCGCCAACAGCCTGGTCGATACCGCACAGACCATAGTTCTGGTCCTGGACAAGAAGGGCCGCATCCGACGTTTCAACAAGTTCGCCCAGGACCTCACCGGCTACACGCTGGATGAAGTGCGGGACAAGGACTGGTTGGAGTTATTCCTGCAGGACAAGGAGCGGCCACGGATCGAGGATGTCTTTGCCGCGTTGATGTCAGGACAGGAGAGAACGGGGATCGCCAATCCCATCGTTACGAAGGACGGCAGGACGATCCTCATACGCTGGTACAACTCCGTGCTGACGGACTCGAAGGGCGACCCCGTCGGGGTGCTGGCCATCGGGCACGATATCACCGAGATCCGGCAGAAGGAATCGCAGCTTCGCCAGGCAGCCAAGATGGAGGCCATCGGCCGGCTGGCCGGCGGCATCGCCCACGATTTCAACAACATGATGGCCATTATCCAGGGCTACGCGGACCTGCTGATCCAGTCGATGAGTCCCGACGATGAGTACCAGGACGACATCAAACGAATTCGCACCGCCGCATCGCGGGCAGCCAGCCTGACCAAACAACTGCTGGCCTTCGGACGCAAGCAGATATCCCAGCCGAAGGTCATGCAGCTCAATGAGACGATCACCGCGATGGAGTCGATGCTCCAGCGGGTCATCGGGGAGGACGTCGAGCTGGTGGTCGATCTGGCCGATCGGCCCTGGCAGATCAAGGCGGATCCGTCTCAGGTAGAGCAGGTGATCCTGAATCTGGTGGTGAACGCTCGCGAGGCGATGCCCAAGGGAGGCACACTCACGATCCATACAGCCAATTCCTCCCTGAGAATGGACCAACTCCGCGACGACCCCGACGTGGTCCCCGGCGACTACTTCATGCTGGCGGTGAGCGACACCGGCGTGGGGATGTCCCCTGAAGTCTCAGCGCATATCTTCGAACCGTTCTTCACCACCAAGGCCGACGGCAAGGGAACCGGGCTGGGCCTGGCGACGTGTCACGGCATCGTCAAGCAGCACGGCGGGCATATTGAGGTGGACACTGGGCGAGCCAAGGGCACGACCTTCCGGCTGTATCTTCCCCGCGCCAAAGAGAAGGCCGAATGGGCCGCCGAAGACGCCGAGGCGGCCGCCGGCCAACTCATCCGCGGAACTGAGACGATCATCATCGCCGAGGACGAAGAGTCGGTCCGGCAACTACTGGTCCGCGTGCTGCGCGACGCCGGTTATACCGTCCTGGAAACAGGCAATGCCAGCGAGGCGCTGCCGCTCGGCAGCCACTATGAGGGCCAGATCGATCTGCTGGTGACCGACGTGGTCATGCCCGGCCTCAGCGGGGACGAACTGGCCAAACGCCTAGGCAAGAAGCGGCCCAAGATGAGGGTCCTCTACATCTCCGGGTATGCCGGAGAAGGCGCGTTCCGTCCCGGGTCGGACACGGCCGACACCGGCTTCCTGGCCAAGCCATTCTCCCCCAGCGCCCTGACCGTGGCCGTCCGGGAGATACTGGACGCCGGCAAGCCCAAGCAGACCCCACGCAAGTCGGCCCCTAGAGGGAAGCGCACCACAAAGAAACGCCCGAAGGCTTGACGGCCCCCCCTCGGGCCCGTACTAAGGACGCCGCCGACCGGCTGCCCCCGAGCAGCCGGTACCGTGCAAGGAGGCGCAGCCGCATGAGGTCGATCCACATCGTCGAAGATTATCTCCCCTTCGCCTGGGAGAAGGCCCTGATCGCCTGCTGGGAAACGGGCCAGAACTTCCCCACCGAATACGACAGGCCCGGCGACCCCAACAGCCGCGACGTAGCCGCTCTCATACACGTCACCAAGCCCTTTGCCGAGCCGAGGATCCACCGCGCCTTCCCCGGCGGACTGGACGACCTCGAAAAGTATCGCGCGGAGGTCATCTACGGCGTTCACAACCATTGGATCGACCCCGAAGCCGGCAAGTGGGAGTACACCTATCACCAGCGCCTGTTCGAATACGATGTGCCCGGCGCAGGCGTGTTCGACCAGGTGGCCGGGGCGATCGAGAAACTCAAGCAGGTCCCCTACACCCGCCGCGCCCAGGCCGTGACCTGGCAGGTGTGGAACGACATGAACATCGTCGATCCGGCCTGCCTCCAGCGGCTGTGGTTCCGCATCGCCGACGGGAAGCTGCACATGAACATCCATATCCGGTCCAACGACGCCTTCAAGGCCGGCTTCATGAACATGTACGCCTTCACCGAGCTTCAGCGAATGGCGGCTGCGGAGATCGGCGTCGAGCCGGGCGAGTACATGCACATCGCCGACTCGTTCCACATCTATGGCAGCTACTTCGACGAGTTCGAAGGGTTCCTCCAGACGGTCAAGAGTCGCTCCGCCGAACAGCGCGTCTACACGACCGACTTCGCCGCCCCGTTCTTCATCGATGGCTGCGACGCCCTGCTGGCGGAGGAGGACATGCCGGCCGACAAGAAGGCTCTGGTGGAGCAGCGCAAGGCCGAACTCACGCGCCAATCGAGTTAGCTCGTCTTTCAGGGAGACAAGGCCATGGCCTCAAAGGGCAAGGGCGCACTGAGTCGTCGAGGGTTCCTTAAGGCAAGCATCTCGGCTGCGGCAAGCCTGGCGGCCGGGGCCATGGCCTCGCCCGACGCAGGCGGCGCCGAGGCGCCGACGGGCCCGGGTCCCCGTGCCGCCGGGGGCCGTCCCAACGTCATCTACATCGTCACCGACGACGGCGGCAAGGAGTTCAGTTGCTACGGCGCCGCCTACAAGACCCCCAACGTTGACGCCATCGCGGCCAAGGGCGTCCGCTTCACCCATGCGTACGTCGCCGCCATGGCCTGCAGCCCCAGCCGTGCGTGCTTCTACACCGGCCAATACTCGCACACCAACGGCGTGATCGGCTTGACCAACCGCGGATGGAGTCTGCCCGAGGGGGCGCCGACCATCGTCGATTATCTCAACCAGGCCGGCTACGACACCGTTCACATCGGCAAGATGCACGAAGTCCGTCACAGCGGGCCGGGCAATCCGCACGGGTACAAGCATGCGCTGTCCAACCGATCGAGTAAGAACCCCGAGCAATGTCAGACCCGGGCCGATCGCGTAGTCGCCGCGGCCAAGAAGTACATCAGCGGCCGGGCCGCCGGTGCGCCGCCCTTCTTCATGTACCTGGGCACCAAGGAAACACACAGTCCCAATCGCTGGCCGATGTACAAGCCGTTCACCCCCAAGCCCGAGGACGTCAAGCTCCCCGGCTTCCTGCCCGACTCTATGGTCGTGAAGCGACCCTTCGCGCAGTTCCTCGGCGCACAGGGGTTCCTCGACGAGCAGATCGGAGACCTGCTGGCCTTCCTCGACGAGACGGGCCTGGCCGGCAACACGCTGGTGATCTTCACGACCGATCACGGCATCTCGATGCGGCGGGCCAAGGGGACCGTGTACGAAGCCGGCATGGGCGTAGCCCTGGCCATGCGCTGGCCGGGAGTGATCAAGCCCGGCACGGTTCGGCCGGAGTTGACCAACAACATCGATCTGATGCCGACCATTCTGGAAGCCGCCGGCGCGGCCATCCCCAAGCACATCCACGGACGCAGCCTGCTGGGGCTACTGACCGGCGGGAAGTACACCCCGCACGAGTACGTCTTCACCGAGCGGAACTTCCATACGAACTTCAAGCCGCACCGAGCAGTCAGGGACAAGCGGCACAAGCTGATCCTGAACTTCTCGACGGGTCCGGACCGGCCCAAGGTGTCCGAACTTAACGACCTGAAAGACTGGAAGGACTTCGCCTTCCGCCACCCGGACCGGCCGACGCCCTTCGAGGAACTGTACGACCTGAAGGCCGATCCTCACGAAACGACCAATCTCGCCGGCAAGAAGGAACTCGCCGACGTGCAGGCCCGCCTGCGCAAGGCGATCTACCAATGGATGGCCGAAACGGGGGACTTCATGCGCGGGGCCAAGAAACAGGTCTTCTTCCCCGAGGAGGAAGGCAAGCTGCTGGGCAAGTAATCGCGTCGCTCGCCAAGCCCTTGTCGGTGGCCGGCGGTGACGGTACAATCCCGCCTCGACCGTTCAGTGGAGGCTCACACATGCGAATTCTGTACCTGGACATCGACACGCTTCGGCCGGACCATCTTGGATGTTACGGCTATCACCGCAACACCTCGCCCAACCTCGACCGCGTCGCCGCCGAGGGAACTCGCTTCGAGAAGGTGTACGTTTCCGACGCTCCCTGCCTGCCCAGCCGGGCCAGCATGTTTACCGGGCAGTTCGGCATTCACACCGGCGTGGTGAACCATGGGGGGACCAACGCCGACATCCGCCCGGTCGGACCCGATCGCAAGTTCAACCACCTCGGCCGGCGCCCGGGTCTGATCGACTGCGTCCGCCGGGCGGGCATCTATCCGGTATCCGTCAGCCCATTCGCCGAGCGCCACTCGGCCTGGTGGTTCTGCGCCGGCTGGAACGAGATGTACAACCCCGGCAAGTGCGGCCAGGAGATCGCCGACGAGGTGACCCCCTACGCCCTCGACTGGATCCAGCGCAACGCCCAACGCGACGACTGGATGCTCCACGTGAACCTGTGGGACCCGCACACGCCCTACCGCACGCCCGATGAGTTCGGCAACCCGTTCGCCGGCGATCCTCCGCCGTCATGGTACACGGAGGAACTCCGCCGCAAGCACTGGGACAGCTTCGGGCCGAGGGCGGCCCAAGAGCCCCGGGGCACCCACGGCCAGCCGTCCAAGCTGGCGCGCGTGCCCGACCAGATCGCCAGCCTCGACGACTGGCGTAAGTGGATCGACGGTTACGACGTCGGCATCCGCTACGCCGACGAACACTGCGGGCGAATCCTCAACGCGCTGGCCGATGCCGGCGTCCTCGATGACACGGTCGTGATCATCACCTCCGACCACGGAGAGAACCAGGGAGAACTGGGCGTGTACGGCGACCATCACACGGCCGATCACATCACCTCCCGCGTGCCGATGATCATCCGCTGGCCGGGCACGCCCGGCGGACGGGTGGACGATGCGCTGCACTATCAGACCGACATCGGCGCGACCCTGGTGGAGATGCTCGGCGTGGAAGTGCCCGCCCACTGGGACGGCCGGAGCTTCGCCGAGGCGTTCCGCGCCGGCGGGTCCCGGGGGCGTGACAGCGTCGTCTTCAGCCAGAACTGTTGGGCCTGTCAGCGGGCCGTCCGCTGGGACGACCACGTGTTCATCCGAACATATCACACCGGCCTGAAGGACCTGCCGGGCAGGATGCTCTTCAACGTGGCCGAGGACCCCCACGAACTGAACGACCTGACCGACACGCACCCCGAACTGGCAGACCACGGCCAGGCGCTCATCGAGCAGTGGCACTCGGAGATGATGACCTGCAGCGCGTACGACACCGACCCCATGTGGACGGTGCTTCGGGAGGGAGGCCCCTACCACTGCCGCGAGGTCGCGCCGCGGTACCTCCAACGCCTGCGTGATACCGGCCGCGGGCACCACGCCGACTTCCTCGAGGCCAACCCGACCGGTCTGAGGGAATGATCCGGCGGGGGAGCTACTCGTCTTCCACGGCGAAGAAGTCCCGCACGAGCTGCCTGTACTCTGCGGGGACCGCCTGCCTGCGGAGCGACTCAGCCGCCCGGCCGCGTGCAGCCGCCCACGCCTCGTCAAAGGGCACGTCCGCCGCTATCCGAATCTCGCTCGGCTCCGTCCGTGGCGGATACGGCGCCGACGGTCTCGTGGCCAACTCATAGCGGACATCGAATACGTTCACCCAACCGACAGGCTCCGGGCTCGTCAGATCCGCAGGGACCGTGGCGGGCGCGTCCGTCGCAAGCTCGGCGTCAGCCGACTCGGCCATAGCGGCGGCGATTGTGTCCGCTGCATGCTCAACCGCGTCGGCCAGTTCCGCCAGCCGCTGCCGAACGGTCGGATCGAGCTCGCCGGATCGCGCCGCCTCCCGAAGCGCCGCAGCCAGCTCGTCCAGTTCGATCACCTGTCCGCGCCATTCCACCGCCCGCTCCGGAAGTCCCTGCCGCAGGAGCCCGACAAGTTCCTCGAGTCGTCGGACCTGCCCTGCCAGGTCGGCGTCGGCTTCCGCGATCGGCCCGCCCAGCGCTGCCAGCGGCTGGGCGATGGATGCCGCCGCCCGGCGAGAGGCCGAGCCATACCGCCTGGCACGGACGGCCTCGGGAGTCTCGAGCGGAGTCCACGGCAGCATCAATGCCGCCGCCAGCATGGACAGCGCCAAGGCGCCCGCCGTCTTGCGAGTCCGGCTCCAGAATCGCACGTCGGCCAGCTCGCCCCTGTCGATCCGCGCCAACGCCTGGGCCTGCACCGCATCGGCAAACGGCTCGTGGGTATGGTCCTGGTTGATCTGCCAGGCCGTGCTGAGCCTCTCGCGGAGACGGGCCCGTCGGTCGATATCAAGAGCTACAGCCACAAGCGGCGCCCCGGCAGCGACAGACACCACCACGGGCGCGATCAGGAAGACCCCGGCGAGCAGGGCCAACCCGCTGGCCGGCACGGCGGTCAGCACCCCGGCAGCGGCCACGGCCGTCGCGCCGGCGCCGCTGACGATCAGCAGCACCCCCACCGACCAGCCTACGGTCCCAACAGGATGCAGCGCCAGACGCCCCCGCCGCGACGCAGCCACGATGACCCCAGCCAGCGTCACCAGAACACACGGCAAGATCGCCCCCAGCGGGTACCGCCCGGCCAGGATCCGCCCGCCCATGATCCCCGCGGCCGCCAGCGACCCCGCTATGCCACCTACCGCGGCCGCCTCGGCGGCACGAATCGCCACCAGCCTGCGCCTCTGGCGCCTCAGAATGGTCACAATGCGTTCACGCACGGACATACCTCGCCCGCAAGAGGCTCACTGAGTTCGCCGATCCTCGGCCGGCGTTCGTCGGCCTGGCCAGACCGGCTGTCACCGTATGACGGAACAACGCGCGTGCCAAAGCGGTCGTTGTCAGCTCTTCGGCCTGACGATCACGCCCATAGGCGCGTCGATGGGACGAGGCTTCTCGAAGTCGATATCTCGCCAACTCGCCTTGGCCGCGTCAGACGTCAGCTTCAGGTCCTCGTCGCGGACGGGGCCGATCCGGACCTTCTCGAAGAAGACGATTTCCGTAACGGTCTTTCTGCGACTGATCCGCGTGCCGATCAGAACCCTCGCGATGCCGTCGGTCGGATTGATGCCGATGACGACGCGCCGATCGCCCCGCAGCACCGGATGCACCGAACTTGTCGCCGGCTCCAGACGGAACCATTTCAGCTTGCCGTATTCCTTATCGAGTTCGGGCGAGTCGGGCAGCGGAACGAACTTGGACGAAGACGCCAGGTCCTGATAGCCGTTGACTGCGTCCAGCAGGATCCCCGCAAAGCTCGCCGACTGGTACAGGTTCCCGCGAGCGAGACTCCTGCGTTCAGCCGTGGCCGGAACGTTCCGCAGGGCGGAGCGGTACACGTAGGCGTATTTGCCGTCCGTGACCCGCTGCTCGCGGATGGGCGCGTCGGCCTTGAGCTGTGATAGTTTGCCTCGGAGCCATACCTGGAAGCCGGCCTGCCTGACTTTCGGATCGCCCTTGGCGCCGTCCTTTTCCTTCTTGGGGTCGACAGCATCGAGCCCCTTGATGGTGACCACGCCCCTGGCATGGAGGGACTTGACCTTGGCAGCCTTGGCGGCCAGCGATGTGAACTCCGCCGGCTGCTTGAGCTTGGGCGCCGGCGCGGTGGAAGTCTCCGGAGCGGCAGGGGCGGTCTGAGCGCCGGTCACCGCCGTCAGCAACACTACGACCGCCAGCGCAGCCAGGACAATATGAGCCCTACAAGTGCCTGTCATTCGAACGTCCTTTCATCCCCCCTGTCAGTATTGTTTTCGTTGTCTGGCGGGCGGAATATTTAGTGCATTTCTGTATTTTGCCACGGTCCTGCGAGCGATGTTGATGCCTTGTCCCGCCAGTTCGGCGGCAATCTGGTCGTCGGCCAGCGGACGGAACTTATCTTCGTTGTCGACAATCTCTTGCAGCTTGGCCCTGACGGCGTCCCAAGCGACGTCCTGGCCGCTGGCCGTCGTGGTGCCGCCCGAGAAGAACATCCGCAGGGGGAATATCCCGCGAGGCGTCTGGACGTACTTACCCGCGACTGCCCGGCTGACCGTCGCCACGTGCCGGCCAACCTTGGTGGCCACTTCAGTCATGGGCAGAGGGCGAAGCGCCTCCCGCCCATGCTCGATGAAGTCCTTCTGAACCCGGAAGACCTCCTCCATCACCCGCCGCACCGTCTCCCTGCGCTGCTGGATGGCCTCAATGAGCCACTCCGCCGAGCGAAGATTGTTGCGAATGAACTCCCGCACTTTGGCCTCGGTCGCGCGCGATCTCGCCATCTTGCGATAGGTCCTGGACGTCTTCAGCGCCGGGTAATCGCCATCGGCAATCGTCACCACGACGTTTCCGTTCTCGTCTATATCCACGATGGCATCGGGAGAGATGTAGGGCACCGGGGCCTGGCCGACCTGCCGACCCGGGCGAGGATCCAGCCGTCCCAGGTACGAGATCGCCTCCTGCACCTCCTGGACGCTCTGGCCCGTTCGCCGCGAGATCAGCGGGATCCGGTTCATCTCCACTTCGCGAAGAAAGTCGCTGACGATCCAGCGTGGCAGGACCACGTCATGCCCCGCCGCCGCCTCGGCATCCAACTGAATCAGCAGGCACTCCCGAAGATCGCGCGCCCCCACGCCCAGGGGATCGAGCTTCTGGACTTCCTTGAGGGCCTCGGTCAACGCGGCCAGAGTGATCGGAGGGTCATCGTCCTCGCGGACAAGCTCCTCCAGCGACATGCGGAGGTACCCGTCGTCATCGGTGTTGGAGAGTATGGCCTGGCCGGCAGCCTGCAGGTCTTCCGGTAATTCCACGAAGGCCCACTGGTGCAGCAGATGGTCGGTCAGGCTCTCGACCCGCGCAGGCTGATTGGACAGCGCCTCGAGCTTGGCGTCTCGTCCGCCGGAATCGGTCCGGGGCCGGTAAGGACGATCATCCCAATCCAAGTCCTCACCGTGGACCTCGCCGTAATCAGCCAGTCGCTCGAAGTCCGCGTCGCCGCCGTTCTCTCCGTCCACGACGATGGTCTCCTCGCCGCGGCTGGGTTCATTGGTTTGGGCCGGGGCGGGGGCCTCCCCGCCGTCGCCTTCCCGACGCTCCAGGCACGGATTGGATGTCAACTCCTCCTCTATCCGCTCCTCCAGGGCCAGCAACGGAAGCTGGAGAATCTCCATCGCCTGGATAATCCTCGGCGAGAGCTTCATCCGCTGCTCGAGGCGCAGTTGTTGGGAGAAGTCCAATCTCATGACACTGTTATTCTACCAACGTCGGCGTGCAGGCCCTAGGACCTAACTAGCGGTACACATGAAAGGTACGATATGCGTTCCCCCCGGCCGATCCCGGGGGCGTCCGAGCCGGATCAGTCCTCTTCCGTGCCGTTTTTGCGCTGCCGGGCCTGGGCCCGCGACAGCTCGGCCATCGCCTGCTTGCCGGCCTCCTTGAGGGGGTCACGCCTGGGCCGGCCCCGCCGTGGGCGAGGGGTCTTGCGGTTGGCATACGTCTTGGCCACGGCCATGGCTTCGGGGATGAAGGTCCGGCACTTGCCCAAGTCTTTCACGGCCGTGACGTGGTTCCGGCTGAAGACCCGCCGCCGGTTGCCCATGGCCAGCTCGCCGATCAGCACCACCTCGTCGTCCGCGCAGACAGGAGGCAGCCGACCGACGTAGTATTGGCCGACCTTACCGATCTCGAAATCGTCCACCTGCGGCACCATCGCCGTCACCGAACACGCCTGGAGACCGCGGACCCCCCGGAGCTGCTCCAGGAGCAACAAACGCAGCATCACCGGCTGGGAAATCAGCTTATAGCGGCGGCGCTCGGCATACTCCGGGTCGATTCGGTAGTCCTGTGCTCGGCCCTTCTCGCTGAAATGCCTGAGCACCGATGCACTGGCCTTGTAGGCGGCGGGAGAGACAGCCAGTTTGATCACCGCCGCGACCGCGTCGGCACGCTGCGTCTGGACCAGCAAGGCCGCCAGGTCCACTGTCGCCAGTTCGCGCGACGCAGACAGCCGTTCGACGTATGCGGTGATATTGCGTTTGCCAATACCGGAGAAATCCAGGTAGCTCAGCGCCGCCGTCGCCGAGGCCGCCGTCGGATCGGCCACGCTACGATACCCGATCTTGGCGGTGGCCGTAGCCGCCCAAAAGGCCGTAGCCGTCTTGCTGTGGAACAGGATCGCCCAGGCGGTCATCCGGCTGGAGCGGCGGTAAACGACCTCCCCCTCAGCCGTGCGGCGCGTGCTCTTATGTGGGATGGGTTCGTGATGCATGCCGACCATGAGCACAAACGGGTAGTCGTCGGAGAAACCCAGCTTCGGCCAAGGCTTGAGCGGCTTGTCCTCATCGGCCTCGTCGACGTCCTCGGACGTCTCGTCGTCCTTGGTCTTCTCGGCTGGCAGGTCCGGAAGAACGGGCTTCAGATCCTGCTCAACGAGCGGCTCGATGACGTTTCGCAGCAGCTCGGCCTCGACCCCGCGGGGCCAGTAGGTCTTGCTGGTCTCCCCGCCGCCAAAGGGTGAGCGGGCGATGACAGGCAGCGGCTGGCCGCTATCCTTGAACTCCTCCCACGCATCGGCCGCGGCCTTGGCGCGAAGGACACATTGCTCAGCGGGCTTGAGATACTCGCCGTCCGGATCGTAGCGGTACTTCAGTTCGTAGTGGTCTTTGTCGATCTCCACCTCCTGCCGCATGCCCTTGGCGGCACGGAGGGGATCTTCGCCGAGGCACGGGATCGACGGCACTATCGCAATGTACAGCAAGGCGGTGAAGAGTCTCATTGCAGTCCTCCCGCATGACAAGAGACCGTCCATATCAGATAATCCCCACATCGGCAGCGCGGTTTCGGACGCCTTGCCGATGTAAGCAACCACGCTCGTTCACATTTCGCGCCGCTGATCGATGGCGTCGGCCAGGATCGACTTACTGGCATACTCGATCTGCCCGCCGGCGGGCAGTCCACGGGCCAGACGGGTGATCTTCACCCCCGTGCCTTCCAGCGCGGCGGCCACGTGCAGGGCCGTGCCGTCGCCGGCTACGTCCGGGTTGGTCGCCAGGACCACTTCGGCAACCCCGCCGGCCTTGACCCGAGACACCAGTGCGTCGATGGTCAGGTCCTCCGGCTCGACGCCTTCCAGCGGGGCCACACGCCCCATCAGCACGTGATATACGCCACGGTATGCCCCACTGGATTCCAGGCTCAGCAGGTCCTTGGGCTGCTCCACCACGCACAGGATCGCGTTGTCCCGCCTCGGGTCGGCACAGATTGCACAGACGTCGTCCTCGGCGATGTTGAAGCACACGCTGCAGGGCCGAATCTTCGTCTTCACATCTCGGATGGATTCGGCCAAGGCGAACGCGTCCTCCGGAGCGGCCTTGAGCAGGTAGAAGGCGATCCGCTCGGCCGAGCGAGACCCGATGCCCGGCAGCTTGCCCAGTTCCGCGATCAGCCGTTCGATTGTCCGCGAGTAACCTGCCATGGCACGTCCTGAGCCCTAGAGTATTCCTTCCATGCCGGGAATTTCCATCCCGCCAGTGAGTTCCTTCATGGCCGCGGCCGCAGCCGCGGCGGCCTCGACCTGGGCGGCCGAGACGGCGGCCTTGATCAGGTCCGCCAGCATCTCCGAATCGCCGTCCGCAAGCGCATCCGGGCCGATGCGCAGATCCAGCAATTGCATCTTGCCGTTCACGGTCGCCGAAACGGCCCCGCCGCCGGCCTGGGCCGAGAACTCCGTGGAGGCCAGTTTCTCTCTCAACGCGGGCAACTCCGTCTTGATCTTACCGGCCAACGCCATCAACTTCCCGATATCACCAAACATCACACCTTCCTTTGGTCTGACGAGGATCCTACTCGCCGTCCGCGGTCTGCCCGCCTGCCGGCGGCTCGACCTGACGAATGTACTCGATGTTCCCGTCGAAGTAGTTCAGCACGGCCTGTACGGCCGGGTCCCGATTGATCGCGCTACGCTCCGCGGTGGACAGACGCGGCGGTCCGGACGGTTTGGATGTCGATTCCCCCTCCAGGCCGGTCGCCACATACTCGCAGCGAACCGATCGCCCGAACAGACTGCCCAATGCCTGGTCGATCTGTTCGGCCATGCTCTCGCACCGTCGCCGAACGGCCTCGTGGGCCTTGTCATAACCCAGGCGGAGCGTCGAATCTGCCAACGCAAGCACCTTCGCCGGGGCCAGCAGGCCGGAGACCTGCCCCTTTCGATCGCCTGCCAAGGCGGCCATGAGGCCGGACCAATGCTCGGCGATGTAGGCCATTTCCCAGCGTGGGTCAATGAGCTTCGCAGCAGGCGGGGGCGACTGCTCAGCGCCGGGCGGCGCCGCTACCGGCTTTTTTTTTTGTCCCGTCCCCGCCGGCTGGGCCGGCTGGGCCGGTCTCCGGCCCGCCGGTGCGCCGGCCGAGAGGCTTTCCAGCCGCTCGATCAGGCTGGCCGCGTCAACGAACTTGTCCGCTGCGGCCAGACGAACCAACGCCGCCTCCACCAGCCCCCTGCCGGCCGTCAGGCCGCGCAGGCTCCGGCCGGTAGTCTGGCAGACGCTCACCGCCCCCACCAGCGCCGGCAATGTGAACCTCTCGGCAAGCTGGGCCACCGTCTCGCGGGGGCCCTCGGGCAGTTCGATCAGTTCGCTCTGCGGGCCGCAGGCGGATGCGAGCATTATGTTGCGGAACATCTCGCCGACGGCCGCGATGGCCGATTCCAGCGTGATGCCGCCCTCGATCATCCCGTCCAACTCGTTGAGCGCGGAGGCCGGATCACCGTCGGCAATGGCCGAGACGATCGCCCCGGTTCGTTCGTCGGCGGGCGTGCCGAGCACCGCCACGACGTCCTCTTCGCTGACATTGCCCCCACCCGCGGAAAGCAACTGGTCCAGCAGGCTCAGCCCGTCGCGCATGGACCCAGCCGCCGCCCGGGCGATCCGGAACACGGCAGCGGCGTCGGCCTTGGCCTTCTCCAACTTGCAAATGCTCTGGAGGTGCTCGGCGATCTGGGCTGTGGGGATGTTGCGAAAGTCAAACCGCTGGCAGCGCGAGATGACCGTGGCCGGCAGTTTCTCCGGCTCGGTCGTGGCAAAGATGAACTTCACGTGGGCGGGGGGCTCTTCCAACGTCTTGAGCAGCGCGTTGAACGCCTCCCGCGTAAGCATGTGGACCTCGTCGATGTAGTACACCTTGTAGCGGGTCCGGGCCGGACGATAGATGGCGTTGTTACGCAGGTCCCGAATCTGCTCGATGCCGCGATTGGAGGCGCCGTCGATTTCAATGACGTCCACATCCTCCCCGCGGGAGATCGCCTCGCAGGCATTACAGCGGTTGCACGGCGTCGGCGTGGGCTCGTCGGCCGAAAGGCAGTTCAGGGCCTTGGACAGGATGCGCGCGACCGTAGTCTTGCCTACGCCACGCGTGCCGGCGAACAGGAACGCATGGGCGATGCGCCCGGCCTTGATGGCATTGACCAGCGTCTTGGCCACATGCTCCTGGCCGACCACGTCCTCGAAGGTCGCGCTGCGGTACTTGCGGGCTAGGACAAGGTAATCGCTCATGGGCCTCGCGAGACGGACCGTGGCCATTGATCAGCGGCCATCTGCCCGGCGTTCGGCGGGCCGATGGCTGCTGCAGTTAACACAATGCCGTGCACTCCGCTTCGATGCTTCCAAACGGGCCACGCCGAACGGCAGGCTCCAGCCAGGTAGCCCTCCGCACATGTCGAAGACTCGCTTATGGCTGCTTCCTTCCGGACCTGACCAGGTTCACGGTCCGACATTGCAGAGGACCCAGCCTTCAACACCTGACCGCCCAACGAGGTAATCCACCAGGAAAGCACCTCGGCGGAGAATTCAGCCCCGCTATAGCGGATTGCGGGTCGGGCCGCCGAAGCGGCCGTCAGGGCGCCGCTACCACCCCGCCTAGCACGGCAGAGTCATCATAGAGCAATCCACTCCGCAGAACAAGGCGCGCCCCGATTGGCGTGCAAGAACGCCTCGCCGGCGGGCCCGCGTTATTCGTCCAGGCCGCGGACGATCTCCTCGGCGATGGTTTCCGCGGCCGGCCTGTACAGGCGGTGAGCGTTGGAGCGAAACGCTTCCAGCGCCTCGGGGGCGGAGATCAAGCTTGTGACCGTGTCGATCACCTCGGGGACGGTCGGCGCGATCACGGCTGCGCCCTCCGCCACCAGCATCTCCGCGTTGGCGGACTCCTGGCCCGGGACGGGCTTCGTCAGCACCATCGGCACGCCCTTGGCAATGCACTCGCTGGTGGTCAGGCCACCGGACTTGCTGACCATCAGTGAGGCCACCTCCAGAAGCTCGTGAGCCCGATCCGTGAACGGCACACTGGTGAGGCGCCGGCCGGCTTCAGGAAAGCCAGCCAGCGCCGCCAGTAGTTTCTTGTTCGAGCCGGCCAACACAACCACGTGGGCATCCGTGCTGTCGAGTATGCCCCGGGCAATGCGCCCGACCGGCCCCACCGTAAAGTACGCCCCCGGACTGAGTACGATAATGGGCCCTTCGGCGGGAAGATCCCACCGCCGCCGAACCGCTTGCCGCTGAAGCGGCGCCGTCCACTTGGGGTGGACTGGAATCCCACAGACCTCGATCTGCCCCGCGTCGTACCCCCAGGACTGGACCCCCTGGCGAACCCGGTCGCTGGCCACGAAGAAGCGATCGACGTTCTCGGCGTACCAGAAGCGGTGGGCCTCGTAGTCGGTCATGACGGTCCACAGCCGCATGTCCGCCAGGCCGCGCCCGATCAGCCTGCCTAGCATGGGCGTTCCCAGGTAGTGAGTGGCCACGACCAGCGAAGGTCGGCGGTCCATGATCCGCCGTCGCAGCGGCCTGACGGCAACCCTCTCGATGAGCAGGCGGGCGCGCTCGTTGAGCGACCGCTTCGGGCCGGCCCTGTCGAACGCCCGATACGTCCATCCGTAAATGCCTGGGAACCGAGTCACGCCCAACGTGTAGAGCCCGGCGTAGCTGGTGCGGAACCACCAAGGCACGAACTGAAGGACATCGATGAACTCGGTCTGGACGTACGGATACCGCTGCTGGAGGACAGCCATGACCGCCGCAGCCGCCTGGTTGTGGCCTGCGCCCACCGAAGCGCTCACAAAGATCACTTGGACTTCCTGAGACATCACGCCGCGGCCGTCAGGCCGCCTCCATTTCCACGGGTCACACGCCGCCACGCGCCATACGGCCGCTCACGGCCCCGCCGGCTTCGTGTGCTCCAGCCACGCCAGATGCCGCTCGGCGGGTTCACGATAAGGATTCTCCAGCCAACTTACGACCACCCGGAGGTACTTCTCCGGCGGGGACAGGTCCATCGCCTTCCATACATCGGTGTCCGCCAATGTCAGGCCCAAGACCCCCAACTCGTAGTTGGCCACGACGGCAGCATCGTTTCGGTCCTCGATGATCTGCCGCAATCGCCAAGCCCGGTCCTGTTCGTCCTGTTCCGCCAAGGCCGCGCGGAGTCGAAAATTGTCCGCCAGCTTGGTACCCTCGAAGCCCGCAGCCATCTCCAGCAGGTAGTCGCGCGACACATCCGCGAACGGCCACGCACGCATATACTCCCGAAACGCGTCCCGATCCTGCGACGAGCCCTCCTGGATCCCGTTGGCCTCCATCAACCAGATGATCCTGTCGGTGTCGGAGAGGACGGCGACGTAGTGGGGCCTTCCGGGCAGGGACTTCACTGGGATGAACACTCGCCGCCACAGGGAGGGGGGCGCACTGTCTTCGGCCTCGAGGTACGCCACCAACATGGACTGCGCATCCCTGAGATGTTCGTAGGCTTCGTGGAAGCGCCCTTCGCGCAAGGCCTCGATGCCCAGCCGCTGGTGGGCAACCATTGCCTGGGGGGACGAAGAGTGTTCCCGCGCCAAGTCCGTCCAGGCATGCACCATGAGCGTGTGCAGTTCAGCGCCGCCGGCGCCGGTGCTCGGAGCCGATGCGGCAAGGGCCTTGATCTGCGCTTCCAGCGCGGCCGCGCGGATCCACATGACCTCCGCCCCTCGCGTATGGCCCGGACAGCGATCGAGGAAGCCCCGGCAAAGCTGGAGAAGTTCCGCCGGCGAAGGAAATTCGCCCGGTTCGACCCGTTTCGTGGCCGGCCGCGTGGCCGAGACCGACGCGGCATATCGCCGGTCCGACCCCCCTCTGGGCGAAAGCAGGGGGTGGCCAGCACCCACGCGCTCGACGATCAAGGCATATTCGAGTTCGGCCGGGCCCACCTTCTGATAGAACAGCCAGATCGGCGTCCCCAACAGCACCAGCAGCACCGGCCAGATCACCCCAGGCCGAAACCTGGTCGCCTTCGCCAGCACCAGCACGACCCCGCAGGCCAACAGGGCCGCCACCAACGCCAACCCGTAGGGCGCCAACATGGCCGCCTGCTGAAGCGGCGTCAACACCACGTCCGACCCGAAAGAGAAGAAGGCCAGATACACCACCACCGGCGAAAGCCCCAGCAGCATCCCCAGAAACGGCAGGTCGCTCCGCATGCGGGTCTTTCCGGCCAGCATGCATCCAACCGCCAGCGCAAAGGCCAGCAGCGGCGCGTGGGCCAACGCCGCCACCGCCAGGACGAACAGCGCCGCCACTCGCAGCCGGTACAGCAGCGCCACCATCACAGGCACGAACGCCACGGTCGCGATTACCAGCCCGGCAATGACGATCATCCAGGGGTGGGAGAAGATACTCAGCGGCCGGATCATCATCTCGTTGAGAGGGACGATCAAGGACCTGCGGTATCCTGCCAGAGAGAAGTCCAGCCATCGCCCTGCCGTCAGGTAGTACATGAACGCGCACACGGCCGTGAAACCGGCGAGGTTGCCACAGACGAAGAAGACCGTCCGCGGCAACGACATGGGGCGCAGCAACGGGGCCGATCCTCGGTGATGATCGTACCGTCGTGTCGCGGTTGCCTGAGCCATGAATTCTGAGCATCAACTCCTCCCCCGGCTAACTCGCCGTGGGGTTACTGCTTCCGTCCTGCCGGGCCGCCCTCCGGAACGTCGGCGCCCGCGTCGGCCGACGGCGTGCTGCGAACCTGTAGCCAGATGCGGTAGAAGATGTTGTTCTCCAGGAAGATCTTGTAGGCCATTTCCGTCGGCCAGGGGTACGTGACTTCCTCATCATAGAATCGCCCGTTCTCTATGCGGGCCTTGAACTTCAAGATGGGAATCCGCCCTTGCCGGAAGCGGTGTTGGAACTCCGGCGTCTGGGGGGTGCCCAGCAGGATCAGCCCGATCTCGTAACGCCCGATCCGTTGTGCGTCAGTGGTTCCGACCATGTACAAATCATAAACCGGGCCGGCGAAGATCATATCGTTGCTGGCGGAGCCGTCCGACAGATACTTGGCGAAGGCTGTCATGCGGCGATAGCGATAGCTGGCGAGGTTCAACCCCGGGAAGATGCGCGTGATGAATCTCGGGGCCGCCCGGCCGCGGACCAAGCCGTTCACGGTGTCCGTCCTGGCCCAACCGGTCATCGCCGGAACATAGCGGCCGTCCAGTATCCGCATCAGCGCCTCCGGCAGCGAGAAGTTCAACTCCCCCGCCCGGCTGAACGTGCCGTATACCGTATTGCCGGGGAACTCCTGGGCGAGTTGGGCCAGGATGTTCTCGCCGGTGAGAAGCTCTTTCATCTCCGACTTGGCATGAGCAGTCGGACGCTCCTCGCCCAGATTGACGGTGCAGACGGATTCCATCTCCCCGCCGTTGAGGCCCCCGCGGTAGGCCACCCGAACGTGCCCATCCCTGGCCGCGATATCGACAGCCATGGCCCTGACCTCGAAGAAAGCCCGAACCGCCGGATCGAAGTGCCGCAGCCGGTCCACGCGCGCCAGCAAACGAAGATCGGCCCCCGCCAAGCGGGTGCGGGCCGCATCGATGATCCTCTGGGCCTGCTGCCGGAGGGCGCCAATTTCCTGTGTCGTGAGCCGTGGCCCGGTGTTTGCGTCCGGGGGGCGAAGCCATTGGGACAAGCCGTGAGCGTCCAGATAATCGCTGAACAGCTCGACTCGGCCTGTCGGACCCGCCAGCACGTTCCGAACGTCTGCCACGACGAACCCGTGGCTGGCGCCGATCTGGAACTCGAGGCCGTCCGTGACGACCCGCCCGACCTGCGGCAGCGGGCCCGCGTCGCGTATGCCGTCCAGGGAGACCCTCCCGTCCAGGCGACACGAAAGCCCGCGGAACCGGCCTGTCAGGTCCATTGCGGCGATCGTGGCCCGTTCAAGCTCGCCGATCCCCCCCTGCCGTCGGCCACGCACCTCAGCGAAGACTTTGCCAGCCAAACGGTACCGCTCCAGATCCGGAAAGCTCTGGGCCAGTCGGGTCGCATCCGGCACCGCCAAGGCCGCCTGAAAGGTCGCGGGCATCTCTTCCAGCAGCGGCCAGACGCCGTCGACATTCATCCGGCCGAAGCTGGCGTCCACAACCAGATCCCGCAGGCGCACGCACCCCAGGTTCGCCGGCACGGTGAAGGCGAAGCTCCCCCTCATGGGCTCCCCGGCAGGCTTTCGCATGGGCCCGGGAGCTGAGGCGACCAATCGGCGGGCGTCGAATGCCCCGTCCACGGCGACGGTCTTCCTGTCCCCTCGGACGCGCGCCTGTGCCAGCACCATCCCATCCAGCCCGAGCCGTCGGGCCTGCTCGGCCAGTGCGGGCCACAGATCCCGGCTGGCAGCGTCCAGCGCCAGCCGCATCCGAACAGAGGCATCCACGCCGGCGACCCCCGGGGGCCAGTAGCTGCCGTCGGGAACGGGCTCGGCCGGGCCGGCCAAGCGGACGTCTCCCTCAATCGAGAGGCTCGAGCCTCCTGCGTCCAGTGCAAACCGTTGGATGCTCGCCGCCTTGGGGCCGATCCGACCCACCAGGCGAAGCCGAAGAGCGCTGCCCCGCCGTTTCAATCCTGCCGTGGAAGGCAGACGGAACTGAAGCTCGTCCGCGTCGCATCGAACGTCGGCCGTGAGTTCCCCGGACGAAAGCGCGAGCTCAGCTTCGGCCTGTATCGCCCCGCGAACGTCAAGCCCGGCCAAGGCCTCGCCCAACGCGGGTACCTGCTCCGCCAGCCAGGCGACGTCCGGAACGTGCAGTCGTCCGCCGCCGCAGATCGGCCCATCGTGACCGGCGGAGGGGAAGGTCAGGTAAGCCGACAGACCGGCGGCGCCGAGTTCCGCGCGCACTGCCAACCGATTGCGCTGGGCCGGCGGAGCAGACTCGTCGGTCAGAATCTCCGCGACAACCCTGGCGGGTTGACCGACCGGTTTAGCCAGCGCCCGGCCCGCCGAAAGCTCCAGCGCCGCAGCATTTGCGTCGACGTAGAGCCGACGACGGAACCTGCCCAGCCGCATGTCGAAGGCGCCGCCGGCCCGGCCATTGATGCGCACGCCCCAATGTCGTGCCGCCGGAATGCAGGCCAGGACGCGCGCGGCATCTTGAACCGACCAGCGCCCCTCGGCCCGGGTCTCCATCGACTGCCCCCGCGGACCGTTGACGATCGTGAAGGTCAAGGAGCCCTCGTCAATGCTCACCCCAGCTTCTCCGACGGCGGCCCATAAGTAGAAACGTGACAATCGCGGCTCGTCCGTGCCCACGACCCCCGACACAGTCACGTGAGCCGGCGTATCGGCGGGCTTCTCGAACCATCGACCCACCGTCAAACGCGTTCCGGTCGGCAGCCGAACGGTCGCATGCAGTTCAACCCGTTCGGCGTGCTTGATGCTCCAGTCTCCGTCGATCTGCCCGTCGAGAGTAACATCCGACGGCATGATGCCGCCCAGCATGTCCCGCAACGACTCCAGTTCGACGATCTGCCACGAACCCGACCAGTCCAGTTCGCCCAGAGCCCCCAGAACCATCGCCAGCGTAAGCGGGGCCCGCTGGTCGGCCCATCGGCCCACCGCACGATGAACGTTCGCCAACTCGCCCCGGCCGCGAAAGACGTTGGGGCCCACTTGCAGGTCGGCCTGCTCCACGGTGAGCCGCCAGGTTCGCTCCTCAACCCCGCCGCGGAACCGTCCGATCAAGGTCCTCCCGGCAGGCTTGGCTACGCGCCCACCGATCCGCACGCATGCCTCCGTCGCATCGAGGAGGATCTCCGAACTCAGTCTTCGCCCTCCTCCGAGCGAGAACCCCGGGCGGGCCTCGGCCAGGCGCAGTCGAACCTTGACGGCTCCGAGCACCTCCACGCCCCCCGGCAGTACAGGCCCGTCTCCCAGCAAGGCCGCCAGCGTGCTGGGGTTGATGTGCCCGTCCAGTTCCAGCAGCCGCACGTCCCCCCACTGGCCCTTGAGGGCGTCGGCCTGAGCGAGCGCCTTGCCGGTCAGGTCCACCCCCGGCAGGAGGATGCGGAATGAGTCGGCCCGAATGCTGTTGCTGACCAGGTCCGCCTGCCCGCCCACGACAACTTTCGCTTCCTCGATCACGGGCAGGCGCGGACCGTTTCTCGGTTGAACATCCAAGTCCTTGGTCCGCAGCGTCAGGGAAAACCGTTCGACCTTCCCGGAACTGGAAATGCGACAGTCCAGCTGCCCAGCCGCTCGGCCCGCCAGCCGTTCCAGCGGCAGCCCCAGCAACGCCGGCAGGCCCAGTTGGGAAAGATCCACGTCGGCGAAGCTGAAGCTCGCCTCCGCCGTCGCGTCCGACGAGCCCCGATCGTGCCTGGCGATCAACGTCAGCGGCGCCGGCATGGAACTCTGGGCCAGCCCGGCGGACATAGTGACCATTCCCACTCGCTCCAGCTTGCCGGCGACGTACTGCAGGTCGGACACATTGATGCAGAGCTG
>SDBT01002919.1_pt1 | contig 29793 bp, 25 predicted proteins | sample 2277101 | NCBI WGS metagenome assembly SDBT01 (sample SAMN10404973, study PRJNA504765) | marine sediment metagenome | isolation source: marine sediment core GS10_PC15, 103 cmbsf | place: Arctic Ocean: Southern Knipovich Ridge | collected 2010
GGAGGCACAGAGCCATATAGTAGCACTTTGGAGCACCTCGGACTTAGCTCCCAGTTGAATCATCCTCAATATCTGATTGGGGAGATAATCCATGGCAAAAAGGACTGGGCAGCCCAGGGCGCAGGTTAGACACTGGTAGCAGCGATTGAAATTTATTCCACTCAGCTCTTTAACTTGCCGAGCAAAAGTCAACTCTCTAACTTCGCTTCCAGAGGGGCTAATATACTTCATTACATTCCTACCTCGCTCAATTCATTCTCCCTGAACACGCTTAAGGGAAGCTCTTCTTCCAGGCTCCGTCCAGGAACATAGTCGAAACTCCTCTGAACCTGTTCCCCCACAAGGCGGAAGATTGGGAACAAGGGAATGTCATTAGGACAGGCTTCCTGACACAGCCCACAACCTACGCAAGACATAACCATATGATTAAGTCTGGTGAGGTGAAAGAGTAGGCTATCAGTAGGCATCCGTAGTGCTCCTCTCTTATCAGCCCAGCCCAGATATTTTTCCGCCTCCCATTCAAAGGTGGGTGAATCGAAGAAACACTCCCGGCAATAACAGACCGGGCAGGCAGTTTTACAGTTGTGACACTTGATGCAGGGAGCAAAGATGGCGGAGAGATTCTCCACACCGCCAATCTCCTTCCCGGTCTGCTCGAAGAATTTCTGTCTCTTTTCCTTCATATCGGCGAGGAGTTGTTTAACGGCTGCTCCTCTCTGTTTAGCCGTCTCACTATCGGTCTCAGCATCCAAGCCCAGCTCTTTCAGAATTGCTTCTCCCTTTTCAGTGTCCGCCTGAAGGAGAATTTCTTTGCCTGGGTCAAGCCCGAATATACCTATAGTTAGGTCGGCGGTCAGGGGTATGGGGTATTCGCATATCTGGCAGCCGGCTCTCAGCTTGGTGTCTTCTTGCCCTTTCCCGGCAGCTTTTACGTAATCATCTGAGGTGCTCTTGACAGCGAACTCGGTGTAATTCTCTATGGAATAAGCACCGGGACAGTCCACCCCGATGAGAACAAGATTATCCAACTGAGCCTGCTTCAGCTTTACTAATTCTATGAGTGCCCTCAATTCACAGGAGCGCATAATGATTGCTGTTTTCTTGCCTGCCGGAGCTAATCTGGTCATTGCTGAGACAATGCGAGCTGAATTTACAGGCAACACTGGCGCCAACACATCCGCCTGCTCAAGATACTCCGGGTCGGTCACCAAGGTCTGCACTATATTATTTCCTGCCGGATGCACCAGCGGCACCAGAATTGCCTCTACCACCTTCTTACTGAGCAAGTCTTGCAGGAAGGTGTTGATAGCTTTGCGTATTTGTCCGCTCTTAACGGGTAGGGCTATACTTTTCGCCATTATCTATTCTCCTCATAGAGCCCAGTTAGTGGCTAGTGGACTGGAACCTTGTTTCTTCGTCTCTTCAGTGATTTCGGTGACCATCTTGGCAAATTCTGGCCCTTCACTGGCGCTAATCCACCTTGCCCAGATGCGGTTCTCATCCAGCCCCAGGGATTCGAAGATTTTCTTTAGCATGGCAATCCTTCTTCTGGCTTTGTAGTTACCAGATACATAGTGACAGTCTCCCGGGTGACATCCTCCCACCATGACGGCATCTGCACCGGAGAGTAGCGCCTTAATTAGATAGGCTGGGTCCACGGTGCCACTGCACATCACCCGAATCGGATGGAGATTGGGTGGATACTGGGTTCTGGTTGTTCCCGCCAGGTCAGCGGCGGCGGCAGTGCACCAATTACATAAAAATCCTATTATTTTTGGTTCAAATTCATCCTTTTCAGCCATATGTCTGACTCCTTTGCTTTTTTAGTAGCTATTACAAAGCGGCCTCTATCATAGAGAACACCTGCTTCTCTTTCAACCCCCTCAATTTGGCAGCGCCATTGGGGCAGAGGGCAACACAAGTTCCACAGCCCTGGCATAATGCTTCTTCTACTACGGCTACCTTTTCTTCCTCATCTAACCATCTGGCTTTGTAGGGGCAGACGGTAACGCAGAGTCCACAACCACTGCATTTCCTCACGTTTACCTCTGATACAATCCTCCCTGATTCCAATCGTTCTTTGGAGAGCACGTTGATTGCTCTCTGCGCTGCAGCCTCAGCTTGAGTTACTTCTTCATCCAGGCACCTTGGTGCGTTGGCTAAGCCACAGACAAAAACACCGTCAATTACCGAATCAACAGGGCGGAATTTGGTGTCTATCTCTTTGAAAAAACCGTCTTCAGTTAGTTCCAGAGAGAGAAGTTCTGCCAGTTTCTTGTTCTCTCCGGGGATAATGCCGGTACTTAAGACCAGGAGGTCGGCTTCAATTTCAAGCCGTCCGGGGAGAGCCGGGTCATTAACCTGAACCAAGATAGCTTTGTCTTCAACGGATACTTCTGGTTTATCGTCCAGTTCATAGCGGATGAATAAAACACCAGCCTCTCTTGCCTTTGTATAATACTCCTCTTTGAATCCGTAGGTCATAATATCCCGATTGAGGATGAAAACATCGGTCTTGGGGCTTTGCTCCTTAATCTTAAGGGCGTTGGCTATCGCCTCGGAGCAACAGGCCCGACTGCAATAGGGTCGGTCGCTGTCTCGGGAACCGACGCATTGAATCATTACTACCATTGATGGTTTCTCTAAGGTATCCTCAGCGAGGCGCTTATGTAACTCTTTCTGGGTGATTATTCGGTTGTCTTGCCCATGCAGGTACTCGATGGGTTGGCAATCCTCGGCTCCGGTAGCAATAATGAGGGCGCCGTGCTCGATGGATATAACCTCTTCTCCGGTCCTGACTCTGGTCTGAAAGTTGCCGGCGTGGCCGCTCATTCCTACTATCTCTGATTCCAAGTGGACGTGAATCCTGGGGTTACCCTCAACCTTTTCCAGGATGCTGCTGAGAAAAACCTGTGGGTCTTCATTACCCAGACTATAATGCATGTCTCTGGCGTGGCCCCCGAGATCAGCGGACTTCTCTACCAGGTGAATATCAAATCCTTGCTCGGCAAGGCAGAGCGTGGCAACAAGCCCGGAGATGCCGCCACCAATAACCAGTCCTTGGTGGTTCACTGAGGCTGAAGCGACGGTGAGCATCTCTTGTCCCCTTAGCCTTTCCACTGCCATCGCTAGAATACTTTGTGCTTTCTCAGTAGCCAGTAATTGGTTGTCCTTGTGCACCCAGGCAATCTGCTCCCGTAGATTCGTCAGTTGCCAGAGTGAGGAATCAAACCCAATTTCCTGCATCACTCCATTAAATAACCTTTGATAGTGATAGGGAGCGCAGGCGGCAAAAATCACACGATTAGCTCCTGATTTGGCTATGGTCTGCTTAATTTTGTCCAGGGTCTCGGGTAGGCAAAGATAAGGAATATCCTCTACATAGACGACATCGGGTAAGCTCCGGGCAGAAGCTGCTACCTGTTCTATATCTACCACCGAGGCGATTTCCTCACCACAGCGGCAGATGAAAATAGCTATCCTGGTGTCATCATCATCTGGAGCCGACTCTTTTGACCCAATCTTCTTGTCTACAAGCTGGTTACGCACCGGAGAGAGTAGAATGGATGCCTCGCAGGCAGCGGCGCTGGCTTGTATTACTGTCTCTGAAATATCAGCCGGAGCTGCCGCTGAGCCACAAACATAGATACCTTCCCTGGCTGTTTTGACCTGACAGAAGTCCTGAGTTTCAATAAAGCCCCATTTGTTAGTGTTTATTCCTAAGGCCTGGCTCAATTCGGCGGTATAGGGAGAGGGGCACTGACCAACTGACAAGACCACGAGGTCAAATTCGCCACTGATATTATTGCCATCTTCAGTGCTGGCTAGCAGAAACAGGTTCTTGCTTTGAGGATTCTCTCTAATCCTGGACACGCGGCATCGGGTGAAGTTTACACCTAAGTCCCTTGCCTTAAGATAGTAACGATAGTAACCTTTGCCAAAGGCACGGATATCCATGTAGAAAATAGTAACCTCAGCCTCTGGATTTTTCTCCTTAATGAAAATCGCCTCCTTCAGGGCATACATGCAGCAGACTTCTGAACAGTAATTCCTGTCCATGTCTCTTGAACCAACGCATTGCAGAATGGCTATCTTCTGTGGTGATTTGCTGTCAGATGGACGGAGCAATTGACCTTTAGTGGGGCCAATTGAGTTTAAGAGCCTCTCCAGTTGGATGTTGGTCAGAACATTGGAGTAGCGACCATAACCGTATTGTCCCATAGTGATAGCATTAAATTCCCCTGACCCGGTTGAAACAATTATAGCTCCTACGTTTAGTTGTTGTGGTGTATCGGGCAGGTCAAGGTCGATAGCATTGGTCGGGCAGATTTCCACACACTTGCCACACCTGGTGCAGTGTTCCCGGTCAATGGTATAGATATTGGGTATAGCCTGGGGGTTTTTAATATATATTGCCTTGCGCTTTATCAAACCTTCATCGAATTCGTCCTTTATCTCAACAGGGCATACTTCAGCACAGAGTCCGCAAGCTGTACATCTGTCTTCCTTTACTAAACGTGATTTCATATTTAGGGTTATCTCAAAGTTACCCGCCTCTCCAGTTACCTTTTCAACTATAGTATTGGTCATAATCTCAATGTCGGGGTGAGCCAGGTCACGGCGCAGGCAAAACTGAGAGCATTCATCTCTGTTGAACACAGGCAGCAGTTTACATAACTCACATTGGTTATCAGGGAACCATGACTCCACTTGTGAAAGAACGCCGCCAATCCCTGGACTTCTATCTGAAAGGTAGACTTTAAAGCCTGATTCGGCTAAATCCAGAGAGGCTCTTATGCCTCCTACCCCGGCACCGATGACCAGGACTGCACCAACTTTTTCTGGCATCAAAAGCTCCTAACTAGCTAATCCGGCATATTCCTTAGTAGTCACGTTAATCATGTCAAGTATCTGCTTTGGTGTGAAATTCTTGAGTTGCATTGCTTTAGAAGGGCAATTCACGGTACAGGCGCCGCAGCCCTTACAGAGTGCTTCATTGACCTTAGCTATCTTTGTCTTAGGGTCAACTTCAATGGCACTGTAGGCGCAGACGGCTTCGCAATAGCCGCAGCCACTACATATCTCTTCATCAACGAATGCGGTAGCCGCTTCCATCTCAACTTTACCTTTACTGATAAGTTCCAGGGTTCTGGCGGCAGCTCCGGTAGCCTGAGCTACGGTATCCGGGATATCCTTTGGTCCCTGGCAGCAGCCCACGGCATAGACTCCGTCTATCATGGTGCCTACCGGGTCAAGCTTGGGGTGCCTCTCCATGAAAAAACCATCAGCAGACCGACCCAGCAAGAAGAGTCTGGCTACTTCTTCGGTGTCAGAGCGTGGTTCTATGGCTACGCTCAGGATGACCATGTCCACCGGCACGCGTATCATGCTGCCCAGCAGAGTATCCTCACAGACCACAATTAGCTTTCCTTTCTCCTCGCCAGCCAGGGCGATATTGGTAACTTCCGCTACCTTACCCCGGATAAAGTTTACGCCGTCTTCTGAGACACGCTTGTAGAACTCCTCATGACCCTTGCCAAAGCAGCGCATATCAATATACATCTGGTAGACTTCAGCGTCGGTCTTTTCCCTTATCTGATGGGCGTACTTGAGGCTGTACATGCAGCATACCCGTGAGCAGTACTCATGGTAGTTCTCGTCCCGGCTGCCGACGCAATGGATGATAGCTACGCTCTTGGGGGTGGAGCCATCCTTGAGAACAATGGCGCCTTCGGTGGGACCGATGGGGCTGACCATTCTCTCGAATTCAGAGCTGGTAATCACATTATCAAAGCGCTTGTAGCCATATTGAGAAATAGGCGTTGGGTCAAAGGCATCATAGCCAGTAGCTACGATAATAGTCCCAACTTCCACTTCAGTTATCTCCTCCTTTTGCTCAAAGTCAATAGCTTTTGTTGGGCAAGCCTGTTCACAAACCTGGCATTCACCCTTGAGGAAGTAGGTGCAGTGCTTACGGTCAATGACTGGGATATTGGGCACTGCCTGAGGGAATGGGGTATAGATTGCTTTTCTTTTGCCCAAGCCGCGATCAAACTCGCTGTCCACTTCCACGGGGCACTTTTCCCAGCATTTTCCGCAGCCGTTACATTTGGCCTCATCAACAAAGCGCGGTTTCTTTTTGATTTTCACCGTGAAGTTGCCAATATAGCCTGAGACCTCTGCCACCTCACTGTTCGTGAGCAGTTCAATGTGCTCACTTGACATCACTAGGTTCATCCTGGGGGCAAGCATATCAACTGCAGAATCTAGGTTGGGGAAGGTAGTGCTTAGCTGAGCCATGCGGCCACCGATACTTGGTTCCTTCTCTACCAGATAGACCTTGTGTTCAGAACTAGTGATTTCTAGAGCAGCCTGAATCCCGGCGATGCCACCTCCGACAACCAGCGTATCAGGAATTGCCGGAGCCCATTTGGTCTCCAGAGGATTGCGGTAAATAATGCGTCTTACACCAGATGCTACTAGAGCCATGGCTTTTTCGGTAGCTAATTGGGAGTCATGACTGTGTACCCATGAGCAGTGCTCACGAATAGTCGCCATTTCGCACAGGTGAGGGTTTAGGCCAGCATCCTGACACGCCTTTCGAAAGGTATGTAAATGTAAGGTCGGTGAACAAGCAGCGACCAGAATACGGTTAAGCCCTAGCTCTTTGATGTCATTCTTAATCAGGTCCTGCCCCGGGTCGGAACACATGAAAGTGTAATGCCTGGCGACAACCACTGATTCCAGACCCTGGGCGAACTCGGTTACTTTCTCTACATCGAGATAACCGGCAATGTTCGTCCCGCAATGGCAGATATATACCCCAGTTCTTATCTCCATACTATCCTTATATCATTCCTCATCCTTGCCTACCTTTTCACTGGCTGCTGCTGCTTCTGCCCATGGCCGCCTCTCTCCTGGTAATCAGGGCTAATGTTTTGGCGGCGGCACCAATAGCCTGGGCTACGGTGTCCGGGATATCCTTTGGTCCCTGGCAGCAGCCAGCCATATAAATCCCGTCGGTCAGAGTACCCATTGGGTCAATCTTGTGGTGCTTCTCCTGGAAAAAGCCGTCGGCACTCCGCTCCAGCCGAAAGAGCTTGGCTACTTCATCGGCATCGGAGCGTGGTTCTACGGCTACACTCAGGATAACCATGTCCACCGGCACGCGTATCATGCTGCCCAGCAGAGTATCCTCACAGACCACAATTAGCTTTCCTTTCTCCTCGTCAGCCAGGGCGATATTGGTAACTTCCGCTACCTTACCCCGGATAAAGTTTACGCCCTCTTCTGAGACACGCTTGTAGAACTCCTCGTAGCCTTTGCCGAAACACCGCATGTCAATATACATCTGGTAGACTTCAGCGCCTGTCTTTTCTCTTACCTGGTGAGCATGCTTGAGACCCTGCATACAGCATACCCGTGAGCAATACTCATGGTAGTTCTCATCCCGGCTGCCGACGCAATGGATGATCGCTACGCTCTTGGGGGTGGAGCCATCCTTGAGCACGATAGTGCCTTCAGTAGGGCCGGTGGAGCTGGCCGTTCTCTCGAACTCGAAGCTGGTGAGCACATTATCAAAGCGCTTGTAGCCATATTGAGAGATGGGGATGGGGTCAAAGGCATCATAGCCAGTAGCTACAATAATGGCACCAACTTCCACTTCAACTATTTCATCTTCTTGTTCGAAATCAATAGCTTTGGGCGGGCAGAACTTCTCGCAAGCCCGGCATGTTCCCTTCAGGAAGTAGGCACAGTGCTTGCGGTCAATAACTGGGGTATTGGGTACTGCCTGGGGGAATGGGATATAGATTGCCTTTCTTTTGCCCAGGCTGAAGTCAAACTCACTATCTGCTTTCCATGGGCACTTTTCCCAGCAGGTGCCGCAGCCGGTGCACTTAGTCGAGTCAACATAGCGAGCCTTCTTTTTGACCTTGACCTTGAAGTTGCCGGCATAGCCTGAAACCTCCACCACCTCGCTGTAGGTCATTAGCTCTATGTATTTGTGCGACCTCACCTGGCTCATCTTGGGAGTGAGGATACAGGAGGAACAATCCAGTGTGGGGAACGTCTTATCGAGTTGAATCATGTGCCCCCCCACGCTGGACAGCTTCTCAACCAGATAAACCTTGTGTTCAGAATCGCCGATTTCCAGAGCAGCTTGTATACCGGCGATGCCAGCACCTACAATTAGAACATTGGGCCTAGGTGGAACCTCATCAGTTCTGGGTTTGTCTTTCAAATTCGAACTTTGTAATTGCATCCTATACTTTATTATAAATCAATCTTGGGGGTATCTGCAATCTCGGCGATGGCAACCGCTTCAGCTTCACGACCAAGCTGTGCAAGCTGGTCTCCGATTTGCCTGTAAAATTATTCTGGCCGAAGGTTAAGCAATCGGCGGGTATCACGCTTAACGGCATCCTCAATAAGTGGCCCGTTAAGGTCAGGGTGTTTGCAATCACCGACCGGACATTGGTAATAATATGTGCCATTGGCAGGGTGGCCAAAATAGATTCTCGGTTCGTCCTTCTTACCTTTATGTTCCCCGGGTACTAATCTGAGGTCACCATCCCACTGATAGCCAAATATTCGGTGTTTTGAAGTGGGCAAACCGGCTTGCCAGTTCAGCCACTGCCTCTTCGCCTTTGAGTGCTTCTAAAGCTACCCTGGCCTTGAATGATGGGCTGTGTCTCCTGCGGTTCTGTTTCATGTCTGCTCCTCCTAATTATGTCTCTATTTTAGGAGCAGAACCCGCTCTTAGCTACCTGTCCAATTTTCGGGGGGGCATCTCAAGAACCTTCTCAAGAGCACTATGCCTTTGGTGCCATTCTAGTATGAAATTGAAGATGGGCTGGTAGCTTATGAGGTCTAAGAGAGGCGTCAGCCATGAATTAGGCAAAACCAGCAAGAGCTTCTGAAGCCTCTCAAGGAAGGTATAATGGCGGTTATAGGTTCTAACCAGTTCATTATAGTTCTGCAGTCCCTTCCCGAGGCTTATTTCTTTATCTATCACTGCCTGCACTGTGTCTCCACATTTCAGACCAAAGTATAGTGCTGGCCTGATGCCAAACCCGGTGAATGACTCACACTGACCAGCAGCATCCCCCACAAGAAAGGTCTTACCCACGGTAGGTTTTCTCAACCTGCATGTGAAAAAGGCCTTCCGGCATGTGGCTGAGGAATATGAGTTTGTGATAGACGTCATGGAAGTGCTGGAAGACCATGTGCATGTATTTCTGGAGGCACCATCGAGATATTCTCCTGCCCAAGTAGTACAGACGATGAAAAGTATCTCTGCACGAGAAGCATTCAAGAAGTTCCTCAAGCTGAGGAAACAATTGCGGGCAGGGGAGTTGTGGAGCGATGGCTATTTTGTTAGGAGTGTTGGAGTAAAAGTCACCACTGATATAATTCGGAGATATATTGAGTACCAAACTCATGAAGATAACTCCTCGCAATTAGCTATGTTCGAAAAGCTCTAGGATGCCCCCCAGCTTGCTGGAGGGTTATTCACTATTTGCACTACCTTTCAGTCATCTGTAGAATTACTTGGGGGATTCAAAATGCTGAGTATCTCGAATTTATCCAAATCTTACGGGGATAGAGCAGTGCTGAGTGCTGTTAGCTTCACCATTGGTGCTACGGACCGCATTGCTGTCATCGGTCCTAATGGCTCAGGGAAAACAACGCTATTTGATATCATCGCAGGTAAAATCGCTCCCGATGTGGGTATTGTCACCAGACAAAGGGGCATTACCATTGGATATTTACAGCAGGACATATGGACGTCTTCGAGGCTGCCATTACTGGAGGAAGTCACTAATGCCTCGACAAAGATAACTGACCTGGCTCATCGTATTAAGGCTATTGAAGAGGAGTTAGCGAACGAGCGAGGTGCAGAGGATTCAGCAAGACTACTCGGGGAACTGGGAGAGTTGCAACATAGCTTCGAAGTGGCCGGTGGTTATGATATTGACCACATGGCTAGAAGTGTTCTCTCCGGACTAGGGTTTGCAGAGTCGAAATTCCAGCAGCCTCTTAACAGCTTTAGTGGTGGCTGGCTTATGCGCGCCGAGCTGGCTAAGCTTCTCCTGCTGAAGCCGGATTTGCTTATTCTGGATGAGCCGACCAACCATCTTGACCTGGACGCATGCATTTGGTTCGAGCGTTACCTTGAAACCTATAAGGGAGCAGTACTGGTAACGTCTCATGACCGCGCATTCTTAAATCGGGTAGCAATCAGAGTAGTTGCTTTCGAGCAAGACGAAGTCATCCTCCATCATGGAAATTACGATAGTTTTATGATGACACGAGAGAAGGTACTTGAAGCCAAGCGGGTGACTGCTCAAAGACAGGAGCGCGAGATAAAGAGACAGATGCGTTTCATCAACCGGTTCCGTGCTAAAAATACTAAAGCAAGTGGAGTTCAGAGCCGGATAAAACAGCTTGAGAAGATGGAAAGAGTAATAGTGCCGAGAGCCACTAAGAAGATGCGCTTCTCATTTCCTGAACCTGTCAGAGGTGGCTGGGATGTAATCACACTCAAGCATATCTTCAAGGCGTATGATGCTAATATCGTTTACCGGGACCTCAACCTTGTTCTCCATCGCGGTGATCGCGCGTCTCTGGTGGGTCCGAACGGAGCTGGCAAAACCACCCTGCTCAAGATTCTCGCCGGAGTGCTTCCCTTCGAGGATGGTGAACGCAAACTCGGACACAACATCACCATAGGCTACTATGCCCAGCACCAACTTGAGCTTCTAAATCCTGAGAATGACATTCTCGCCGAGTTACAGCAGATAGCTCCTGATAAACCGGAAGAGATGCTGAGACGAATTTTGGGAAACTTCCTCTTTAGTAGTGATGATGTATACAAGAAGATATGCATCCTATCTGGTGGAGAGAAAGCTCGTGTAGCCCTGGCCAAGATGCTGACCCAACCGACTAACTTCTTGCTAATGGATGAACCAGCTAATCACCTTGATATTCCTTCAAGGGAAATACTCACCGATGCCTTGGAAGCTTATCGTGGCACTCTTTGCTTCATAACTCACGACCGTACACTCATTCAACAGGTTGCCAATAAGGTCGTTGAAGTAAGGGATGGTCAACTACGGATATTTTCCGGCGACTACGACAGTTATCTATATCAGAAAGAGTCTTCGCTGAAGGTTGGCTCCGAATCCCGCCAAATCTCTAAGCCTGGTTCAATGAGGAAAAACCAGCGGCGCCAGCAGAAAGTAGTCGAGGCAGAACTCAGGAACAAGTATTACCAGGAAAGTGGTCGTGTCAGGAACCGAATCGGTGAAATCGAAACTGAGCTTTCCCGGCTGGAAACCCAGTTGCAGGGCGCAGAGAACATGTTTGCTGACCGGGAGCACTACGAAAATAGTACCCGGGTTATCAAAACCATTGAGGAGCATCGAAAACTGAAAGAGAGTATTCGCTTGCTTACGGAAGAGTGGGAGAGACTCTCTGAAGAGGCTGAGCGAATGAAGAGGGAGTATAATCAGGGTGGTGAGAAGATGTATTGACAGCAGGATGCCATAGAATATATTATTGATGACAACAGCGATGAGGGGCAGGATACCCCATTGCGAATTGAAATAGTAAATCCTATAAAAATAAAAGGAGGCTAACAGGTGGTTACTAAACGGACAGAAGAACTTCTCAAAAAAGATGTGGCACATTTCATCCATCCACATGGGGTAGTTGGGCAAGCGCCTGGAATAATTTGGGAGAGAGGTAAAGGCGCTCAGCTATGGGATACAGACGGTAAGCAGTATACGGATATGCTTGCTGGTTGTGCACATTGCACAAATTTGGGGTTCGGCCGGAAAGAGCTAATCGACGCTGCCCATGAGGAGATGCAAAAATCCCCCCACTTATTAACAAGCGGGAACACGAGCAATATACCGGCGATTGAGTATGCTGCGGAGCTGGCTGAGGTTCTTCCTGGTGATATTAACCATGTGTACTTTAACATTTCTGGGGGAGATGCTAATGAAGTAGCAATACAGATAGCTAGACAGTATTGGAGAGCTCGTGGTGAAGGGGACAGGTATAAACTTGTATGCTTAACCCGTGGTTACCACGGTTCCACCGCTCTCACCAATAGTCTCGGTGCAAGGGGTATAAGTTGCTTTGGCCGTGAGTACCCTGGCATACTTCGTATACCTAATTACTATTGCTACCACTGCCCCTTCGATCTCAAATATCCCTCTTGTAATATTGCCTGCGCCAGGTTCCTTGAGAGTGTTATTGAGGAAGAGAGAGCAGAGACTATAGTTGCTTTTATTGCTGAGCCGGTACAGGGTCAAGGCGCAATGTGGCCGCCAGATGAGTATTGGCCAATGGTGCGCAAGATATGCAGTGACCGCAACATACTGTTGATTGCCGATTGTGTCCAGACTGGCTTTTGCCGAACCGGCAAGTTCTGGGGTATGGAAAACTGGAATGTTGTTCCCGATATAATGACCATGTCTAAGGGAATTAACGGCGGCTACTTACCCTTTGGGGCAGTAGGCGTTAGTGACAGAGTCTATAAGGACCTTGCGGGTCAGCTTCTTATGTCTGAATCGACTACTGCTGTGAATCCTACGTGTATTGCTACTGCAAGAGCTGCGTTGAAGATTTATACCGAGGAGAAATTGGCAGAGAGGTCAGCTAAGCTGGGTGAACACCTCCATGAGCGCTTAGTTAAGGAATTTTTGCCTCTCCCCTGCGTAGGTGATGTTAGAGGTAGGGGTTTAATGCAAGCCTTTGAGGTAGACCTCCATAAAACTACTGGAAATAAATATAATCCAGAGGCAATGAAGAAAGCCAGCAAATTCGTATCCAGTCGACTTCAAGAAGGGGGTGTTTTTGCAGCAGGATTTTCTTATCAAAGAGGGCTGATGATTACCCCTCCACTTACAATACCTGAAGACGAATTTGATGCAGCGCTTGACACTATGCTTAGTGTAATGAAGGAGGTTAAACCAGTATAATTACCAGGCTATCCTATATCTACCGTTGTGCTAGATGCGCGCTGTTTACTCGCGCGAGAAATGCTGGCGGAAGCATATAACTATGGTTCATAAGAGAAAATGATGAACTTAGAAATATGGCTAAAACCTTGGTACCCTGCCCAGTCTCCGGTGACTGGGTAGCGGTGAGCCCTTGTGTTTTATCTACCCCGTCAACCCCGGTGCCATAGGCAGTAATCTCAGGTTGAGATTGCTCTCACTTGGCTTCATCATTTTCTCCTTTTCGGAAGTTTGGGTCTATTGTAGATGAAGCAAGTTTGGAGTGGGAGTTTAGGTCGGAAACAAGGATGTGTTTTTGCAATCTTAATAAATACGGCTAACATTCGTTACAGCTCGCTTTTGTGTTTAGCAAGATTGTGAGAAGCCGTATTGACAACAGGATGCCATAGAATATATTATTGATGACAACGGCGATGAGGGTCAGGATATCTCGTTGCGAGTTTAATGGGAAATCCCAAATAAAAGGAGGCAAGAGTATATGGCTGAACAGACACCTACCGGTTATACCGGCAAAATCCTGAGAGTGGATCTGTCTGACAAAAACATATCCACTGAGAAACCTGAAGACAAGTTCTACCGGCGATACTTTGGTGGAACAGCTCTCATAGGTTATTATCTGCTCAAGGAATTGGAACCAGGGATTGACCCTCTGGGACCGGACAACAAACTCATCTTTTCTTCGGGAGTGATTACTGGCATCCCAACTGCTGGAAGTGGTCGTAATGACGTGGGTGCCAAATCTCCGCTCACCGGCGGTTGGGGTGATGCTCAAGTCGGTGGATTCTGGGGTGCAGAACTAAAAAGGGCTGGCTGGGATGCAATCATCGTTGAAGGCAAAGCAGATAAGCCGGTCTATCTCTGGATTAACGATGATAAGGTAGAGATTCGAGATGCCTCTCACCTCTGGGGGAAAGCAACAGCCGAGGTGGAGAAGCAAATTCAGGACGAGCTGGGTGATAAGAGGATACGCGTGTCGCAGATTGGACCAGCAGGAGAGAAACTGGTGCGGCTGGCTGGTATTGCCAGCGACATAAACCGTTATTATGGTCGCTGTGGGCTTGGAGCGGTTATGGGTTCGAAGATGTTGAAGGCGATAGCCGTGCGCGGGCATAAAGCTGTACCACTGGCTGATTCTGGTAAGATTAAAGAGGTAGCCAGGTGGTTGACCGACGTCGCTCTCGCAGGAATGAAGAATTTTACTGCCTATGGTACCTCTGTTGGCGTGGCTGGGTTGCATGCGGCGAGCATACTACCCACCTTCAATTTCCGTGAGGGGCAATTTGATGGGCACAATGATATCACCGGGCAGACGCTGGCGGAGACCCTGCTTATCAAGAGAGACAACTGTTACGCCTGCCCCATCAACTGTAAGCGTGTGGTGAAAGTGGGGCCACCTTACAATGTGGACCCCGTGTATGGTGGGCCAGAGTATGAGACTATTGCTTCTCTGGGCTCCCTCTGTGGTATCGATGACCTTAAGGCGATAGCTCACGGTAACCAGACATGCAATGCCTTGGGACTGGATACCATCGGTGTCGGTACCACGATTGCCTTCGCCATGGAATGCTACGAGAATGGGCTTCTGACCAAAGAGGACACCGGCGGCCTAGAGCTCAAGTTCGGCAACGCTGAAGCGATGATGAAGATGGTTGAGATGATTGGCAGGAGAGAGGGGTTGGGAGATTTGCTGGCTGAGGGAGCTAAGCGTGCTGCTGAGAAGATTGGACGTGGTGCTGCTCAGTATGCCATGCATATCAAGGGGCAGGAACTGCCGATGCATGACCCCAGAGGTAAGGTTGGCCTGGGTATAGGTTATGCCACCTCACCAACGGGTGCAGACCACATGCATAACATACACGATACCATGTTTGTAGCTCCCAACGCACTTATGAGGAATCTGGGTATTCAGGAGGGTCTGCCGGCTACCGAGCTCAGTCCGGCTAAGGTGCGCCTGTTTGATTATTTGGTTAACTGGACGCATTTTGTGAACAGTGCTCTCCTCTGCGCGTTTCTCCCCTATGATCCTTCTCAGGTTAATGACCTGGTCCAGGGAGCCACTGGCTGGGATACGAGTGTCTGGGAGCTGATGAAGGTGGGAGAGCGGGCACTGGCGCTGACTAGAATCTTCAACGCCAGAGAGGGATTTACTGCTAAGGATGACTACTTACCGGAACGCTTGTATAAGGGAGTAAGTTCCGGCCCATTAAAAGGCAAGGGAATAGACAAAGCAGCCATGCAGGAAGCCATACAAACCTACTACAAGATGGCCGGTTGGGACCCCGAGCGGGCTGTACCTACACCGGAAAAGCTTCAAGAGTTAGATCTGGGGTGGGCAGTTGAGGAGCTAGATAAGACTGTGTCCTGAGGATTTGACCAAGGTAGGCATAAAATAGAAAGAAAAACCCCGGGTGACTGCAGCATTGAAAGTCATTGCCCCCGGGGTTTTTCTTTTCGAATCCGCATTCCTACTACCACGTTCAGCAGCAATAAACGTGACGCAATTGACTTTTAAATATAAAAAATCGGCTGTTCTACCCGAGTAAGAAGAGCAATTAAAAACTAGGATATTAACAGTTAAAGCTTTTGACGTGTTGCTTACTCTAGTTCTATAATGATAATAACTAGATTTTCACGAACGTCTGGGAGGATACATGTCTAAAAGAAGGAAAGGTAGTTCGGTATCATATTTCGTGTGTCAGTTTGCTTTAGACTTAAGCTTAATTATATCGTCATCATTGTCATACAGACTCAATACTAGAAGATAAACTCTTGACATAACAAGTATATAGATTTATTGTCAGAGTGTATCGTATACTGGTATTATTCTGCAATTAACTTGAGGTGGTAAAGGCTATGAATAATTATAACAAAAGATATAGTATGAAGATTCGAAGAGGAGCTAGCCATACTATCGAGACGAAGTCTACAATAGGGCGTCAGAAAATGACTGTGTATGCTCCAAAGGAGGAATTCGAAGTATTCAAGCTCAGTATCAAAAGAACTATCCAAACCTTAATCTCTTTTTTCATGTCCGCTGGTCTGGAAGCGAGCGAGGATAGGACCATTGATGAGCTCAACACCATAAGAGAAGAGTTCCAGAAACTGGAAAAGAGTATACAAGCACAGGAATTGAGAATACGTGAAGAAGCAAGAAATGCAGTTGACAGTAGTGACTTAGAGGAATTCAAGGATACCATAACGGCAGAAGTGCTGAGGAGAAGCGAAGACGCCGTTGGTCGCAGTGAGTTCGAGAAGCTCAAGGAAGCTCTTACGGATTTAAGAAATGATCTGCCACGTAATATCGTAACTCGAACTGAGTTAGAGGAATTCGAGAAAACCCTGTCACTTGATAAATTGGCTACTCGTACTGAGCTGGAAGCCCTAGAACAGAACTTGCAGGCAGATGTAGTGAAGAGTCGTGAAGGACTGGTCGCTCAGGAGGAGTTAGAGGAGTCCAAGAAGACCATAATGGCAGAAGTGCTGAGGAGAAGTGAAGGCGCCGCTAGCCGCAGTGAGGTCGAGAAACTCAAGGAAGCTCTTAAGGGTCTAAGAAACTCCCTGCCACGTAGTATCATCACTCGAACTGAATTAAGAGAATTTAAGAAAACCCTGCCACTTGATAAATTGGCTACTCGTACTGCGTTGGAGGGTCTAAAAAAGAACTTGCAGACAGACGTAGTGAAGGGTCGTAAAGGACTGGTCGCTCAGGAGGAGTTAGAGGAATTTAAGAAGACTATAGCAGCAGAAGTGCTGAAGAGAAGTGAAGACTTTGTTAGCCACAGTGAATTCGAGGAGCTCAAGAAGGCGACAGAAGCGCCGGTACGCCAGAAGGCTTCAGCGGCAAAATTTGAGTTATACCGAGACCGGGCGGGAGAGTTTCGCTGGAGACTTCGCCATCAGAACGGGAATATTATTGCCGACTCCGGCGAGGGTTATACTAAGAAGAACAACGCCGCTAACGGGATTTCATCAGTCAAAAAGAATGCTGCTGAAGCACCGATAAAAGAGCTTTAAGCTTCACTCTGGACAGTTCCCGAGTTTTCATTCGAGAAAAAGCAGCTTATACCAGAGTTGCAGCAGCTTCTTCTAGCTTATAAGCTACTTGAATAACATTGTTGTACATACGACTAATATCTGAATAATCGCCGAGTTTGCCAGCAGGTTCTTCTCCATTATTCAGCTTTATGGTACATTTTTAAGCTTGACATTGCTGACAAAGCCTGTTCTCTAGTCCTTCTGTCTTTCGATAATTGCATAGCTTCCCTGAATAGCTCCTCTGCTCTCTTGTAAGCATAGTCATAGCTGCAACCTAATGCCTCCAGCGTTACTTGGCTAAGCATATCCGCTATTTCGTTCACATGTTGCTCATACTCGCCATCAGTTAAAGCTCTGTGAACGTAGGAGTCTAATCGTTTGAACATGTTCAATGTCTCTTCTCCTGCCTCTCCGGTTGTTTCTATCAAGTTTCTCAGTGATGATACTGAGTTTCTAGGAGGTGGATTAGCATTTTGTAAAGCACCCCTAAATAAACAGCCCAAAGCAAGATGACATTCTGCATTTTCTGGATAAATCGACAAGAGTGTTTTAAGGACGCATTTGGCCTCTTTGCATCTGCCTAGCACGGTATATGCAAAGGATATGGCTACGCACGTACTTTCCCAATCGGAACTTAGAGCGAGAAGCTTTATAGTCTGTTCTGGGTCTCCAGTCGCTTCGATAAGCCCCGTTATCTCCTCCGGTGTATGTGAAGCACTTCCTAACTGGTCTATCAAGCGAGATACTGAATTCCACTGGTTACTCAAATCCAGACATTTTTTAAATGCAGCATTTACCTTTTGCTCCCATTCTCCTGCATGGTATGTCCGTACAGATTCTAGTGTGCGTAAATCTGTTTTGTCTCGTAGCAAATCCGTGAACTCTAGTTGTGTTGCTCCTCTTTGGGCTACTACATAGGTGAGCTTGTATTTTCCACCCCACATTCCTCTAGACTCCTTATGAGAGACATCAATTTCTAACTCGCTCATAATTGAACGTAGCTTATCTCCGAGGTAAGAACGCCGCCTCTTGTCTCCCAGCTCCTTTCCCACATTTGCAGAAAACCAATGGTCCCAAGCTGCTATGTGTCTAACTCCATTGAGTATGTCTTCCGGAGGCATTCGATTATCTCTCATACTATTACTCTCCAAAGATGCTTATTTCACTGCCCCGACATCTATCTCTTTTTTCAATTGCTCAATTTTCCTTTTTGTTTCAGATACCTTGTTTAAATAATCACGATTAGATTTAATACCTTCTATTATTAGCCAGTTGATGGCATCGTTTCTGTTACTAAATTTCCCAATGGTAACAAGATTGCCTATATCCTGCAACTATTCTGAAGATAGTTTAATTTGAGTAATAACCTCATGCAAAGAGTCAGGGTCGATAGATTTCGATGCTGGGAAATACCTATATATACCTCCGACGCGTTCTCTTCTGATTCTTGGTTCCTTCCCCTCACGAACCTGCTTGTCCAGTGTATTTGCCAGAGATTGAACTGGGTCTTTGGCATCACTCTTATTATCGTGTAGGTACTCCTCAGCATACCATCGAGCAGTCTCTCCTGGAAACGCTGGAATAATACTAGTAGCAACGACATCCATGAATCCTCTTTTCATCTTCATCACATCCTTATCTTAATTGACTGATTATATTATATAACTTAATAACTTATTTGTCAAGTCTTGATTCCCATTAAAAGTTAGGGGTAATGAAAATGCCGATACTGAGGGGCAAATGGGTAGCAGAGAAGAACTTATTGAATAGTTAGAGGCTAACTTGTGGCAGTATAATTACCATTATGGTGGACCTTGGTTGACAGTTCCTGAACTTTCACTTGAGAAAAAGCAGCTTGTTCCAGAGCTGCAGAAATTGACCGTTGGATATCCCAGCTCTAATTAACTCTCTTGAAAATATATTCCGATGCTGTTTTGGTATAGCTAATACCACCTGGAGTCGTTTGCTAACCTCAGGCTAGGGACCTTTCGATTCTATCGATCTTCTCTTTCGTCAGTGGAAGGTCTGCGTTCTCCAGGACAGAGGTTAGCATTAGTAGATTTTCGTCGGATGTGAGGATTTCCGCATTTACTTCGACGGCCAGCCTGTCACCTGGGACAATCTCTCTCAGAAGGCTCAGAGTATGTTTCTTCACTGCCTCCGGCCCAAGGATATGCACCGACCCCGGAAAGCCAAGCCAGATAACTTTGTCCTTCCATAGGGAGAGTGCTTCTCCTATGGGCAGGTCACCCATAGGAGGTGAAGGCAATCCCTCGATTATGTCTATCGGAGTCTTGGCTATCAGGTCTTTAAGAACGCCTACTCTTCCATCCATGTGGACAGCCATAAGCTTTCCGTGCTCATGTAAAACCTTCGCCTGCTTTTCGTATTCTGGCATAATGTATTTCTGGAACAACTTTGGGTTAACCAGAACTCCGTCAATGTTGTCGCCGCACCAGGCGATAGGCGCTGGGGATTTTGCAGCTATTTCATACATCGGCTGGCGACTCTTGCTGATAGCTCTGTAGAGGTCCTCGACCAGGTCAGGATATTTTGCATGATGGATGAAGAATCTCCCACCTTCACTCCCTATCCAGTCAATCATTAGCATCTGCATGGGTGAGTGTGGCAGGCCGTCGAGAACAACACCATCATCACCCAGCGAGTCCATCGCCTGTTCAATAGGGAAGTAATAAGGAATATACTCGGTGTTTTCAACCATGTATTTGAGCACTTTATAGTCTTCAGGTCCTTTGATTAAACGTTCTGTCTGCCACGGCGCCACGTCCCGCCAACTTTTTGATGCAAGCCATTGCCCAACGCCAGGGTCTCTCTTCTCATCCAGATAGATGCTACCCACTGGTGTAGAATATGTTCGGCGTATTACCATCCCCTCTGATGATTCGGCCTGTTCCTCAGAAATCTTGACACCGTGCATCTTCGTGATGTAAGGTGGCCTTTGCCAGAACATGCCCATGCCCCTGTTTCTACATTCCCGCTCTGCCCAGCCCACCTGGTGGTGTCTCCAGAGACTAAAAAAGGGTAACTTATCCGCACGTTTTTTGTGAGTAGCCGCCATTATTCTTTCACGTCGAGTCATCTCAGCCATGCTTACCTCACCTCCTGTGGAGCCACCCACTCCATACACTTCTTTATTCCTTCTAGCGCGTTGACTGCACAATGGTCAGCTCCGATGCTTCCCGCGAATTCCGAGGTTACAGGTGACCCTCCGACTATCACCTTAACCTTTTCCCTGAGGTCTGCTACCTCCAGGGCTTCTATTGCTTCCCTCATTTTTAACATAGTCACCGTGAGTAGTGCGGACAGACCTAATATATCAGGCTTACGCTCTTTCACGGCATCGATAATCTTATCCGTAGGAACATCTTTCCCTAAGTCAACCACATCAAAACCATGCACTCCCAGCAAGGTCGTGACTATGTTTTTGCCAAGGTCATGGTGGTCCCCTTCAACTGTAGCTATTACCACCGTCCCCAATCTCCTGGCACTGTCTCCTTTTGTGTAGGGATTAATAACCTTCAAGCCTTCCTTCATCACTTCGCCGGCCACAACCAGCTCGGACAGGAAGTATTCGCCGCTCTCAAACTTCTCGCCAACGATGGCCATTCCGGGAACCATACCATCCGTTATGGCTATGTGTGGGTCTACATCTGCATCCATCGCTTCCTTAGCAACCTCTACAATAGCATTGAAGTCCAGATTTACAATGCTCTCTTTCAAAGACGCCAGATATTTCTCTCTGCCCATATGGCTAGCCTCCTGTTTATCGGTGATAGCGTAATGTTAATCTAGAGTTAGTGAGATGTCAACCAATAAGTAGAAGGGGGTATACATGGCGGGAAAAACCTTGCAGGATAAAAGGCAGACCCCTTTCCAAGACCTTTACGCTTACTCTGTAGTACACCGTTTCATTCAACAAAACAGTATGTCGAGCAATAAGGTAACTAAACGCTATTTTGTGTCCTCGGATAACATATGCGAAAAATGAATAAGCCCAGCATTTCCGCGGGCTCATTCATAGGAGATAAGGACGATGAAAAGGAAGATCATGTCTTACCGATGACTTGCATCTCCAAGATAAGACAAGGTCATTATATCTATCGAAGGTGTGTAGATAATGAGCAAACTGGTTGGATTTGGTTTGCTTTTATAATTAAAATAAGTCAGACTGTTCATTAGTTCTATCATATATCGGCATATTATAATTTCGCTGAGTGATCGAGTCTTAACAGTGTAGCCTATGGCGATTTTGACGTGTGAATCGGACGAGAATTCATGCTGTATTATTCAGCGAGCCGGAAAAAGCAAACCGGCCTCTTCTAATTACCGCAGCTAAAAGCAGTGTAAGTGATTTTCCCCAAACTCTATCCCTTCACACTGTGCGCTCGCTGATTAACCATCCGGTAAGTAATTACCCCGAAATTTCCCATTTCAACTTTTAGCGAGGCTGTTTCCGACCTTCCTTTACTCTTTGCATCAGCAGAGTGGGCAGGTAGTGTAGTTGTTATTTTTTTATAGCGGTTTTATCCAGCTCCTCAACTACCCAACCTAAGCCTAGCTCCTGTAGCTTCTCCGCTGTAGGTACGGCTCGCTCGGGGTCCCATCCCGCCATCTTATAATAAGTTTGTATGGCTTGGTGCATGGTCTCTCTGTCTATTTCCTTATCCTTTAGGGGGCCACTGCTGAAAGCTTCGTAAAGGCGCTCAGGTATGATGTCATCCTTTGCGGTATAACCTTCCCTGGCATTAAAGACTCTGGCTAAGGCTAGAGCTCGCTCTCCTACCTTCATCAGTTCAAAGACACTTGTATTCCAGCCAGTGGCTCCACTGACAAGTTGCATAATCTGGCTATGGTTAAAAGGTAGGAACATACAAATAACAGCGCAATTTTTGAAATGCTCCCAGTTCGCAACACACTGGAACATGTGCACCTTGGCCGGACTAAGGTCGAGAAGCGATAGAGGTTCTTGTATACCCAGCTCCATCAGATCATTGAAACCTCCGCTTCCTGCTTGGTATTCATCATCATGCATATTATGGCAGTGGTCTGCTCCTGTAGGTGAGATAGCATATCCGATGCCCAAGCCAACCTTGCCTCTGGGGTCATGCATCGGTAACTCTTGCCCTTTTATCTGCATTGCGTACTCGGCAGCGCCATGACCAATCTTCTCAGCGGCGCGCTTGGTTCCCTCCGCCAGTATATCACCCAGACCTTCTCGTCTGGCAATCATCTCCACCATTGTCATCATTGCCTCGGCGTTTCCGAACTTAAGCTCTATCCCCCCGGTATCTTTTTTGCTCAGAAGCCCCCTTTCGAAACATTCCATAGCAAAAGCGATAGTATTGCCAGTGGCAATAGTGTCCAAACCATAGGCATTGCATGTCTGGTTACCGTGAGCTATTGCCTTAAGGTCATTGACCCCACAGAGGGAGCCTAAAGCACCGATAGTTTCATACTCTGGCCCACCATACACGGGGTCTACATTGTAGGGTGGTCCCACCTTCACAACGCGCTTACAATTAACTGGACAGACGTAACAATTGTCATTCTTAATAAGTATGGACTTTGCCATTGTCTGCCCGGTAATGTCATTAAAGCCATCAAACTGTCCTTCTTGAAAGTTGCGAGTGGGCAGAATGCTCATCGTATTCAGCCCAGCCACACCACCAGAGGTGCCATAGTCAGCAAATTCTTTATAGGCACCTTGTTTCGATTTATCCGCGTGCCACTTGGCTACTTCACGAACTTTCTCTGGGTGGGCTAAGGGCAGAGCCTGGTTCCCTCGTACGGCAATAGCTCTTAGCATCTTGGAGCCCATAACTGCACCGTGGCCATTGCGACCATAAGCATGGGTTATGTCGTTAAGAATACAGGCAAATCGCACCAGTTGCTCCCCTGCAGGTCCAATCTGTACGACGCGTACCCTTTTATCACCTAATTCGCCTTGGATTTGCTTCTCTACTTCGGCTGTCTCTTTACCCCAAAGGTGAGAGGCATCTCGAATCTCTACCTTGTCATCGTTAATCCAGAGATATACTGGATTAGCCGCTTTGCCTTCGATGATAATAGCATCCCAGCCGGCCCGTTTCAGTTCTACGGGCCAGAATCCACCGCCTTGAGAATCACCCCAACCATTGGTGAGGGGGGACTTAGAACCTACTCCACCGCGCCCGCTGCCAGCACATGGAATGCCCGTAATTACTCCAGCAGAAAAGATAAGCTTGTTATCCGGGCCCAGGGGGTCAATCCCTGGCTTTAGCTCCTTGAGCAGGTAGTAACCTATAAGCGCTGTTCCACCGAAGTATTGCCGGTAGAACTTATCGTCAGGTTCCTCAATAGATATACTCTTGTCGGATAGGTTCACTCTCAGGATTTTGCCGGTATAACCACCAGGCGTCCGTTCAGCCATTAACTTTTACCTCCTCTAGCTATTTTAAGCATTTTGCATTATTCTTAACGCAAAAGTCAAATTAGTGCCTCGCCGGCACTCTAGTATCTGTGGTCAGAGCAGACCTTAATATTCTTTATTTACGCCGGATTTTCCATATCAAACCGGAGATATGGGTAAGCTTCAGTGTTAGAATAATTTCAACCCCCCTTTTTGGGCTTCACGACGAATCTAAAACGAACAAAAAGCCGGGTCGTCGTTGACGAAACCCCTTAGCTGAACTAAAGTTAACTAAGGGGTTTTTGATTGGAAAGAAGAAGCTGCTGTAGTGCCGGAATAAGCTGTTTCCTCTCAAATAAGAGTTCGGTAACTGGCAACCAAGGTCCACCAAGGTAATAATATTACCTCACCTTAGCTTCAGATTCTCAACTTTCTAATTCTGTAGGCTTTTATGAATCTATACTCACTAGTCCCTTACGCAGAGCATATTTTATGAGTTCGGTGCGATTATGGATACTTAGCTTTTCCATTATTTTTGCCCGATGGCCTTGAACCGTCTTTAAACTAATAAAGAGTATGTTAGCAACTTCTCGGCTGGTGTGACCTTCCGCAATTAGCTTGAGTACTTCTCTCTCCCTTGCCGTCAGGCGGTCATATGGTTCTAACTCAGCCTGATGACGGTAATCCTCAATCAGTGCCGCCGCTGCGGAAGGATACAAGAAAGATTCTCCCTTATGTACGGCACGTACGGCTGATATTAGGTCTGAGCCCAGCGCTCGCTTGGGGACGTAGCCAGCAGCTCCTGCCTTGATGGCCGATAGTATATACTCTCTATTATTGTGTTGGGTTAGAATCAGGATTTTCACTTCCGGGTGTTTCTTTTTTATGCGACGAGTTGCCTCCAAACCATCCATCCCGGACATAGCTATGTCCATAATCACTACGTCTGGCTCAAGCTCTCGCACTTTTTCAATGGTTTCTCTTCCTTCAGATGCCTCACCTATTACCTCCATGTCATCATGGATGCCAACGAGAGCACGAATGCCATCGCGCATTATTGCGTGGTCGTCTACTACCAGTATCTTTATCTTGTCCATTGAAAACCTCCCTAATTTAGCGGAATCTTAATATCAATCCTAGTGTTGCCACCAGGACGCGATCGGATATTCAAAGTACCGTTGACGAGTTCTACCCTTTCCTTCATACCCAGTAACCCCAATCCTCGCGGTCTGTCTTTTGAGCTTATGGCATCCTGAACGTCGAATCCTTGACCGTCGTCTCGGAGATGGACTTCAATGATGTTTTTCTTGAAATGCAGGCTTATAGTGGCATTCTTGGCTTGAGCGTGCTTGGCGATGTTATTAACCGCTTCCTGGACAACTCTGAACAGGGTTGTTTCCAGTTGGGCAGTTATTCTTCTTACTTGTCCTGTAGTCCTGAAGTTAACCGTGACCCCGATGGGTCTCAGATTGTTATCGACCAGCCACTGTATAGCAGCCACCAGTCCTAAATCATCGAGCACTGTGGGGCGAAGCTCGTAGATCAACTTGTGTATCTCATCAAGGATGTTGATAGATAGAGCCTGCGCTTTTCTTAACAAAGTCCTGGTTTTGTGGGAGCTAGTAGGTAACATACCCGCTGCGGCTTCGAGGCTGGCGGCCAGGCTGGCGAGGACCTGGCTTGTCTCATCGTGTAATTCACGAGCAATTCTCCTCCGTTCTTCTTCTTGGATTGAGAATATTTCCTGCAACAGCTCACCACGAATCTCCTCCTTGCGTTGCACCTCCTGGTGCAATTTGGCGTTTTCAACAGCAACAGCTACCTGCGCTGCGATACTGTTCAAAAGCTGTGCATCGTCAGAAGACAATTTGCCGACCTCATGGCTGGCAATATTAAGCACGCCCAAAACTTTCTCCTTTGAAAGTATGGGAACACTAGCAAATGCCCGAAGCCCTTCTGCATTTATGAGATCAGAGTGGGTAGCACGAGGATCCTTTGAAATGTCATCCACCATAATAGCCTCACCGGTTTGGGCTACTCTTCCAGCTATGCCCTCACCTAGGCGGCAGCACACTTCTTGAACATACTCCCTGGATAAGCCGCGGTGAACCCGGTAACATAGCATTTGCCTTTCTTCATCCAGTAGTAGTATACCTCCGGTGTTCCTTTTCATTATCTCTAGTGTCTTGTCCAAAGCGCTACTGAGCACAGTATTTAGGTCAAGAGATTGAGTCACCACGCTGGCAATAGTATTTAGAGCCGAGAGGTCTTCCTGGGCTTTGGCGATTCTTAACTCCAGCACCCTTGTCTCGGTTATATCCCGCATCGATTCGATAAAGGCGGTAACGTTACCCTGGCTATCTACAATCGGAGAGGCGATAATATTAAGGTATCTTTCCCGCTTTCTGCTGTCAAAATCATAGACATGGATGTGAGTTACACGTGCCGGTTTACCAGTCTCCAATACTAACTTGAGTGGGCATTCATGGTAAGGTGGAGAGCAAGGCTCGTGCAGGTCGTGAGAAATTTCATAGCAGTGTTGTCCGATTACTTCTTGCCTCCGCTTCCCATGTCTTGATAACACCGCCTGATTAACCTCTATGATGCGAAAGTCTCGGTCAATAACCATCAGCTCATCCTCAAGGCTGTTGATGATTGCCTGCAAGTAGTCGCTTGAGTTTCCGAAGTCTTTCACAGGAACGCTCATCTCCTTAGCTGTTGAGGAGACTTTGCTTTCTCCCCTGATATTTGGTTTAGAAAAAGCTTTTTGCTTCATTAATAAAGGCACCCCCCGGTGAAGACCCTACCTCTCTGTTGTTTCTACTCTTCGGTTCCTTTAACCTTAAATGTCTCTTTTAGTGAGTTGATTTCCTGTCGTAGCCTCCGCTGCCTGTTGAATAAAGACAGTACATAGCCGAAAACCACCGCCCAGACTATAGCGAAGGCAGCAAATAGATAGCCTGCATTTTCCATTCTTACTCATCCCCCCTTAATTTAAATTATATATTTAACTAACCAGTTCTTTTAATCTTTTTATTTCAATTTCATCATTCTTCATTGAAATTCGTTGAATCAAGAGAAGAAAATATAAAGCAGTAAAGGCAGCTATGCCGACCAGGAGAGTTAACAGCATAGAAGGAGCCAGCCCGCCCTGGAAGATTAGTGCTCCCGGATGTAGCCCGCGCCAGAGGGTGGTTGCCAGAGCAATAATAGGTATATCGACGAAGCCAGCAATGCCTACGACTGCAGCAAACCTGGCACCTCGGGACTCCTCAATAGCGAAGGAAAGAACCATAAGATAGGCAAGGTAGATAAACCAGAGAACGAGGGTAGCCGTCAAGCGGGGCTCCCAAGACCACCAAACCCCCCAGATAGGCTTTGCCCAAATAGAGCCAGTGATGAGAGCTAAGGTGGTAAAGACAAATCCAATCTCGGCCGAGGAGTGGGCGAGGATGTCCCACTTGCTTTCCCTCTTTACCAGATAGAGAATGCTGCCAATAAAGACAATGAGGAAGGAGAGCATAGCCAGCCATGCCATAGGAACCATAAGGTAGAAGATTCTTTGTATAATCCCCATCTCCTTCTCTGTGGGGACATAGACGAAGACAAGATACAGGGCAGCCACCATCAGCGCTAGACTGAGCCAAAGTAGGATATTTCTTTTCATAAATCCCTCTCCTTCATTGTTGCGCTCTTTTCTATTCTTCGATGACGAAGGCAAAAATTAAAAACGATACCACTAAGAAAATAACGTCAAAAGCGCCTATTATTTGGAGCCATGAGGATAGGCCGCTCCAGGATTCGCCGGAAAGTGCCAGTTCTGAAGCCATGACGGCACTAATGATTACCGGGATAACGATGGGAAAGAAGAGAATGGGGAGTACCATTTCCCGCGCTTTGGTGTTAACCGCTAGGGCTGAGAACAGTGTGCCGACAGCGACAAATCCCACTGTAGTTAAAAATGTGATGACAACGAGCTGAGGCGAGAGCACCTCCAGGTTGAAAAGGAAAGCGAAAATAGGTAGCGCTATTGCCTCTATAATCAGCATGAAAAGCAAACTTCCCAGCATCTTGCCAATATAGATAACTTCTCGGCTGATAGGAGCTACCATTAATCCCTCAAGGCAACCCTCCTCCTTTTCCAAAATAAACGAGCGGTTGAGGCTCAACACTCCGGCGAAGGCAAAAGTCACCCAGAGGATACCTGGAGCCACCAGCACCATCGTTTCCTGATTGGCGCCGAAGGCAAAATTGAAAATCACTATCACCAAAAGAGTGAAAACCAGCACTGAAAAGACAATCTCCCTGGTTCGCATCTCAGAGAGAGCATCCTTCCAGGTGATGGCAATGACCTTACGCCAGAAACTCATACTCTAACCCTCGTGCTGTGCTCATAAGCTTGCTTCAAGCCTGTCACGTCCAAGGCTTCTGTTGAATGCTGATAGACAATCCTTCCTTGGGCTAGAATCATCAGGCGCTCGCCCACTTCGAGTCCACGCTCCAGGTTATGAGTGGTGAGGATAATAGTACGTTTTCCCTCACCTTCTTTTTGCAGGGCATCCCAGACCATTTCGATAGCCTGCTGGTCTAACCCTGTTTCTGGCTCGTCCAGCAGCACTATGGCTGGCTTATGAAGCAGGGAGCGAGCGATAGACAGCCTCTGCTGCATACCCCGGGAAAGCGTACCCACTCTGTCATAGAGACGAGATGTCATTCCCACCATGGCTGTTACCTCATGGATTCGCTCCTTACGTTCAGATACATCATACATACGGCAGTAAAATTCCAGGTTTTCATAAGCGGTAAGATTGCTGTAAAGGAAAGTCTGATGAGTAACTACGCCAATCCTGCGGCGGATCTCCTCGGCATTGTTTTTAAGACTCAAGCCATCAACTAGAATGCTCCCTGAAGAGGGATTCATGATGGTAGCCAATACCTTAATTAGAGTGGTCTTTCCTGCTCCATTAGGACCAAAGATGACAACCGACTCTCCTCGTCTCACTGCAAAGTCTATCCCTTTTAGAGCAAGTTTATTACCGAAGGACTTGGTAATCCCTTGAACCTCGATTATGCAAGCTCGGGAAGTAGAACTGAGCTCCTCCATTATGTGCTACCAGTCTCCTCTTTTGACCTTTGCATTAGCTCAACCAACTGCGCCTTACTCGCTGTCCGCAGTCTGCGGTAGACCTCTTCAGCGATTTTACCATCCTCAAAGTCATTGTCCAGTTGAGCGAGTTCAGAAAGTAATCTTTGTCTCCTCGGCTCAAGACTGTCTTCCGGGCTCACCGGCCGAAGCCTCTTCCTTCTCGACAGGTAGGTAAAGCTAGAACCAAGAATAAGCACTACCAGCACTACGGCTGTCCATATGATAACCCCCTGGTTATCAGTCTCAGGTAGGCTGGAGAACTGGGCCACCAGAATATCACCCGGAGCGAAATCCTCGCCCGAAAGATATTGATACCAGTTACCTTGACTATCCTCCTGTGCCTCCCCCTGGACTAGCCAGTCACTGGCAATCTGAACACTTTCACTCTGAACCAAAAGGTTGAACTCAGATATCGGGTAGTTCACCCTCTGGGAATAGATATATTCTCCGGAATCATAGCTGACCTGGTAATAGTAGACTATGTTCTTAGTCCCAGGTAGAACCGGCATGGTATCAAAAAAACCCTCCTCGTCCGGAAGAACACAGCACTCCATCAGTTCCCCGCCGTATTGCAGCTCAGTCGTTTTATCTGGTAGCGGCAATCTTAATGTCCGCCTGGTTCCCGAAGCCGTGATTTCCCCCGACCCAATATAAGTTCGGTCAGCCTCGTTAACAAATATGTAATACTCCTCCACATGCAGGCTACCCTGCTCAACATGGATGACGGCATGGGCTGCTGCTATCTTGATTGCTTCATCGCTGGTAGTTGAATCATAGACGGCAACCTCAGTAGATATGGTTGTCTCTCCATCAGCAAAGCTGAGCTGTTCACCGTAGTATTCCGCCTCCTGGAAGGTGATCACTACCTGGTAGCCATGGTCTGGCTCGGTTGACAGACCATCAAAGCTGAACCCGCCCTGATCATCAGTTTTGGTAGTAGTTGAACCCGTCTCAGCATCGTTCAGGTAGGTCTTCAGGGTAACATCCTGGTCGGCAACGCTGCTGCCACCAGCGGTTCCGTTAACTATCTGACCTTCAATTATCCCGCTACCCGAGTCATCAGCCAAGGCAGGCGCAGACAGACTCAGGACAAGCACTATCAGCAGTAGAGTAATACGTCTTATCAATTTGACTCCTCTTTAGTTAGATTTGCACCACACTTAGAGCAGAAA
>SDBT01002920.1_pt1 | contig 29786 bp, 52 predicted proteins | sample 2277101 | NCBI WGS metagenome assembly SDBT01 (sample SAMN10404973, study PRJNA504765) | marine sediment metagenome | isolation source: marine sediment core GS10_PC15, 103 cmbsf | place: Arctic Ocean: Southern Knipovich Ridge | collected 2010
TTCAACTAACATGAAATATGCAATTGAACATTTTGTTAATTGAAAAGAGTTCACTTTTTCAACTAACATGAAATATGCAATTGAACATTTTGTTAATTGAAAAGAGTTCACTTTTTCAACTAATAAGCCTCTACTAACATTGTTTTGAGGGGGGGTAGACTGATAGTGCAAGTGTATCTGAGCCCGGTCAAGGCCGAAAATCGTTGTGCTAGCCTCAGACCCGGTCTGCACACTTGCACCATCTGCACCCTCTCTGACATACTACTACTACTACTACTACTAAATAACCTCATTTTTGTTTACTATTACTTTACTATGTTATTTGTCGTTGTAGTAATTTAGGTAGTCTGGGCAGAAAACCGGACGTCCGGCTGCGGCGGATCTGTCAGGCCCGTTCCGGCCATTGCTCGGGCTGGGGTACACTTGCACTATCAGTCTACCCCCCGCCGGACGCTTCTCAGTAGACGCTCTATACATAAGCCTAGTTCGTGCAGCACACGAATACCTTATTGCACTTCCTGCATTGACCAGTGAAAATCTTTATACCATGAAATCGTTGTAGTATACAATACACACTCTCAAAATGAACCCCTCCATGATTACACGCATTGTAGATATACGGAGGATCACCTGCAACGATACGATTTTCAAAGAAAAAGTTTTTCGCTTGTTCTGGATCGTCAAAACCCAAAACCCTCAATAGGAGCTCTACCATTAGCCACCACCACTTGCAGCACATACAGCCCAAATGATTATACATGAAACAAGTAATGCTACTATGCTTATTGCTATCGACCACGTTCCCATTGCTAACATTTTTCAAGACTCCTAATTAAATTCTCTCGATTTTTCGGACCGTAATGGTACCCGAACCTCGTCCAGCGATCACCTGATCTCTTGTAGTGCTTATGTGTAGTAGGTACAAGTATGTCCACCTCTATTACAAGTACGTCATCGTCAACAATACGATGAGACAACACGTCTTTAACCGTGATAGGTGGGTCTAATTCGTAGTCCCTAGAGACAACCTCACAAGCATGGTCAACCGTCATAAGGTTACTCGGATGGGTCACTCATCAATCTCCTTTATCAAAGAAAGAAACATCCCCGCGTTCAATGTGCATAGACGTTGACTCATCCACTACCGGTGTTCCCTTCGGTGAAGACGGGTCACACTTCGGGCATTCATCAAACGATTCTTCTACCATAGTAGCCCTTTCTACTTCCGAGTACTTGCCTATCTGTGATTCGATGTGCTGTACAACGGACCAAAAGTTCCCCTTTGCATATATACGTGTATCCTTATGATGCAAGCATTCAATAAGGTTCAACCAACTGTGCAGCATCAACGTAATCGGCTTTCTATCCGGCATTGGTACGCCTTTCAAAAGAAGTTCCGACCTTTTTCTAGCACACTCAATCCGCAAAATGCGAATAGCCTCAAATGCCGTAAGGTCAAGCATGTTTGCTTTCTTAGCAGTCACCCATTGACCATCCGGGTGCCGCCACATGATCCATCCGGCATACTCACCTTCGGTGAACAACGCCAAATCGCCTACTTCTATTGGCATTACTTTATTCATCCTCCTTATTCTTTTCATCCATCTTTTCAAACTGTTTACTAACTCCAATTACCACATCTTCCATAGGTACCTTTTTACCAGATACCTTGTCCAACGTAAACAAGATTACAGCAACAGGCCATAGTGTAACATGCAAAGTGATCCATACTGTCCAAAATACCTTGTACATCCGTGCAGAACCTTTCATTCTTTCAGGTCTATTCGGATGCTTTGCGTTATGTCTCTGTTCGATGTTCCACATTTCATACGGGTACCAATAGGTGTTCCATGCAGCTACCATACCTATGAACAAACCTATACACCAGTACCATCGCCAAAAGGTCATTATTCCAATCCACATTGCGGACATTCGTGATTCATTTGATCGGTAGTCCACGACCAACCTAGACGCTCTAGTGCTACTAAACAAAGATTATAGGTAGGTTTTGTGATGGTGTAATGTTTCTTGCACTTCTTACATACAATTGTCGTTATACATTCTTCTCTATGGGTTATCATGTTCTACCACCTTCCCATCCGCCCACACCTCCGCACCTCTCAATGTATCCTCCATTATTGCCAAAAGGACATCACTACCATACGTCCGAGTGTATATTCTAATCGGCTGTCCAGCTTGCAGGTCAATGATGACCCTATAGTTGTTTTCTCCAATGACGCCCGCCTCTTGGAGTTTCATCATCAATACGTCACTGACTACGACAGATGATTTCTTGTTTTTCCTATGTTTTTCATTCTCTTGATCGCACACTTTGTCTGCGACTGATTCATAGTCGAAAACACCTACAAGAACATTCTCGACATGATCGTTCACTTGCCAAGTTTCATACTTTGTTTCAAAATTCGTGACGCGAGTCACAGAGTACCTGTCTCGTATAGGCTCCACAACTTCCAATGCGGCCAAATCTCTAGCGGATCGTTGGGCTTCTCGTCTTGTATGAAAATCCTTCCCTACACGGACACCGGATTCAGTCCAAACTTCCCAAGTATCCCCGTTTGTGCTTACATGGTATTTGTCGCTCATCGTTTCTTCCAATCTATGACTTTGTGTCCACATGCAAGAACCCAACGATCTAAAGTCATCAGTAGATTGTTCATGTGGCACGTTCCTACGACTCTATTCTCCGAAGTATACAATCCACAAGCACCCTCCCCATAGTCTCTGCATACCCATACAGGTACGTTTCTTCTTTCCAATTTATGGATGAGAAACTTTTGATTGTCCTCTAACGGAGTTTTCACACCCTTAAATTCTAGCAGTGCAATCCACCCATTGAAACAAATCATTCGATCCGGCCAACCGGGCTCGCTCATTTGGTGTGCAACAATGGGATAGATCAATGCACCTTTTTGCTCCATGATCTTGCAGCAATCTTTTGTGAACGCCGATTCTTTCATAGTTCGCCTCTCTTGAGCTTATCTCCTATTTCATTTAAGTCGTCATATGAATCTTCACCTGCCACTGCATCCAAACTATAGGCTTTTATGAAAGTATCAATCGCTTTCTTCCACGTAGCTGTATGAGTCAGAGCGTAAGCAATCGCAGTGCTCTTGAGTACATACCCGACAGCAACTTCTCCATCAGGATAATACACTATCCAACCCACTCCGGTTCTCTGTTTCTCTTTTTCGTTGTGCTCAATTAGAAACGGACCTTCGATCATAGCTTTCTCACAAACACATATAGGCCGTCGGTGTAGCCTATATACTTGAACTCTTCGTGAACACTGCCGCCGATCTTTGCAACCAAAAATTGGAAACTTTCCAATTTAGCCGCCGATGTGATCTGCAACACATCTACCCATAAATTGCCGGACTCCCCACGAACACCTATGAACTCTACATTCGTAGGTAGAGACAATATGTCTTCCATACCAATCGCAAACGTCAACAGTTTCTTGGATTTCATATCAGTGTTCACTCTCACAATACTCATTCAACTTTGTTTATCTTTGTCTCTTTCACTTCTCAACTGGTGTTTAAAGTACTCCCATTTGACGATCAAAGCACCTTCAGGGCCGGTCGCTTTTCTGTGTCGTTCACCGTGCAGATATATCCAACCGTTCCGAATTTCAACTGGTAGTCTTATGTGTATAGGTGCTTGCTTGCACATTAGTCTTCTCTATCCGCTCTAGCTCTAAGACTGTATACCAAAGTACGATCAACGTTCATAAGCAGTCCAATTGAGACAGTAGAGACCGGTTCCCAAGTAGGTTGTTCTGTTCGTCTAGCAAACTTAGGAGGAACAGACGGAGATTGTGCAATGTTTCTAATCAACCACTTCCACACATACTGCCGAGCGTCGATTGCATATTGGTTATGCCTATCTTTGGTGAAGATGTACGGTAATGTGATTGCACGGTTCTGAGCAAACTCAGAGTAACATCGGTTCACCTCTTTAATCAACCACTGTGGAAATCGTTCAACCGGATTTTTCATTTGGTGACTCCACGAAATGCGGGTTTCCGATTTCATCTATTGCTAGATACCCGAATGCCTGTTTCGCCCCAACAATATCATCGGTTGCACGGTATGCAGCCGCCTTGATATACTCATTCAAGTGTGGGTCGTCGAGTCTACTAGCTATTATAACAGCTTCAACTACCAATACGTGTAGCCGTATACGTGTAGTGGCGAGTCGTTGCTTGTATTCGGCGTTCATTCTTTGATTATGCATTTCAGTTTGTTTTTTGTTTAGATCATCCGGCATAGTTCTAGCCCCAAGCTATAGAAAAGCGGTCTAAGCCGCTCAAATTCCTGTTCGATCTTTCCCCGGACACGCCTCAACGTCCGATCGTCGTCCTACGGGCCTTAGAACGGCCCTACGGCGGTCTATATGCACGACCGCTGTTCTTGTTCGATACCCTCTTTATTCCCAGCCTCGAAACCAGCATAGTAAATGAACCGGATCAATTCGGTTAATGTATCATGCTTAGCACGAGTATCCGGGGTACTTCCATACATCAAAAGAAACAGGTTGGCGATTCCTTTTTCATCAAGTCCGATTGACATACTATTCTCCTACATAAACATCGCATACGGGATATTGTTATGGTGAATTACACCTATACACAGAGCGTATGGAGGTTTCAACTCCCAACTCAGTTTCGCGAATTGGTATTGTTTATTGATTCTAGCCTTGCTGGTGTTTTCCAGCATGTATAGGAAGACAGTACCGTCTTTATTTTCTACGTGTAGAAAAGTACAGTCTTCAGCTACACTTAGACTTCCGCCTTGCAACTCTACTGCGTGTCGAACCATCCTAATCACTTGATATCTCCTAATTCTTCCACATGATTTCAAAATCGTCATTTACATACTTCGCTTCTTTCTCCAACTCCAACAGAGTCTCAAATTCTATTTGGTGCCTATACACACCCTCAAAATCTTCCCATACATGGCAACTCCAATTCCAACATAGCACTGAGTTTGGTCTTTTGATTGCCCACATATCTATCTCTACCCTCCATCGTTGTTACCGCTTGTTGGTCTCATCATACTCTTTGGATTTCTCTCCCTACACATCGGGCACGCAATCAGTACGCCGGGATTTTGGTGGAATGAGTCTTTACAAGTCATACACTCCCAAGGACGTATCTGAATGATCTGTCCGCCTTTGACTCCTGCCGGTAGCATTTTCTCTTTCACTTCTTTCACAGCATCGTCGGGAGTTTTATACGGACCCACAAACTTGTACCCGCCGACAAACTCACCTATCACAACTACGAACATTACTGTTACCCTCCTATCAGGTTGTTGGTTATTTGTAACTGTGCAGCGGTTATCAGTCCTAGTCCCGTAATTGGATTCGGTTTGAAGGTGCAGTGTATGCTAAATTGATTGCCGGACTTTTCGGCTGGACGATGCCCCACGAATACGAATCCATCGTAGCGACTACCCAACTCTTTAATCAGCAACTCGATTGGAACGCCGGTCATATCTACATTGTCGACCGGAGTTTCTTCGCTAGGTTGATCGTCAATAGGTTGGTCAGACATTTGGCATTTCCATAAGCAGAAGAACTTCGGCACAGAGTTCAGTTGTACCCATTGACTCTATATCATAGAGATATTGAATCACGTTGTCCCAAGCCTCTTTGCCACTTTCATTGAGTAATTCGATGAATGCTTTTATGATCTCAAGTTTTTCGGCAATGTCCATATGTCAACCTTCCAATGCTTTCTGTGCCTCTATAGTTCTCTTGATTCTCCAAATGTCCACTAGAGTATTGTCTTGATCCACAGTACAAGGTTGCCCGATCTTATCCGGTCGCCAACGTATGAACCTTGGATGTATGAGTCTGCCGCCTACACCGACTGTCTGATATTCTACTTCACACACTCTCATATCCAATTCAGCAGCAACCATTAACCGTTCATCACTAGATACATCCACACGTACTTCATCAGTCATACCCGACACACTCGCAATCTCTACTAACTCTTCCTTGTAATACACACTCACCAACAATGCACCCACCAAACCTAGATACTTCCCCTTCCCATCCTTTGTACCTGTCACATATACGTCGATGGTCTTCGTGGGTTTCACCTTATACCAACCCGCATAGTTGCTGTCCTTCAATACATAACCTTCACAGTTGTTCGTCACTGCAAGTTGCTTGTAATCTAGGTTTGGGTCGAATTTGGAGAACGGCACAAACCTATTCCCCAAGCCGTGCAATGCAGCAAGGTCGGACACAAACTCTAGAGTTTCATCGTAGAATTCCAGTCCGTTGTAATAGGGAATTGCGAACAGGCGGAAGTCCAGAATAGACCAACGCTCCGCTAGTGCCGTTGACACATAACTTGCAGCCCTACCCGGCACTACGATTTCACCGTCTAGACTTGTGTGCGTATGGAGTTTCTGGATATGTTGGAACCATCGACACCAGCTCAGATCAATGGGTTTGCCGTTGCCGGTGAATGCGAGTACTTCCCCGGACGGCTGCACAAAGAAGCATACCCTATGCCCATTCTCTTTGATCTGGACGTAGGACATACCTAACTCGCCTTTCCAAGTTTTCGGCTTCAATAGGTCGTGTCGGAATATCATACTATGACACCGGCTTGTGAAGAAAAATTACCTCGAATTTATAAACGTCTGGATTAGCCGGACGATCTCTTTCATTGATGCGAAAGATTTGTAACGATCCATAAACCCTCGCAGCTTCTTCAATATCAAATGGACCGTGCATTGTTGAACTTTTTTCAGTGAGGTTGGTCATTACTAATACATACATTGGTATCTCCTATTTGAAACAACTTATGATCCACGTAAACGTACCCATAGCGACCCATGTTGAACACAAAACCATCCACCCACCTAGCAATACCTTCCACCACGAATTAGACCATGTATGGTTCTTATTCATCTAAACCACTTCCCAAGTAGTCGGCCGGTTACTTTACCCGCAATGCGACGTTCGATACGTTGAGCTACTTTCCCTTTTTTCACCGCACTAAGGTCGCCTAAAAGACGAGCTAAGAGGTATAGTAGATTACGCATACTTACGCCTTTTTGCTTTTCCATTCACCCACCTACCTTTTCGTTTCACCTTGCTCATATTTGGGCAACCGATTTCATGGCAGAACACTCCGTTAATCATCGCCGCAGTACACTGGTCACAACTGTTGTCTTTCTTTTTCCTCTTCATTAGTCGTCCCCCTCCATATCATTGATCGCGGCTTGCAGTTTCTTCATACGTTCGATCGCTGCGACGTTCTTGACGTTCACCAGTTTCTTAGTCAACCGTTTTTCTTCTTTCGTCAATTCACCTAGAACAGTTTCCGAACGATCAAATTCAAGTTGAAGTCTTATGATCTCTGCGGTAGCTTGTTGGATGGTGCATTGCAGTTTGGTAACTTGTCGTTTCAGAGTTTTCGCCTCACCTGCTCTAATCCAATAAGCAACGCGGGCCGGGATGAAACTCAAAAGTTCAGCGATTTGATTGACGGGGTTTTCTTTTCGCATGGTTCTATCTCCTATGGTAAGTAGTGAGAACGACACCGGCCGACAATCAGCCGAATAGTCGCGATGCCGCCCTCACCTATACAACATTGATTGTAGGCGTCCACCTTATGAATCTACATGGCATCTTTTACCGCACGCAATCCCTAACAGGTTTCGCACGGTTTCACGATGGTTGTTAGGCCCACCGATCTCTATTCCTACAATCAAGTACACTCTATTACTCACCAGATCGGTGGTTTCTACGTTGGGAAACCCTCCCAACCCGGCGAGTTTCACCCTTACAGGCTCATCAGATAGAGAGGCTACCTAGTCGGCTGCAAGTAGTGCAGGCACATCAACGCCTGCGGCTTCCAACTGTTTGGTGAGTTCCGCCATCGTCTCTTGCATCTTCACGAGTCGGGTGGCCTTGGTCTGCTGTTTCTTGCTACCGAACTTCTCTGCATGGTCGGCCATTTCGCGATACTTGATCGCCTTAGCATCACAACTCTCAGCCTTCCATCGGAAAAATAGAACGTCGGACGCCCACGCATCAACAGTAGGTGCCTTGTGTTTGGAAACGTCAAAATTCGCCGGAATTTCACTCAGGCCACCTTTGACAACTTCTGGATGATCCGACTTAGGTGCGGGGCCGCGGCGAGCTTTCTTTTCTCCAGGCGGTGCGACGGTAGTTGCAACTGTAGTCATTTTGTGTTTCTCCTTTTGAGGTTTCGTGAGTTCATTCATTCAAGTATTCAGGTACTTCGAAAATGTATTATCGCATCATATGAGTTTCTCCTATTACCTATTGTTCTTCGGGCGTCATCGCTGCCCCGCACTATCATTCAACACCTTAACCGATAGTCGACGGGCTGTCAAGAGGCTTTTCCGATTTTTCGTAAATTTTTCTCGCGTGCTGTGCGTCGGCTTTTAGCCGAGTCGCGAGCGTAGGAATCCCGGCTGCCCCGGCAAGCTCGGCAAGCAGTGTCAACACGTAAGGGAATCCGAGCGAGTCGCATAGCTCGACGATTTTCCAATATGCCGGAGAGCTTACTAGCGGAGCGTATTCGTCAAATCGTTTTTCAGTGTTCATCGTTATCTCCTATACCCATCTCAATCATACGCCATTAGATCATTAGCCGTCGTGAAACCTCCATAAGCGAGCACGTACAATACGTCATTCGGATCATCGGACGATATGTACACCGTGCGAATTCTGGCTCGATACCAACGATTTACATGATGGGGCGAATGCATCCGATGCCAAACTTCATCGTCTCGATTAAACATATTTCACCGTCCTATTCAGTGACTAGATTCCAATGACAACGAGCATCGTGCAGCGGTTCCCGCAGCATACCTACCACGACATTGTAGCCGTGATACTTTCGTTCGTCGCAAGCGATACCAATTGCAGTTTTCAAATCCTCAAATCGACCGATCGTCATTACAATATACGCATGATCGTACACGTGTACCCAAAATTCTCGCATCATCTATCCCCTATCGGGCGGCGGCAATCTTAGCCAATCCCGCCGCAGTGTCCCATCCGTCAATCCATTCATCGGACCATAGGGTGTCTTCAGTGTAAGGGTTATCGTCCAGACTAACCCCGCACGTATTCGCTTCCCAACCGCTTTGATAAGGGTTGAACAATCCGGTCAAATCGTACATCGGTATCTCCTATCCGGCGAGTGTAAGAACCCGCTCCATTTCTAACTTGTTAGCCTTTGCGGCAGAAACTTTTTTGCTTCGCATCGCATCACAAACCAGGATGCCAGTTTTGGCGTAGTACGAAAACCACGTTGCGTTCTTAGGATCTTTCTTCGTGATGATTCGCAACCATTTGAACATCGTTCTATCTCCTATCGGTTTACTATCGTTCGTCCTTACACTCAAACTATAACCGATGGATCAATACCTGTCAAGTGAAATAAATGAAGAAAACGAAAATTTCTTTAATTGAATATAAGTCGTTATACGACAAGGGTTTACGTCGATTCTAGCCCCGCTGTAACCGTAGGAACGATTCTAAGCCGTTCTGAGGCGGCCGATTCTCGACCCTACCGCTACACGCTCCGACCGTCGATCGTCGCCCTACGGGCCTTACAACAAGCCGATCGACCGTCCGAAGTACTCGGTTACGGCGGTTTCAGATTTTCGGCGACCGCAATGCTGCTATCTCCTGTTCTATATCCGAACGTCTATTTCGTATAGGCATCCGCATTGATTGCAGCCACATATAAACTGGACTACCTTGAAAGTACCTACTTAGCATAGTGTTAAGCATATAATCTTCCAACTGGTGTATCTTGAACAACTCATCCAACAACTCTCTTTCTCTTACAGTCATACCATTTCTCCTATTTTCAACGGTTCCAACTCGCCCCACGACGTAAAGCTATACGACGCCTCTACCTTGATCGACACCTTGAATTCTATGCTCGGAGTCTCCATAATGTCAATGATGTTTTGCAACAGCGGAGCATCGGTCAATAGGTGAATAGGGCTTTCAAACAACAATTCATCATGTACCGCCGCGAGTATGTGGATGTCCTTGTCTACAATGAACTTCGCAACTGCAACCGTTCGCTCTTTCATTAGATCAGCGGCACAACCTTGAATGACTGTATTGAATGACCGGAATGCTGCGTCTAGTTTCAAGTGTCGATGCCTACCGTAGGCGTTTCGGATGTACCCTTTTTGTTTCAATGCAGAAGATGCCCGCCAACTGGTAGACTGTAACTCCGGCAGCATCTCATGGTACTTCTCATATACTTGATTTGCTCTTTGCTTCCGCAACTCTATAGGTAGTTCGGCAACAATCTCTTTCTCTCTTGAAAGCATTGCAAGAATCTTAGGTTTGCCCGCACCGTAACCCATTGCAAAGTTTATATTCTTTGCTGGCTTTCGAGGTATGCCGCACCATCCCGCAACCAATGCGTGAAAGTCCGTTAATGGGTTTTCATTGTATGCCGCTATAGCTCTAAGGTTATTAATATAATGTACAATCAACCGAAACTCCATTTGGGAAAAGTCGATTGATAGTAGTGCATATCCCGGCCGGGGATGGATCAAGAGTTTCGCTTGATGGTTCAACTGTTGTGCGTTGGGCTCCTTGCTGCTCATTCGCCCGGTACGTACAGATTGATTGAACCAACTGTGTATCACCCCGTCAATTTCAAATTTCTGATATGGCTCTACGAAAAAAGATATGAAGGTTGACAACTTTCTATACTCTGCAATCAACTCTATGACGCTTAGTATTTCAGGTTCCACCACTACTAATGGGTGATTCATATATTCTATAATCGCATCCTTATCAAATGACGGATTGCCCTTTTCCGTTCTGCTTAATACTGGTATCCCATAGTGGTTACATAGAACATCGAAACAATCCGCAGTAGTATGCGGCCGTACTTCTAGTCCAGTGATGTTTTGTATCTCTGCTTCTATACTCAGCATTCTATGCAGCGTTACTAGATTTTGCTTTTTCAGTTCCATAGGGTCTACCATAAAACCCCTACGCTCTGCATCAAACAAAACCCTTGTCAAAGCTATTTCTGTTTTGCACACACCTATGCACTCTTCGGGCATTCTTCTTTGTATGTACCTGTACAAATCTCGCACTGTCAATACGTCTTGACAACCATAGGGAGCGATTAAGTCCGGCGGCAAATCCCCGTAGTCTTTTGACTTTGCATCGTTCAACCACAGTTTGATCCGATCTTCTAACGAGCTTATATCTTTTTCTAGCCATTCCAGTGAGAGCGCAGACAGCCCATATTGAAACCGATCTGAATTGATTAGCTTCGCTAGTGTGAGAGTATCGACTAACTCTATATGTTGAAAAGTCAACCCGGCATTTGCTGCTACGTGTGCATCGTACTTGATGTTGTGATTGATCCATCGTTTGCTGTTGTTTAAAATCTGTTGCAGCCATTCCAATACTTCCTCTCTAGGCAAGTCTTGCAACGACCTATGCCCGATAGGTATGTAGTATGCCGGATTAGCCTCAGTGCATATACAAATTCCTGCGATGTCACAATGGTGCCAAGGATTCAATGATATGAGTTTAGGATCGCTCGACGTTGTTTCAAAGTCTATAAATATATTGTCAAACCGTTTTTGTGCTATAAATAGACCGGGTAGTTCATCTACTGACTGTACTAGGTTCCCAATTTCCAATTTCAGCATTGCTATATCCTATGACTATTCTCTAAAGTACAACGCCCATTCAATTATCGGTTTAACAAATCGAAAGTCACATTTGGAACATTTATCGGGACGTATCACTTGTAGATTAGTCTCCCTAGTTACAGTAGCTTTGAATAACCCAAAATGTTCTATAGTCACCCATCCATTGCACTGAGGACACCTGATTTTTGCTGTCATGTCGGAACCCCTACATTCGGTGGAATAGGCGGATCAACTTCAAAACTTTTTACGTTCACTTGATCGTCAATTTCCCTTGTCTTGATATATCGAGTAGCTTTTATTGAACTAGTAAACACACCTACAATTTCTTCATTGAAAAAATCAAACGCTACATAGACCCTCATATCAAAACTCCTCTGTAGTTGTTACATGATTAGGACGATCAGTCACTTCTATGTGCTTCAACAGTTCCACGAATTCAGGTGACTTGATGTATGCTTTACCTTTTCTACGCATTGCATTCTTGCGAACAAACAACGACAGTAGTGCAGACGATGTAGGTCTATCCCAACCGCACCAATCTTGCACGTCTATCAATTCTATCTCTATGGTACTAAGAAGGCTCCTAACTAGGTCAGACGGAAAAGGTGTTTGCCGAATTCTAGTCACTAGGATATTGTTATCGAGTAACCGACTAGACACCTTCAAAGACTGTGAGTATTCACGGTATCCAAATACCCTTGTACTGTAGATACGTGTCAAGTATTCAACTATGTAGTCAACGTGCAGCTTTCTAACTACCACAACCTTACCATCTTCGGTAGAAAACAATCTGCACGCCAATGCAGTAGCCAACCTAGCCAACTTAAACCGCATACTTCCACGGTCTACAATAGGTATGCTCTCAGAAAACAAATCGCACAAGTTCGTTGCTTGTTTGAGAATCTCATTTTTCGCATTGGGTGTGAAGTGTATTTGATCCTCTGTTCTAGTCCACGCCCACAACACCAACTGTCTACATACTTCGGACGTATACCGATGTTTCACTTTGGGTTTGTCTTTTATGAGTCTATTCAGTACTGCACTATCCAACTCTTCTGAACCTACTATGATGCAAACATCGAACCTTCTCACATCTTCCAATCCACCTATCAATTCTTTGACAGCTTGCAGCCCAAACGCATATGACGCAATCGGTTGGTCCGATCTAGGATTAGAAATACATAAGAGTCTAGTGCGGGCGTGTGCTCTACGTTTTTCGATTTTGGATATTTCAGCAACTCCACTACTTCGCATATCCGTCAATCGGCCAAACACTTCCGGGTCTACACCTTTTAATTCTTCCAGTATAACTAGGCGTTTATCGTGTGTAGGTATAACACCCCAAGTAGCGAACCATCTCTTGTTGATCTGTTGCAGTCCACCCAACAGCCCGGCGACTGTTGCATTCTTACACACCATCTTCTCACCCAAACCGTAATGCTGCATCAACCTAGTTGTTGTCTCAGTCTTGCCTTGTGAGCTATCCCCCAAAATCAAACCTTCACACCAACCTTTATCAACCCTATCCTCAAAAGATATGAGCAATGCACTATGGTAGATCAAATCAGTGAGTATGTGCATGTCACGACGTTGGTATATCCTAGTCACATTCGCTTCCAAATCCTCATAGATTTCGTCTAGCTTTGTTTTCGGATCACCTTGAAAAATCTCCAACTGTTCCAACGTCTTAGCACTAGGAACGTAGGTAGACAGTGCATCATCAATTGCCGCGTATTCGGATATGAGAATGACTGTTTGTTGCGTAGCTGGATGTGGAAACACCCTGCCCACCATTCTGTATTCAGTGTTAAGTTCTAGGTCTTTACCAATGCACAAACTAGGTTGCATCAAATGCTCGGCCGATCTACTGGTAATCTTCAATTGTGGTGACACCCTAGCATCTTGTACATTGTAGTATGTGATACTTTCAAACCTCACAGACTTGCACTCAGGTATATTCAACCCCTCTCTAATGGCTTCCCTTTGTACTTTGCTGGGAGTTCCTACCATTGCAATGATTGCCGGAGAATCGGGCGGGATAGTGACTTTACTTTCTTCGGAGGCGTATCCAAATATGGGACACTTGGAACAGTTCTCTTGATTCCTATCACAAATCACGTTTACTTGCTTTGGGACTAGGTATGGTGCCGTATCTATGGTTGTGATAGTAGCATTGACTGCAATACGCTTCGCCGCAAACTCTGCATTGATGCTGTCTGCCAATGAAAGTTCTAAGACTTCCCCATTATTCTCAGCATATGTGGTAGTCTTAGGGAGTTTCCATTCTTCGGTACCGTCTAGTACAGTCTTGAATCCCTCTGTTGTAGGCTTCCAATCGTTTACATCTCCGTGCGGGAATTCATCTAGACTCAGAGGTATGTCAACTTTCCCAACAAATCTGACCACCCTACGCAATCTCGCACATACACTATTCGCGGCTACATTCCCTTCGTTGTCTATATCATAGCAAACGTATACGCACTTACCTTTGAACTTCTCAGTGAATTCCGGCTGCCAGTTTCCTTCCCCGGCAGTAGTGGAGATTGCACCTATGTCTAATGGGTTTAGTATATCCGCAGCTAGAATAGCTTTCAACTCTCCACCACAGACTACAACAGTATCATATTTCAGTTGCTCCGGCGGGTACAATCTATTCTGTCCGTGGCTTTTGGTGTTTCGCATTTTCTCATTGCCGGGAGCACCCGGAAGATACTTGCGAACATTCACATAAGAACCACTGGCATTCGTGATAGGTATGGTGATTCGGCCTTTGTCAAAACCGATACGATATTTACGAATCAGATCGTCTATAATACCTCTATCATGCAATGCCTTCAAGTATGGAAGTACAGCCCATATTGCATTGTGGTAACGCTCTATGGTCTTAGGAGATATGACCTGTACGGATTCAATGCCGTACCTTTTCTGCAAGTCTACAAGTATCGTTTTCCTGGGTGCTTTCAATACGCCAGCTAAAAAGGTGACTAGATCACCGGATGCTTCACAACCGGCGGTCTGACATTTGAACACCTTTTTTTCTATGTTGATGAAACAACTAGGTTTTTGGTCATCGTGAAATGGGCACAGACACTTGATCTCATTCTCGGATGTATACTCTACATCCCAACCTGCACGCTCCAACTCAGCTAGGGTATTTACTATTGTGAGGTTCATACTATACCATTTGGAAAAGGATGAAAAGAAAGTGCGGGCCTCGCACCCGCTCGGTGGTTTCTTGAGATAGTCAGTATGACAAACTCACACCCACTAGACAACAATCACTAGAAAGGAACTTGATCTGTCGCCGCCGGATCAACTTCCACAGTAGCGGTATCCTCGTGATCTACACGAATCCTAGACTCTGCATTCAACTCCGCACACTCTTGGTACAGTTTCTTATTTCTCTCATAATCTTCTGCATCTTCCACCCAAGGACTATCAGCGTTCTCAATGTTGAGACCCCACCAATTACCCTTTTCATTTGTTCGCTTTCCAAGTACGGCATGGAATCGACACCCGAAGATAGGAGCTTTCCTACCCTTAATGAGGTTGCAGAGATTCCTACCAAACGTCCACTCTCCACGTGAGAAGGTCAAAATCACAGGTTCTTCTGCGTCAACTAGACTACACACAAAGTTTAGGTGCTCGATATATCGGATCTTTTCACCCGCCATATCCGGGCATGGCTCCTCTCTCAGATCAAAGTTCCTAGCCTTGACTGCAATCGGGTCCGATGGGTCTGTAGTACGATTGCGAATCGGTGGTAGAGTGCCTTTAGACGCGATAGGGTTCCACACAATCCATTCAGGAAAAAAGTAGAGAGGCACAAAATCAAAACCAGGAGAGTCTCCCAATGTAGACGAACCTTCTACCATAAGAGGCTGTCCGGTATCACCCCTCTTCATAGCTACCAACAAAACCGGATCTGGTGACGTAGTCACAATAACGTCACCAACCCCCCATTTCTCTAACAGATTGTCACCAGATGACTTCTGCACAAGCTTAATTCGCGGCGGAACAATAAACCTAGACAACTCGCTTATACCTAGACGCGAATCGCTCTGCATAAACGCCGGAACAATTGCAGCATCCCCAACCTTTATGACTTCTCGTTCTCTCTTTGCCATTATACTATTCTCCTTTTTCTGTTTTCTTCAACCCAAAAAACCTTGCCTTGTACACCGGATACATATTCGGTTTCATTCCTTTCGGTTGCTTTCTACCGTTTGCCAATTCGTGATTCACATATTCGACGACACTAGGCCAGTATGGTCGAACTAAATCCCACCCAAGGGCATCCCCATCTACTCCAATATCTCGCATAAACTCCTTCCATTCTGGAGTACCCTTATTGGGAGTGGAATAGGCGTTGCTTACAGACGGTGTTGCTCTAGCTAATTCTCCTTTCACAGATAGCTCGCCTGTATTTAAACTATCTTGCACCCAACGGATGCACAACATTTTGATACCCAAATCACTGATTACGTTAGTCTCCTTTCTCATATCGTCGCATAGCTTCACAATCTTTTTCAAGAAAAATCCAACGTCTGCACGGTCAGCATTGCTGCATCCCGCCAATGCTTCACGTATAGCGATCAATCTTGTATAATGTTCTGCATAAAACCTATTTGTGAGTTCATGCAATACTTGTACACTATCCACTATTTCAGACGCCATCGCTATCTCCTATTAGAAATCTTCGCCATTCGCAATATCGAGTAACTGCAACAACGCACGACACATACGTTTCCAATCTTCATTCGCTTTAACAATATGTTCCAAAGAACAAACTAAGCGAACTTGTTCTAGTTCAGACTTGTCCATTGGATTTGCGGACAAGTTATAACCTCGTCTTGAATCTATCATCGTTATCTCCTATGATATTGCCTTGGTGCAGTTTCTCCAGAACTCTCTAGACATTGTTCGCTTTACATAATCCGCCAGACTTGCATTGTACAAAAGAACTTGCACAGTATCATACGCAGATATGATAGCGGCGGTTGCAATACACACCGGTACCATCTTGCCAGAAATGCACAGCAAGTCTAATTGCGGATTGAACTCCACTTCTCGCAGACGATTCACAATGCTCCGTCCGTAACTCTCAGAGTCGAACACACTTGCACGTCTATCACCTTCATTGAACACAAAAGAAATTTCCCCAAACTTCTTTGCTGGTTCAATATCCAAACTAGGCTTCGGACGCTCTATGAAAAACACCCTCGGTTGTTGGTCCATACTAACGCCTTTCATCTTTCTCATCTTAGCAGCGGCTACATGATCGACAATAAACTCGCCGTTTTCATCTAGCGGAACTCCCATACTTGCTTCATTCATTGGGCTCATACCTTCAAAACATTCTTCATAATGTCCCGCAAGTCTTGCAATTCGTACGCACTCTTACGCTTACCTAACACCCTCACTCGGATTTCTTCGTCAATGGTTGCGGGTGTAACTAGATCGACGTAAGTAACCGGTACCCTAGTCCCGCGTCTATGAAACCTATCCTCTGATTGTGACCGTGCAGTCGGCGACCAATTCTGCGAGTAGTAAATCACGGTAGTGCAATTGGTATCCCCCGGAGTATCTGATCTCCAATTATATCCTAAAAGATTCAAACCAGTTCCACCGGCTGCCGGATTACCTATAAAAACTTTGCACTTGTCATCTTCATTGAATCGAGTTTCGGCAATGTCCCTATCCTTGTCGCTAGTCGCCCCATAGTAGGTGACACAGTCAATCCCTTCTTCTCGCAGCCGTGCGGCAATCTGTTTGATGTTTTGCACCCAACAACACCACACTGCTACTTTCTCATTAGGTCCAAGAACTTTGATTGTATCGACCAACTGTTCCAACTTAGGGTTAGGATCAAACCTGTCGATTTCTCTTTCTTTGAACCCACCTTTTTCCTCGTCGTACTCTTCATCCCATACAACATATCCAGAAGTGATCTGTGCAAGTCTCAACATCTTGGTAAGTATGTTGTTGATAACTAGGTACTTGTTCGGCCCAGCAGCTTCCAATTCTTGTTTTGCTTCTAGTGCTAAACGAGTGTGTACCTTCTTATAGTAGTCGGCTTGTTGTTCCGACATTTCGCATTCAACAATCGTATACAGCTTCTTCGGTAGCTCGGGTAGTGCTTGATCCTTTCTAATCATAAATGCTAGACGGGCCATACGTTCTTGAATCAATGGCACATTCTCATACCCAACAACCACCGCTGTCCCATTTCGTTTAGCATATTGCGAGTAGTACCTTTGGAAGTTCTTGTAACTAGTGAACCCGCTCAACCCTTCTCCAAGAAATTCAAACTGTGCGTACAAATCAAACAGGTTATTCGTGATAGGTGTACCAGTGAGAATCATCCGCTGTCTACACCTATCACGTAACAGCTTAACAATGACTTGAAACCTCTGCGTCGCCACCGATTTGATATAATGGGATTCGTCCAATACACACAAGTCCCATTCTATCAGTTTCATCGCTTCCCACGTTCTAACAACTGAATCGTAGGAACATATCACTACACTATATTCAGACCTTCCATCTTCTTGGAAAGCCTCGATCATTAGTTTCACACGTTCCAATTGATCGCCGCGAAGAATGGTAATTTTGCCCGGTCTAGTGGCGAACCTCATAAATTCATTTTGCCAATTAGACCGGACGTTTTTCGGTGCTGCAATCAACACACGTAGCATATTCTTTTTACCGTTCTGTTTATGCTGATATGCTTCGTTGCAGATTCTAGATATGACAATGGGTGTCTTGCCCGTGCCTTGTTCCATAAACAACGCAGAGGCTTCTTGATTTATGGACGTGAGTAATCCAACCTTTTGATAGGGTGTCAAAGGTAAGTCGGGATGGTCAATGAATGGGTACGGCTGCGAGACTATTGAATTTTCCTGTTCAGCCAACAAAAAATTGGCCTTGATCCTACCATTATTCGACTGACTGAGAAACCGCGAAAGAAGAAACTTGTAGAAGGTGTTTGCATCTGCATCAAAGGTGACTTGTTCGCTCGGCCAAAGATGATGTATAAGAAGTGCATTGAAGTCTGTCGCAGCAATCAACCATTGGCCATACTTGATTCCTCTACCACGTTCGGGTAATCTTGTTGCCCATTTATTTGCAGCATTGTTCGACGCCATTCTTTCAACGTGTCCGGCACCTTCACATTTAGGACATGGAAACAGCGGAAAGTCCGGTTCGTCCCGTTTACTGCCGCCACAGCCATAGCACAAACCGTGTGCGGTTGCAGTTACAAGGAACCTAGAACCATCATCGGGTAGTGAAACGTGCAGTCTATCATTTTCCGAGAAATGTATAGGCGAAAAAAGTTGTTGAGTTTGCGGGCACAGCGGTTTGATTATTTCATCTACAACTTGCGTTATGCTTTGCACCTAGTATCTCCTATGCTACAGCTACTATCAAATGAAAAGGTCGAACGGCAACCCTGATAAAACTGGAGCCGAATCCAACCGCTCGACCATACGCACCCTAGCACAAAACCTTATCTTTGTCAAGAGAAAAATCCCTTGAAAAGTAGATTTCTGAAAAAATTAGTTATAACGATTACGGCACCTGTAGAGATAATGCTGGAACATCCACACCAAAGAAAAACGACAATACATTAGTAGCGTCCGCAGAAATTGCATATACTTTTGAAAGGTTCACATTTGGCAAAACAACTCTATTGCTTGGAAGTATATGCAATCCACTAGACGTAGTCACATTCTCTCTACCTACAGTAACTACTCCATTGTTCGTCGCCGGTGCAAAGAGAATTACATAAGAGACTGTAGGCATACCCGAAGCGAAATCTCTTTTGTAGTCCTCATCCAAAACATTCCATAGTGGATAAGGAACATTCACTTGTAGAATATCGAGCAGTCCGTCGTAGATCATAATCGCTCACAGAGTAATAGTGATACCATCATTAAAGAGAATACGAGGATTGCCGAAAGGTTTCACATCACCAGCAATAAGATCACTAATATCCCGAAGATTTACATTAGCGTTCTCGTGTATGATTAAATCATTCGCACCAATGGTCTTGATACCCTTCATAGTTGCAGCATCAAACGTACCCATATTGATAATGCCGCCGGTAATGGTTCCTGCTTTCCAAAGGTATGTACCGCCGTTCTGAATTAAGCTAGTAACTAGACCCAACAATTGCTGAATCTCACCGTCGTTCAATTCAATGTCTGGAGTTCCTGCACTGGCAGAATAGAACACCTTTCCACCATTAACTCTAAGAGTTATGCACGTACTACCAGCAACTACAGTTAGTTCTAAGTCAGATACATTAGGGGCACCTACATCCGCTGTGAATGTACAAGCCGCTCCAAATTGTAGCTTACCTCTGTGAATCTTGGAATTAGTCAACGTACCCGCATTGACACTGCAAATTACAAACGCATTCGTATTAAGATTTTGCATATCCACAGTGAGCAAAGTTACGTTAGCGTCAATCCAAGTCTCTGTAGCTAGTCCGCTCATACTCAAAGTAGTGATAGTTCCAAATCTCAATGGAGAGCCACTGCTTGCAATACTTCCAGTCATAGTCGGAGTGATAATCAGTGCAGCCGGATCGACTAAACTTTGGTCTAGCCCGGTTGTAATAGGTTCACTAGAATCGCTCAACTGTATAACGTCCGTACTAATAGGGACTATTCCAGACCAGTTAGAATCGTTCGCCCAGTCTCCATCCTGTACACTGCCGTTCCATGTTGTATCTGGTGCTTGTGCCATAACTATTCTCCAATGCCCAACTGTACAGCCAATTGGGAGTAAGTGGTAAAATCGCCATTAACTAGAAAGGTGCTTCATTTCCATAGTCCTTGTGGACATACCGCGTATCTCATAGTAGTTTTTCTTGCCAAGTTACTATCTGGTCTAGGTCTACACCCACAAGCACCGCAATACACTCCCGGTGCTTTGGAATCAATTTTCACAAATTGACAATCCGCACAAGTTATTCTTCTAGAAGCAATGACTTTCCTATCAGCACGAAACCCCAATAAATGTGGAACCTTCGCTTTTAAGAAACTCCACATTTGCATAAACAATGTTGGAGGTTCTCGCGACAACGCAACTAGAATAGCCTCTCTATGATTCTGTACCGTACGTTGCCGCAATGCTGAACCTTTAGAAGCTACACCGTTAGGGTCTAACCTATTCGGTGCAGCACCAGTACTGTCCAAAGTCTCTTTCCATATTCTTTCCGCCTCTACTAGATTCTCTTTCCTAGCTCTTACTGCTAAAGTTCTCAACTCTCCTTCCGATTTTTGAGGCATTATTTCTTTCAATTCTGCATATATGGTATCTACGCTCGCACCTAGTCTATTAGGTATTTGTGTAATACCCAAAGCACTCTCTCCATTACCACCACAACATGGCATCATATCGGCTCCGGCGGATATACTATTGCACACTGACTACAACCACCCGGCGTAACTCTCCCATTGCTTTCCGGCCAAGGTGATATACGTTGTCCACTACCGTCTACACTTTCTTCTATGCTGCACCCTCTCCTACATTCCGGGTCTTGACAACCTGTTGCAACATCAAATGGATTTCTTGCATCTATAGAGCCGTCGGAACATCCACTACCGTCATTCCGAATTACTTGTCCCGCCCAACACTGCTGTCGGCGTTCGTGTTTATTCGGTTGTATATCACTGGTATCCTCCCAATCACTTCCCCGCGTACCTAGTATTTCAAACGTCATTTGATTCCAAGGTGGGCAAAAGAATTTTGCACTACCATCATCGGCAAACCAACTAGGACATCTTTTTCTAGGTTCATAATCTGGATCACCTGGATCACCCGGATTAGCAAACGGCTGTCCCAATGGATCATCATAGGAGCCTTGATCTACAAAGAGGTTTGCACAACCCGCACCAGCAACACCCGGATAAGACGCACTAGGAACATCTGGAAACTTTTCAGGGTATAATCTACCTCCCGCTAATAGATACCCATTAAACCCATCGCCTCTATTGCCCCACGCAACCGGACCAGTGAATCGAGCTTTCACACGTACAGTTAGATCGTCGGCTTCAAATTCTCTATTAAACAAACAACACCCACAACCCAACAAATTATTGGGGTTCGGCCCCCAATGTTTAATCTTCAATTCAAGAGTGTACCCACAATCTACCCACGCAATCAGTTCACTTGAAGGTGAGTTATACCCGCCCTCTTCTTGTACGGGGTTTTCTGAGCACGGATCAATAGGGTCGCATAACTGGTGTTGCTTAATACACAACCAAGCATCGGTAATTTTATTGCCTGGATTATCCTTATCCCACTCAAAATGATGAGTAGTTGTACAGAAAATGTTGTCACCACAATCACACACTAATGCAGTACCGCATAATGGAAAACCACTTTGCCAACGTAATTCAGTAAATCCGCCTCTGTTAAAAGGTTGTATACATGCCGGTGCGTCACCTATAGTTATACAAGTCGTCGGTTCCTCCCGTGCAGTAAGTATATCCACACCTAAAAAATTTGGAATGCGTAAACCACTTGCTGAACTACTCCATAGCTCGAATCCAAACTCACCACAATCATACCGACAATGATTACCCTGAACAGAACTCGCCTCACCCTCAGCCACCCGTACCGCCCTTAACGGTACCTTACTAAGAGCATCAGTTTCTTCTAAGACTGTGTTGACAATTAAACCTATCAACCTTTCATGCACGCATTCTTCACAATGATGCTCTAACACCGCACCAGTATCGGGATCTATGTGACAAGTCATCCTGAAATCGGGATCAAACAAATCGGGGAAAAGGTCTGCGTTGAAATAGTTAGGTATACAATGTGCTTTGCCCCGATCCTCTACTTCCCTAGTTTCCCAATTAAAGGCGACTCTTCTATGTCCCGATCCAAACCCTTTACATTGAGCACCTGCAACTTGTGGATGACTACTATCTACATGCCGAGATTCATAAGAACAATCCAAACAGGGTTTATCAAAAGTAGCAAATACAATAGGACATAGGGAACACTTCTGCCCGAACAAGTCTACAGGATAGGGTCCACGATCCACATCATATTGATAGAACTCATCACCAAACTCATCAGGTGTAGCTATGATATTAGGACACGGACCAGTAGCTCTAAACGCTAATTGCGATCCACGCGATCCGGTATCAGACAAGAATGCAAACCCACGTGAATACCTTATGATCCTAGTCGCTTCTTCATTAGTCAACTGACCATTAACTACTTCACCTAACTCAGTATCACAACCAACAGGAACTATAGGGATCACCACACCGCCACGAAATCCCGAAGTCTCTTGTAAGGTTGTCGTTCCACCGTTAGACGTATAAGGTTGCAGCGATCCAAGAAATTCACCTTTAAGAACTTCTGCACTCGCATTTTCTGATATAGGTTTTAATGCACGTCCACGGTTTCCACTTACACCCTCTAGTATCATAGACACCCGCAACTCTTCACGACTATCTATAGGCAGTTCAGTCTCAGTGCATACAGGTTCCCCCGCATTAACTGCATATCGCTCAGGTTCGATTCCACTAAACGGATAAGGCATTACGGGCACACCGGATTGTCATCTTCATCTAGGGTAATTTCCGAACACTTACAAGGTAGTTTGATTACAGTCTCTACTCCAGTTGCTACACAAGGTTGGTATGAAAATACATCTTCGCAATGTGCATTCTCTAAAGTATAGCAAGCTGTAGTTTCGCACACTGGAGTATCGTCCAACACCGGACAATCAAAAGAAACATTGGGAGAAAAGGCCGAACCTTCCGGCGTGCAGAATTGTGAGAAAGCGTCGTCACTAATAAAGTTAATATGCGGCAGTAACCACCTACCCCATATACCTGTATCGAATGCAATGCCCGCCCACCCTACATCTACTACCGAATGTCCCATAGTCCAACAACAAACCGAAGCAGCCATATTGAAGTTCGCATTGTCGCCCCATTTAATGTCATTCGACGGATCAATGTTGTTTTTTGGTGGAGCCAATATAGCCTGTTGTACAATACGGTTGACAGCAATTACCTTACCTACACTAAACTTAGTTACTGTCCCGCCACCACTTGACGGCGGTACAAGTCTCCCATCTAAGAACAGCACACTTCTTTCATCGGTCAAATCTTCTAGATTTTGAACTATGAAACCTGTGTAGTCATCAACAGTATATCCAGGTGGGGGAATGCCAATTATCTCAAACCCATACAACATCCACTCATCATCTACAAACTGCGTCTTTCTGACAACCACTTCTTGTCTAGTAGCATTGAGACTAATCACATACGCCCAAAAAGTTTCTAAGTCCGGCCGCATAGGCTCCGAAACTAATTGAGTTTGTTGACGCAATGACTGTAGTATGAGATTCCATTGAGACGCACTTACCGGCTCATCTTCCCGCACATCTCGCAATTGATCTATGACAGTGATGTTATTCATATGCCAGTGAAGTCCGCAGGTGGATACTGGAAATACTGTCGCGGGTTAGGTTCATCCGGTATCAAGATTTTTGCGTATGCTTGGAACTTCTTATGCCACCACACATTCCAACCGTTAGGTTTGAACCTAAACCTATAAGTGATTGTCCACACACTAGAATTCGATCCGGCTGCAACCGTATGCTGTACCGTGAATGGTAACATCAATAAAGTCTGTGTAGGAAAGTTGATCCCAGAAAACACAGTGAAGATAGGTGACTCATTCGACGTACCTATTAAGTTGGAAGGTGCGGAAGGTATACTCGTTAAGCGATGCCGAGTAAACACGTAATCATAACCGGTCTCTAATTTTGACGGAGCTTCACCCGGATTCAAAGGTATAGAAATGCCACCACTAGGATTTTCCCACGCCAAACCCCTATGATCTACTACAGTATTCTCCACCCAAGGTTCAATACTTTCACTGATTATGCTACCGCCACCGCCAGCACGCTCACCTCTATTACCACCTCTAGGTGTAGAGTAATTAACTGTGAGCAAAGCTTTCTCATATACAGCGACTTCACCCGAACCCTTAGTCGCAGAACCGGGAAGAGGTTCCGAAGTCACACTAATAACTCTCGCACCGGATGTAATTCGATAAGGGTATATCTCTCCTAACACACCTACACCGCGGCCTATAAGATCATCCATCACTGTTTGCCTATCAGTCCAATCGACGATAAGCTTACGAGTAGCGGAAAATCCTTCTAGCTCTACTTTCTCTTTAGGAAAGTTTACTAATTCTTGAAGAACAGCCATTCACACACCTACGGTCCAAACGTGGCAAGCGTACCGGCATTAGTCATAAAGAGAAAAATCTCTCTAGCGGTATCACTTATTTTCTTTGTCTCTTGTGCGGTCAATGCAGTTGACTTTTCGGTAGCTTGGTTAGAGGATAATAGCTTATCCTCTCCACCAGCAGCGGCTTGTTGTATCCTACGAAAAGTGTCTGTGAGCCCTTCTATAGAGCCTCTAACAGATGTTGTTGTACTAGGTTTCCTCTTACCACTAGCACTCTCTTTTGCTTTCTGTGCATCTTCTAGCAGTTTCTTTTGCAGTGCTTCCAATGAATCCAAAGCCTTTATGGAACTCTTTGCATTCGCTAACTGTGCTTCAGTTGCACCTTCCAACCTAAGTTTATACAATGCAATTTCGTCCGAAGTCTTACCAAAGGTAGCTATCTGAAGTCTCAACCTATTCGTTAAATCGTCTACCTTTTTCGCTAACGCCTCTTCCCTTTTCGCTGCAAGTGCAGCGGCCTCAGCCTCTTCTCTTAGAGCAATTGATTGCATACGTAAAGCTTTTGTGAACCTTCCCAACCTCTCAATCGATGCCTCTACTAAACTAAAGTTCTCCTTGTCTAACACAGCTAGTTCTTTTGCTAACCTTACTTGTTCTTTCAACTGCTCCAATACCCTAGCAGTATCACCCGACGCTCTACCTGCTTCCTCACTTCTCCTAGACAAGTCAAACACTCTCAACAAATCTCCTTGACTTGCTAGACTTTGTCTCAATTCATCAGCGGCCTTTTTCGCACTCCTTAGACGAAGCACTATATCAGCAATCACTATTCCTAGTAATACAGCAGCGGCTACAATTGGATTTGCAACAGCAGCCACCAATGCAACTTTTGCCAAAGTCGCCGCTTTACCCAAGACACCTAGTACAAAAACAATTGATTTAAGACCAACAAATAACAACGGCAAAGCTGCCGCAAATCCTGCAACTGCCAATGTGACTTTGACTACCGTCTCAATCGTATCTGCATTCCTCTTAATCCACACTTCCATTGCCGGAATAGCGTCTCTAATTTTCTCAAATAACTCAGTCATTTCAGGAAGAAAAATGTTACCTATAGTCTCACCTAAGTCGCCCGCTGCATTTTTCAATTGCTTCAATCTACCTATGAAAGTATCTGCGGCAGCTTCCGCTTGTTTAAAACCCCTTGCAGATACATCTAAAACAATTGCCAACTTTTCTTGTTCTGTTTTTGCTTTCCTTAACGAAGGTATGTATCTTTGTAGCATTGTGAACTCACCTTGTAAGGCAAGCGTAACATTCTTTAGACTTGAATTCAAATCTTGTTGCAATGCAGTAGCCAAGCCAATAGCGGACCTTACAGCAGAATCTATTCCATCCGCTGAAATACCTAAGTTCAAAGCCATAGCTTGTAAACTCAATATAAACTCGTCGCCAAATATAGTAAGCTTTTGAATCTCACTAGCAGCGTCTTTGAGTTTATCCGCCCACACATCTACAGCAAACCCGTTTGATTCTAGTGCGTTCTCTAACGCATTCTCAGCTTTCTCTTGCTCTCCTGCAAGCTTTAAGAAACCAGCGATGGCCCCACCACCTACTAACAACACTCTCCTAGCAAACTTCGCAACCGATTGCATCTTAGCCTGAACCCGATCCATAACCTTTACGGTTCGGGCCATAGCGGAACGAAATTTTCTATCTCTTGCTACTAGGTCGATTGTTGCGTTGTTAGCCACTGCTTGTATTCCTCTACACTACCAAAGTGCATCTTAGTATCTATGTACATCATTTGTTGATCTGGCGTCATTGCAGCAACTTGATTCGCGTCCCACTGATATTGATCGGCAAACCATTTGTATATTACCTCCTTGTCTGCCGCCTTGTCGGAACTCTCTTCTTTACCCTCTTTTTTCGTAGGCCCCCTTTTTTAGGGGTCTTTTCTGGACCCATTAAAGTATCATACTTCTCCATTGCATACTCTAAATTTTCTGGGTCTGTTAATAACTTCACCATTTCATCATAAGTTATATCGGGATGACGCCTCCTAATACTCAAGTACATGAGCATTGCAGCACCCTCTACAGACCCCATTAGCCTCAATGCTTCGGGGCTGCTAATAGTCATCGCACCAGCTTTAGAGACTGCGTCCTTTAATATGGAATCTCTTTCTTCCGGCTCTAAATCTTTAGTAGTTCTCTTAGCTACAGATACAAACCTATCTTGTACCCATACCTCATACTCCCCATAATCAGCATCCCTTAATGGAGATACTCGATACTCTTTTTTTCCTAATGTTATATGTATAGGTGCAGCGGTTGCTTTCGCCAACGACGTAGCCATATATACTCTCTCCTATAGTCTATGAAACTATACTGGCCACCTAGTTATAGGTGTAGCACCTGAATCAACAATAATCCCTTCTTCACAAGTACCACCAATATCTGTAAACCCGGTGAAGATACCTTCAAGAGTAGCACCGACCATACCGGGTGTTTCAATGTCCACAGTCATATTAGAGATACTACCCCATTTGATAAAACGTAATCTCCAAAACAAATTTGTAGCCGGTACATTATCCACCACCGCTACAATGTCTTGTACAAGATTCTCTGTGGGGAGTGTAGAGAAGTCCGCAGTGTATACTTCAACAGACAAACTCGCAGCTAAATTACCGGCCGCTCGTCTTATACCACCCGAAGTATCGCTACTTGCGAATGTTGGATTAGTGGTAGTGAAAGCAAGCGAGAAATTCCGAACATCAGCCATCTTAACAAAAGCACCCGGATAAGCTGGTAGAGGATCGACTGGTGCTTGTGTCCAAATCTCAGCGTTCAAACTACTAGGCGGACAAGGTACCGTCGAATCACCAGAAGCTACAGCACCTTTTGTTAATACACCATTCGCGGCAAAGGTTATGATAGTCTCGATGATTGACCCGGCTTCTATATCTACATTGATAGTGACTGACTCTACCAATGCAGTACCAGTAAGTCCAAGTGTACCCTCGATAGTACCCTGAAAGGTAAACGAATTACCGGGGAATACAGCAGGTAAATGCCCGTATTGACTAAAACTACCAGACCAGTCTGTGTTCCCATCAACCGCACCAGTACCCGCCTTGGTATTACTTGCAGAGAATGTTTGTATGTCTACATCGCTATCCACAATCCAATTACGAACAGTACCGTGACCATCAACATTTCCGCCTATTCCTGAAATTGTACTCACGTCTATTCTCCATTACAGATCAGAAGTATCAAACCACATCTGTGTTTCTCCCGACCATAGTCCAGACCATCCTTTGATTCCTCTATTCAAATCAGTTTGTGAAACCCCAAACGCAACAGTTAAAGGTCTGACTAGTTTCACATACTTCTTTGAATTCCAAGTCAATGCGTCTAGCTCTATTCGCCAATCTTTTAAAGCTCTATAGATTTCCCAGGTAAGTGGAAAAAGCAAACAATCTATACGTTGGTCGCCAGTAGAAACACCTATCTCCCAAGTCATAATAATGGTACTACTATTAGAAGTGCGTTGTATTTGTACTTCAGCAGATGTGGGTAATATTCTTACTTCGGGTAAATCACCGTCACTTATTTCACCTTTTATGGGAGCGGCATCTTTTCCCATAAAGGTAATCTGATTACCCGCTTTAACCAAATTACAAAACGGTTGGTGAGAATTGAGCATAACCCAAAACGCATCAAACACCTTTGTAATTGGATCTTTTTCTTGTGCTGCAAGTTCAGGCACCGGCTGCCGCTTTCTTTAATGCTATTTGCATCAACTGTTGCATTCTCTTAATTGTTGTGGTATCCGGTGAAACTATTATTTCTCTCTGTGGTAAATTCGGCCCGCCATCTTGGTGAAAACCCGCAATGTCTGCAACGGACTTACTCTTTGAACTAGGATGTTTCTTATCTGCTTCCCCACCATAGCCTACCCTAACTCCGAAAGGTATATCCTTTTGAAGTTGTCCCGGCTTCCTTTTGAACGTCGGCTCTAATGCAGTAAACAGGGTGTTAGTATCTTTGAGAATTACGCCGTGTCCTTTAGCCTTTACTGTACTCACAGCTAATGGTTTCCAATCTCCCCCACCTTTACTAAAGGTGTCAAACCTTTCTTGCACAAACGACCTATATACAAAACCCCATTGTTTTATTGCTTTCCTAATAGGCCCGTTTCCAGACTTTCTAAGATCACTCTCTACACTCTTGCTAAATCTCTTTAACCCACTCAAGTCAACTTTCACATCAGCCATCGTCTAATTTCTTATTTACATCTTTCACTTCTGTAGCCAAACGATCCAACAACGCTGTCTGCTTCTCAATGTTGTCGGCTAATTTCACAATGGCCGTTTCTAAGCTTTTTCTCACATACCAAACTTTAACACCTTCATCATCATCTTTATTGTGCCAAATCCATAAGTCGTGTAACTCCCGCTTCCACTCCCCATTACTCTTATATCTTAGAAAGGTGAACAACTCCTTAATAACAAAAATTACAACCAACCCACCCACACCTAAAGACTGCCAAGACGGACTCATATAACTGCGTCCTTCACAACACTAACATCAATGACAGACGGTGCAGTAGAAAAAATCGCTTGAACCAAACTCAATGTAAGTTTGCCCGAAGTCAATGAATCTAATACTTTATCAACATACTCCTTGTGATGGGTTAATCTATGTTCTTTTTCATCTGTATCCGCGATACCTCTAGATTCATATAACCAAACACCAGCCCACTTTGCACATATATCAACTATGGTAGTAGGCACAACCAAACCAGCGGCCAA
>SDBT01002921.1_pt1 | contig 29784 bp, 22 predicted proteins | sample 2277101 | NCBI WGS metagenome assembly SDBT01 (sample SAMN10404973, study PRJNA504765) | marine sediment metagenome | isolation source: marine sediment core GS10_PC15, 103 cmbsf | place: Arctic Ocean: Southern Knipovich Ridge | collected 2010
GTACAGGGAGCCCGGCGAGCCGACCAATCCTGATGCGTGGGGCGGGCATTCCGACGCCGCCGACTGGGACCGACATGCCGGCCACGTCTCGATCATCTGGGACATGCTGCTGCCCTACTTCCTGAGCAACGGCAAGATAGGCGACGATGACCTGGGCATAGCCGAGAGCGGCAACGGCATCCCCGACATCATCGACGAGGCGCTCTACGAGGTGGACTTCTGGCTGCGCCTGCGCGACGGCGACGGGGGCTACGCCTTCGGGCTGAACAACCCGGGCAGAGACAACCTGACGATGCACCAGGCCGGCGCCCACCCCTACATGGCGTGGGTCAACGCGGCCAACTGCGCGATGGTGGCCGACTGCTTCCGCATCGCCGGGCGGCCCGACCTGATGGCCAAGTACAGGGACGCCGCCGTCGAGGCGTGGACGAGGGCGGGCGATGAGGGCCTCGACTTCGCGTACGGCATCGGCAACGGCCGCACACGCGGCCGCGACCTGAAGATGATGGCGGCGGCGTTCCTCTACAATGTCACCGGCGACCGCGCCTATGAGGACGCCATGGCAGAGGAGTCCGTGGTCACCGGGCCGACGTCGGAGCTCGAGACCCGCAGGGGCGGCTGCCAGTACTGGGGCACGGCCGCCTATCTGATGTGCGCCGAGAACGAGTGGCAGCCGATCCACCATCCCGAGCTGCTGGGGAACATGAGGGCTTCGGTGCTGAACGACGCCATGCAGAAGAACGTGGCGCCGTCCGAGCAACGTCCCTCCCGCCGCAGCAGCGACGAGGCCCATGGCTGGTTCCAGGGCACGGAGATGGTGCACCCTCTCTGCATCGCGCATGCCGTATGCACCGATGACGCCGAGCGCGAGGTCCTCCTGAAGGCCATGCTCCTGGAAGCCGACTACGGCCTGGGGCGCAACACGATGAACATGGTGCGGATGACCGGCCTGGGCAGCCGCTGTGTGCAGGACATCTTCACGTCCGGACGCAACGACGGCGTGCCCGGCGTCCACCCGGGCCACACGCCCTACATGAATGCGGACGCGTGGGGCAGGGGCTACAAGGCCGACCCGCAGTGGTACGCCAGCAAGGGCTACCCGGTCTGGGACCAGTGGCCCCACGCGGAAGCGCTCTGGCGAGCCCGCTACTGCTACGCCAACAACGAGTTCACGCCCCAGCAGACCATGCGGGGCAAGATGCTGCTGTTGGGCTACCTATACTCACTGGGAGAGCCGCGCGGAGGCGAGTAGCTCGGGCCGGACCGTTGCCTGGCGCGGCAGAAGGTCCCCCCCTTTTGCCGTTCGTTGGTTGGCTTGGCCCCAACCCTGGGTCCTGCCCCTGGAAGAACCGGCTGCCATGGGCTAGGCCTCGAGCCCCGCGCGCCGGCCGGCAACTCGCGGGGTCCCGGTTGCCGGCGCGACAGGCCCGAATGAAAGCAGCCCGACAGTGCCGAGGGCGATGCCGGGCTGCTTGTGCGTCATTGGGCGCGAACTCGGACTGGCCAGTCAAGGTCCAACCCGGGTTCGACGCCGTTCATACGCCGACGGCGTCAGCGCGCTACAGGGCCCCTCCTAGCTCGCGGAGGGCGGCTGCTGCCGCCTCGGAGCCGAACTCCTCGGCCATCCCGAAGGGTGTCCAACCTAGGACGTCCTTCAAGTTGACGTCGCCTCCGACTTCGACGAGCCGGTCGGCCATGGCCGGATTGTTAGCGGCTGCGGCCAGGTGCAGGGCGGTGTCGCCGAACGCCGTTCGGCCGCCGGGGTCGACGCCGCTCTCGAGCAGCCAGTCCACCGCGCCGTAGTTGCCGGCCTCGGCAGCCACATGAAAGGCGGTGTAAAGATAGTCGTCCGGGGCGTCCACCCGGGCTCCCGCCGTAACCAGCATGTCCAGCATCACAGGGGACGCGAACAGCCTGACGGCCGCCTCGCCCTGAGCTGACCTGTGCGCCTGGCAGCACCAGTGCAGGGCGGTCTCTCCCTGCCGGTCGCGCACGTTCGGGTCGGCCGAGTGCTCAAGCAGAACTCGGACGACATCAATGCGATCCATCAGAGCGGCAACGTGGATGGCCCGCAGGCCATCCTCATCGGCAGCATTCGGATCCATGCCCGCCGCAAGGCATTCCTCGACCGCTTGAGCGTCGCCTGCTGCGGCACAGGTCTGCAGGCGGTGCACCAGGACGAGGTAATGATCCTCTGCGATGCCCAGACACTCGCGTTCAAGGTAGTCGACAGTCGCCCAATCTTCTTCTGCAACCGCCTCCGCGTACATCAGCAATTCGGGGTCGTGGCCATAATCGGTCACAAAGCCGCCTTCATACATCGATAAGCCATTCTTCATTCCATCGGTCCTCAAGCCCGCGTGCTCTCGCGCCGGGCCTTCATGTGTTCTCAGTGTCTTGCGCGGCGCGCCGTTGGCCGCCGCCCGGTCCGCCCCGGAGCCACATCGGCCCGGTATCTGCGGACGTCTACTGCGCGAGGGCTTCGCCTCTCAGGGGCGTTCCCACCTGCGCATCGCATCCTACTCCGCGTCCTGCGGGAACCGGCCGGGGATGCGCCGACCTGGCCCGTCCCGCTGTGGCGCTCTCATCAACGCCATCGTGTCAGTCCTATCACATCCTTTCCTGCGCTCCGGGAGCCGCCCAGAAGCGTTGTTGCTGTTCTCAGTATCATCATCTCGCGCGTCCTTAGCCGGCTGGCGAACCGTCGGCGCGGGCAAAAAAAGAACCCGCGAACACACGGGGACCCGTCCATGGGTCCACCGGGCATTCGCGGGCTTCAGTCCCGCGACAAAGTGCCCGACGGCGGGGGGACGTGACGCCCCGAAGATGCGATGTGTATACGCCGCTCGGACATGGTAGTATTGCGTTCGCGCGCCGCAGGAAGTGGCGGATGGCCGGCTTCGGGAGCGTCTGAATGGCCAGGAGACCGAAGAGCAAGGTGAGGGAAGTGGCTCCCGACTCACCATCGGCGGCAGCCGCCGTCCGGCTGGCGGATACCATCAGGGCGAGGGCGGCCGCCGGCGTGGACGGCCCGCCGGCCAGCGTTCGGGCTGTGGACTGAGGCTCAGCCCGCATCGGACGAGACGCGCGAAGCGCGGGCGCCGGCCATGCCGACAGCCGGGCCGCCGCTCCCAGGTGTCCGGTAGCGAGGGCGATGCCCGTCCCGCAACCGGTGGAGGCGCAGTGACGAACGAGGAAGCCAGCGGCACCGGTCGCGACGAGTTAGTGGAGCCGGCTCCCGCAGCTCAACTGCCCTCGGGCCTTGCTGCCCTGCCCACCGCTTTCCTGGTGCTGCTTGCTGCCAACTACGCCTGGACCGCGCGTGACCTCGTGCGGGGGTGGATGGCGGACGATCAGGTTGTCCTGAGCCTGATAGTGGTTGCCGGCGCAGCGTTCGTCGCATGGGACCGGCGTCGTGATCTCGCCCTGGCGTTCGCCAGGCCTGCGCCGGCCTGGCCGGGAGCCATCCTCCTATTCATGTCCCTGGCCCTGCTGGTGGTTGGGACGAGGGCGCACTTCACGTTCTATGGCGGACGGACCGGCCTCTTCCTGCGGGGGACGTCGCTCCTCTGCCTGCTGGCGGGCGCCGTCACGCTCTGCGGCGGCTGGAGGGCCCTGGCCCTCATCGCCCTGCCCAGCGTGATGCTCGTGTTCGCCTACCCCGGTAACTTCGCGACGACCATCTGGCTCGCGATACCCCTGCAGCATTTCGCGACCACTGCCAGTGCGGGGCTGCTCTCTCTTCTCGGCGTAGAACTCCTGCGCGAGGGCCAGATCATACAGACAGCCAGCTTCGTCGCGAACGTGGAGACCGGGTGCAGCGGGATAAGGTCGCTCATCACGATGCTCCCCACTGCCCTCTTCGTCGGTGCCTACGGCCTTCGGCGCCCCGCGACGCGGGTGGTCCTCGTCCTCCTCGTCGTGCCGCTGGTGCTGTCGGTAAACGTGCTGCGGATAACTGCAACCGTCGTACTCGGAACGCACGTCAGCCAGCGCATTGCGGAGGGCTTCTTCCACTACTCGGCCGGCCTGGGGATGTTCGTGGTCTGCCTGCTCGTGATGCTGGGGATGGTGAAGCTGCTGGAGCGCACAGAGCCGGCCGGCTCGGCCGCGGCAGGTCCGGACGGAGATGAGGACCCGGTCCCGAGCATGGAATCGGGAGGCGGCCGGGCTCTGGCCGGCACCCTTGTCGGCCTTGCCCTGCTCATGGGTATCGGCTACCAGGGGTGGGAGCTGACCCGAATGCGAAGGGCCGCCAGGACGTACCCTGACGGCCTTATGGACGGGATCCCGTACAGGATGGGACGGTGGGAGGGAAGCGACACGCAGCTCGAGGTCGATGTCGCCGAGTTGGTCCACTGCACGTCCTGGGTCTCACGCGAGTACCGTGCCCCCGGCGGCGCGCCGATCCAGGTCCTCCTGCTATATCGCCGGCCGGCTGCCGACGGCGGCTACGTCAAGCGTAAACGGCTTTCGGCCATGCACCCCCTTGTCAGACTCAACGGGCCCGTGGAGTCCAGGCTCGAGCACATCGACCTGGGCGAGCGAATGCCCGACGGACTTGCATTCCCCATGCGATCAGGGGCCTCGGACCATGGCCAGATCCTGCTGTCGGGCTGGCATCTGGTCGGCAGATCCCCCCCCTTGAAGCGACGGAGCGGATTGCTCGGGATGGTGGTCTACGGTGTTGCGGAGTCGATGCGGGCGAACCGCCTGTTCGGGCCGGAGGTCTCATGCCACCTGGCTTCCTCAGCGGCGCACTCCTCCGGCGAGGCGGGCCGGTCCCACGCGGAGCTTGCCGCCCTACTGGCATCTGAGGTCGTCGGCGCGATTGCGGACCACAGGGACGGGGTCTCCGGCAGGAGTTCCCCCGATGAGGACCTGACCCCTGGGGCAGTAGGAAGCGGCCTGGGACGCTAGGGCTGGTCGGCGGCGCCACTCAAGCCAGCCCATACGACAGCGGGGGGCCGAGATGGCCCCCCGCCTTGCTTCTGCTATCAGTTCACCGTTGCCGCTGCCCGCCGCCGGCGCGCCGGCGCTGAACTCGTTCAGGGAGCCAGTTGCGAGAGCTCGTAGAGGGCCCTGACGTAGGACTCCGGCGTGCCGAGGTCGTAGCGCCGGCCGCGCACGAGGCAGCCGCTCATCCCCTCTTCCCTCCTGAGCCTGTCCAGACAGGAAGTGAGCTGGAACTCGCCGCCCTCGCGCATGTTGTGGGAGACGCTCTCCTCCAGGCAGCGGAACACCCCGGGTGTCAGGGCGTAGAGCCCGAAGACCGTCAGGCACTCGTCCTCGGGCAGACCCTCGACCAGCAGGTGTTCGCGCGCGTACGCGGGGCTCGGCTTCTCGACCAGGTCGGTGACCGCCAGCAGCGAGCCGGGCTCCGTCCAGGTCCCCGCAACGGTGCCGAAGCGCTCAACCTCAGACACGGGGGTCCGCGCGACCCCCAGCACGCTGTGCCCGGCCTCCGAGAACGCATCGACCACCTGCTTCGCGCATGGGGTGCCGTCCGACGACGTGTAGAGGTGGTCGCCCAGCAGGAGCAGGAACGGCTCGTCGCCGACCCACTCCCGGGCGCAGTAGACGGCGTGGCCCAGTCCCTCCTGGACGTTCTGCTCGAGGAGCGTCACGTGCCGCCCTATCTCGAGGACGGCCTCGCAGGCCTCCCTGGCCTCGGCCGAGAGCTTGTGCATGTTCTCCGGGGGAGGCGAGCCGTAGAAGACGTCCTCGAAGATGGCCCGGTCCCTTCCCTGAACGATCACCCCCACCTCGTCGACGCCGGCCTTGAGGGCCTCCTCGACGATCTCCACGATGATGGGACGTGCCAGGCCGGACTTGCCCACTACGGGGAAAAGCTCCTTCTTGAGTCCCTTGGTAGCGGGGAACAGCCTGGTGCCGAAGCCGGCGGCCGGTACGACCGCCTTCCTGATCCGGGGGCCGGGCGTGAGGGTCAGGGCGAGGCAGGGCATGCCGAGATCCCGCTCGATCACCGAGATCAGTTTCTCCTGCGCGGCCGCGTCCCTCGCAACGAACTGGGCGGAGCCGTCGCCGCCGGAGCCGACGCCCTTGCCACCGAACACGAGCGGCTGGACCGCCGGGTGCGCGAGGACACGGTGCAGGACGGGGGCCGTCAGCTCGGACGGACAGGCCGGCTGCAGGTACTCGTCGAACAACGCCTGCGCCTCGGCCATGAGCTGACCAAGCTGCTCGGCATCCCCGTCGGCCAAGGCCGTCGCGGCCCTTGCCGTGATCTGCTCGTTCAGCGGGCCGAGGCAGCGCTGGACCCCTTCCTGGACCGGCCCGTCGGCGAAGGGGAAGCAGTGGTTCAGGTCGTTCAGGATGCGGCGTGTGTCCTTCGCGGCGCACAGGTCCACGATGACGAAGTGAAGGTCGCGGGCAACCGTCAGCTCACGCACATCGACCCGGTCGCCGTCAAAGACCATCATGACGGGGCGGCTGCCATAAGCGCAGCCCTGGTCCATGCGGCCGCATCGGGACGGGGTCGTCACCTCGCCGAGGTAGGCCCATTCCATCTCGCCGCGCACGGTCATCTTGAGATCGTAGACACGGTTGAAGGCGCGCGCCACCAGCACGGACACGGCCGCGCTCGACGAGAGGCCCTTGCGGACCGGCAGGTCGGTCCTGTAGTTGTCGATCTCGAGGCCGCGCACCTGGTAGTGCGTGAGCAGCTGGTAGGCGACGCCCGCCGCGTAGCTCCAGAAGCCGCCGCCCTCGGCCTCGGCAAGGAGGCGATCGGGGTCCATCGGGATCTCGAACGGGCCCTCCCGGCTGCCGTCCGGCATCGTGGCTTTGATGACGAGCTTGCTCGGATGCGGGCTGACCGTCGCGTAGAGGCCCTGGTTCGTGCCGGCGATGATCGTGTGGCCCTTGCCGACGGCGGCGTTGGTGCGGCGGTACCCGCCGGCCCAGTCGCTGTGCTCACCGAACAGGCATATGCGGCCCGGAACGAACAGTTCCATCCTATCTCTCTCCTATCGTGCCATCACGCGGGGAAAGAACCCGGATCGACAGCGCCAGCCCTCGCCGGGCGGGGGTCCGAGCGGACCGGCGTTGCTGCTGATCGTCTCGACCAGTGGGCGACCCAACAGGCCCGGGCGCCCGACCCCTTTCGACGGCCGATCAGAGATCGGCCGTCTGCTCCTCGTACCACTTGATTGTGCGGCGCAAGCCATCGCGGAACGGCGTACCTGCCACAAAGCCGAACTCGCGCTCGGCCCGCGACGTGTCCAGCATGCGCCTGGGCTGGCCATCCGGCTTGGACGCATCCCACTCGACGGCGCCGCTGAACCCGGTCAGTTCAGCGATCAGGTCGACCAGATCGCGGATCGCTATCTCGTGGCCCGCCCCGATGTTCACCGGCTCGGGCTTGTCGTAGAGTTCGGCTGCCCCGAGGATACCGCGAGCGGCGTCCTCGACATAGAGGAACTCGCGCGTAGGTGTGCCGGTTCCCCAGACGGTGATGCCGGCGTCGCCGCGTTCGCGTGCTTCGATGCACTTGCGGATCAGGGCGGGGATCACGTGCGAACTGCTCGGGTCGAAGTTGTCTCTCGGGCCGTAGAGGTTCACCGGGAGCAGGTAGATGCAGTTCATGCCGTACTGCTGCCGGTAGGCCTGCGACTGGACCAGCAGCATCTTCTTGGCCAGTCCGTAGGGGGCGTTCGTCTCCTCGGGGTAGCCGTTCCAGAGGTCATCCTCCCGGAACGGCACCGGCGTGTGCTTGGGATAGGCGCAGACGGTGCCGATGGTCACGAACTTGCCCACCCCGAAGCGGCGGGCGTACTCGATGAGCTGAATGCCCATGATGGCATTCTCGTAGAAGAACCGGCCCGGGTTCTCCCTGTTGGCGCCTATGCCGCCTACGCTCGCGGCCAGGTGGATGACGACGTCAGGGCGAGCGTCCTCGTACATGCCCGCAATGGCATCGGCCTCACGCAGGTCGTAGTCGTCGATCATCGGCACGAAGACGTCAGCCGGACCAAGCTCGCGCAGTTGGTCGACCAGCCAGGACCCTAGGAAGCCGGCCCCGCCCGTGACCGCGACGCGCTTGTCGGTCAAGTATCCCATGTGGCTTCTTACGCCTTTCTCGCCAACCGCATCGGTTCAGCCGTCCGCCGTACGGCGGACTGGACTGGGGTGCCCGCTGCATTCCCAGGACTGACGTCCTGGGCTATTATCAGACGTCCCGCTGCGCGGGACTCGTGCGGCGGCAGCCAGAGTCCTAAGAGCGAAAGCAGGGACAGGCACGGAGTTTCGCTAGACTGAATCGATGTCGGCCTCGACCATGATGCGGACGAGTTCGTCGAAGCGCGTCTTCGGCCGCCAGCCGAGCAGGCGCTCCGCCTTCGATGCGTCGCCTATCAGCGCGTGCACTTCGGCGGGGCGGAAGTAGCGCGGATCGACCTCCACGAGCACGTTGCCCGTCGCCGCGTCGAGTCCCCGTTCGCCCTCGCCCTCCCCTTCCCAGCGGATCGTGAAGCCGCCGACGGCGAATGCCAGTTCGGCAAACTCGCGGACGGTGTGGCCCTCCCCCGTGGCGACCACGTAGTCGTCGGGGCCGTCCTGATTCAGCATGGACCACATAGCCTCGACATACTCGGGCGCATAGCCCCAGTCGCGGCGCGCGTCCATGTTGCCGAGGTAGATCCGGTCCTGCCGGCCCGCCTTGATCTCGGCGACGGCCCGCGTGATCTTGCGAGTGACGAAGCGCTTCCCCCGCCTGGGCGACTCGTGGTTGAAGAGGATGCCGCTGCAGGCGTAGAGCCCGTAGGCCTCGCGGTAGTTGACGGTCACCCAATGGGCGAAGAGCTTTGCGGCACCGTATGGACTCCTGGGTCGGAACGGCGTCTCCTCGGTCAGCGGCTCGCCGTCGGTTCCCCCGAACATCTCGCTCGTCGATGCCTGGTAGACGCGGGTGTCTACGCGAGCCTCGCGGATGGCCTCGAGCAGGCGGAGCGTCCCGAGTGCATCGGTGTCCGCAGTGTAGACGGGCGCCTCGAAGGAGACCCCGACGTGGCTTTGGGCGGCGAGGTTGTAGATCTCGTCCGGGGCGATCTTCTCAACGAGCCGGGCGATGTTGCTGCCGTCCACCATGTCGCCGTAGTAGAGGAAGAGGCGGCGTTCGGGGTCGTGGGGGTCCTGGTAGATGTGGTCGATCCGCTCGGTGTTGAAGACGGATGCCCGGCGGATGATGCCGTGGACCTCATATCCCTTGTCCAGAAGGAACTCCGCCAGGTAGGAACCGTCCTGCCCGGTGATGCCGGTGATGAGGGCCTTCTTCATTGCGAGTCCCCGTCGAGGTCTGGGCTGACGTGAGCGGTCTGCGGCTGCAATGCAACTGCCTGGGCCAGCACTCTCATTGGTTCGAACTCACAGACGCCACACAACCACCTGAGCTTGGGAAGCGTCGTGTGCAGATTGACATAGCTCTTGAATCTGCGGGCCATGCCAAGTCGCAGACGCGGCTGGTCGGGGTCCACCTCACGTGGATGGACCAGTGCAATCAGCGGGCGGCCCAAGGACCTGAGCCGATTCCTGGCGACCCGAAGCAGCCATTGTGGGGCGAGGCGAAAGTAGCCTCCGCTGAACGGGCAAATGCGCTTGCCGAGTACCTGTACGGCGGACATCGGTAACTCCGTCACAGGGCCTGATGGCGTCTCTATAACGTGCGGTTCAGGACGCGCTCCTGGCATACCGCCGTGGCTGCGAACAGCCGGGAACACGCTCGAATCGTACTCGTAGCCGGCTTCCCGTATGACCTCGAACACCCAGGGCGTCTGGGCTGTGACCCCGAAGCCGGGCGCCCGGAAACCCGCTATGCGCTGGCCGACCACGTCCTCAAGTATCTGTCGCGCCCGCGTGATATCCTGTCTGAAGTCGCTCGGACCTGCCTCGTAGGCCAACAGGTGTGCGTAGCCGTGGCTTGCAATCTCGTGGCCCTGCTCCAGACATGCCCTAACCAGTCTGGGGTGACGCTCGGCCACCCATCCGAGCCAGAAGAACGTGCCTTTGGTCCGGGTCTGTGCTAGTTGGCCGAGGATCTGCTCCACGTTGCGTTCCACCCGGTCCTCGAGTGATGCCCACTTGCCAAGGTCAGGAGCCGCAGAGGTCGCTAGGATGTGGTACCAGTCCTCGACATCGAAGGTCAGCGCGTCCGGCAGTTGCCCCTGCATTCTAATGGTAACGCCGCTCCTCAGAAGAAGCGCCTGCCAGCCCGCAGGAATGCCCGCCTGTCAGCTGGCGAAGGAAACGCGAAATATGTGGAGTCCTCGCGGGGGTTCGCCTTGCGCTCGACAGTTCCGTCTTCGATGGCGGCAACGGCCTCCAACACGGCTTCTGCGCCCGCTGCTTTGCTCCTCCTCACCAGGCTGTCCCATGTGTCAGACTCCAGGATGGGGACGCGACGCTGGACGAGTATCGCTCCATCGTCCAGGGCATCGCCCAACTCGTGCACGGTCACAGCCGTGGACTCCTCTCCGTTGCGAAGAACCCAGAAGGCTGGCATGAGACCACGGTAGCGTGGCAGGGGAGCGCCATGCACGTTGATCGCTCCCATGGGGAACAGCCCACGCACGCGTTCCCGGATGATCTGCGGGCAACTCATGGAGACGAGCAGATCCGGGCCATAGCTCCCCACGAGGTCGATGAAATCCTGGCTGTTGACGTTCGCGACCCTGTGGAATGGAATGCCGAATGCCCTGGCCACGGCGCTCATCGAGTGGCATGGGCCAGCCGGATTCGGTTTGGTCACCAGGCTCAGCGCCTTCGCCCGGAGGGCCCGCCCAGCATAGGCGCAGGTCCCGGTCAGCCCGAACAGGCGAACGTGCCGGATCAGCCCGGGCAGCGTCCCGCCATGCGTGCTCATCGCCGGGGCGCAAACCAGAGAGCGCACTGTGCCACCGAGATGCCTGCAGACTGCTGCGATCGCTGAGGGGAGATAGACGCTCTCTTCCTGGGTCAGGACCATCACCCGCATTTGCTTGTTCACCTGCTCGCGATCAGCCTCCATCGGCGACCTTCTGCAGAACACCCGCGATCCGCGAAACGCTTCGGTCACGTCCCATGTGCCGCTCGTAGTGTAAGCGGCCAGCAACGCCAATCTTGGCAGCCCTTCTGGGTCCGTCACGCAACTCCCGGACCGCGTCAACAAGTGCCTGGGCTTCGCCATTGGGGATAACGAACCCGGCACCCGATTCCCTGACCAGCTCAGCGGCGTCATTGCCGGCGGGGCCAACCATGAGCACTGGGCGTCCGGCAGCCAGTATCCCGTAGAGCTTGCTCGGCAGGAGAATGCCATCCCATCCCGGCCGCATAGAAACGAGGTGAACGTCCGCCGATGCCAGCAGACCGGAGAGTTCCGCCAGCGGTCGAGGTTCTGAGAAGGAGACGTTGCCCAGACGCCGCTCTTCTGTGCCTTGAGCTATCTCTGCCCGGCGCGCACCGCCGCCCACGAAGAGGAAACAGATGTCTCTGTCGTCCTGTAGCAGAGCGGCAGCGTCGAGGATGGTATCAAACTCGTGGGCCACGCCCATGTTACCCGAGTACATGACAACGAATCGGCCGTCAGGGGTCTGGCACTTGCCAACAGAGCGCTGACCACGGAGGCGCGGCTGGACCGCTTCCGCCGGCACCCAGTTGTGCACAGTCGTGAGCTTGTCGCGAGGCAGGCCATAGCCTGCGAGTCGGTCCGTCATCGCGGTTCCGATTGAGACCACCGCATCGGACTGATTGTAGATCCAACGGGCGAGCCGGTGAAGCGCCCTGCTGTTGAAGGACCCCGCTCTGATCGCTCCTCCCATCTCGCCGAACTCGGGCCACAGGTCCATGCTCCACAGGACGACTTTCGTACGCCGCAGCGTCTTGAGCATCCCAGCCACGGCGCCGATGAAGGGAGGCGTCGTCAGCGCAAGGCACGCATCGAACCGGCCAAGCCAAAGGCCGTGGCCGAGGGCAAGGGCGAAGTAGGAGCCCCAGTCGGCGAGGCGACCGGCTGCCCTCGTCCGGCCGAAACTGCTGGCGGCAACTCGGTGGATGTGCAGGCCGGGCAGGGGCGCCGCCGCGGTCCTAGCGGAGCCGCCGCTGTAGGCGCCTGCTGAGCAGATGACGTGGACTTCGTGTCCGGCTTGGAGTAGGCCGAGGGCGACGTCCTGCAGCAACTGACCCGTCGCCGCGGGGTCGGGAGGGTAGAACTGGTTCAGGAGTAGGATGCGCATTGGTGCAGGGCCGAAAGCAGGGATAGGCACGGAAGCCCGGAACACGCCCGTAAGTCATAGTCATATAGGGATTTGCAGACGATTGGGTTTGTTTCGCAGCGCTGCGGCCGCCAAGCGCCCAACTCCACGATGCGGCAGTGATCGGCTGCCTATATGGTGTCTATGGCGTACACACTCAGGCCGCTTGCGAAGGCAAGGACGACGTCAAAGGCGTCGGGCCCCCGGCCCGATCCGCAGACTGGAGAGTCTGCCCCACATTGGCGAAGCCAAGCCGGGCTCAGTCCGACTCCGGGGCATGGAGCGTGATGTCGGCGGCGAGGGGCGGCGGCACGTTCTCGCCGAAGCGCATCCGCTGCAGGCGTTCGATCTCGCGCAGGAGCTTGACGAGCTGATTGGTGAGGGTCGTGTCGTAGCGAGAGAAGAGCTTCACAGACCGCTCGAACTGCTGCGGGTCGAAGTAGCTGGCGTGCATGCTGAGGCTGCGCCTCTTCACGTAGCGCTGCATCGCGAAGGGATTGTTGATCGGCATCTCCCAGGTGCTGTGGTGGTATTCGGCTTCCGCACGGGCGCAGCGCTGCAGGCGCAGGTACGTGTGCGCCAGCTTCTCAACGAGGATGCCCTCGACCGGGCCCACAGGCTGGAACCACGCGACCAGTTCGCCATGTATGCCGGCGATCTCCTCCTGGTCATGCTCAGTAAGTGCCGACGAGAAGATGCCGTGTTTCCTCGGGTTGAGGCGAACGATGGCCTTCCCCTCAGGCGTCTTAGGCCCGCCCTTCTTGCCGTTCTCCCTGTTAGCCCGGATCTGTTTTTGGGTAGCCATGATAGCACTCCTCAGCGGGACCAAGTGCTCGCCAGCCGCGCCAGTGTGCCAGCCTGAGCAGAGCACGGAACTCTATCCTAAAGCATAGTGCTATCATAGCCGACCCGCGTGCCTGTGTCAAGCTGAAGACCATGGCGGGTTCGTCAGAGGATGGCTACCGGCTCCCACGGGGGCGCTGCCCGTGATCAGAGCTCTCGGCGGGCGTCGCCCGGGTCCGGGTCAAGCCGTTCGGGTTGGGTGGTCTGTTCCGACTGCTCCTGGCTGGACGCGTGGTGCCGTTCCCGCTTCAGTTCCTTCACCTTCAGGCAGATCATGTACTCGTAGATGGCCTGAAGCGTGCAGTACGTCAGGCCCGGACGTCCGTCGAGGAACCCTCCCCTCGCGAAGTACATGTAGATGAACTTGAGCCACGGCCTGCCTGGCAATCTGAAGGAGAGCTCCTTCAGCGATCGACGCCTCCTGACATAGTCCTTGGAGAGTAGGTCACGCCATGGAAGCTTGCGCGATTTCAGTGAAGCGATCGTCTCGACGGCCTCGTATTCGCTGTACCGGTTGTGCCTCTCGAACCAGTCGCCAAAGCCCTTGCTGAAGAAGTAGTGCGTGAGTGGGTTGCGCAGGCGCCCAACCGGCCCGTCAATGATGGCAACGGGGTTCGCTCCACGCCGCCACTTGATCTTGCCTGGTTGCCAGAGCCGTGTTATCCATGTCTGGTAGAGCCCCCCGTATCTCAGCCACCTACCCACCAAGAAGTTCCTGCGCCGAACCGAATACGCCACGTTGCCGCCAGCCTGAGGCGCTGTCACCTGCCGGATCTCGTCTGCGAGTTCGGGTGGAGTTACCTCGTCTGCGTCTACGTACCATACCCATGGATGTGCGAAATGGATATTCTCGACAGCCCAGTTCTGGTTGTTCGCTCGGCCGTCGTATGGACGCTGGTAGAAGCGGGCTCCCGCATGCCGGGCTATCTCCTCGGTCCGGTCCCTGCTGCCAGAGTCCAGCACCACGATGTCGTCACTCCATGCAACGGCCTCAAGACAACGCGGCAGGTTCTTCTCTTCATCGAGCGTCTGTATGAAGACAGAAACGGACACCTGGATCCCCCTCTAACCTTGGACAAGCCGCCGACGCTTGCTAGACCATCGAACCCAACTGCTTCGGTCGGGTGGTAGGTTCCACCCCGATCGCGGTCAGTCGCTCCGTCTCCTCGCCCCGTCCTGCGGCTGGGCGGTGGACAGCTTGGGCAGCCACGGTATCCCAGCCTTGCGTGAGCCTGATCGGCCCAGATCGATCTGGACCCCAGCAGGGGGCGGCCCTCCACCCAGCAGCCATTTGTAGAGGGCACACGTTTGACGCCCGATCTCGTCCCAGCCATGCTTGGCCGCAACGAAGTCCCTTCCTCGGCCACCCATCTCCCTGAGCTCTACCTGTCCCGTGCGCATTGCACTCGCCAGGTCTGACGTCAGGTGTTCAGGTCCAACGGGCGACCGCCAGCCACACCCGACCTCCTCGATCTCCGGCCATGGCGCGCCGTGGGTCGTTACGACCGGAAGCCCTGCACTCAGTGCTTCCGCAACGCCAATCCCGTAGTTCTCGCTGTACGTCGGCAGTACGTAGAGACTGGCGGCGGAGTACGCAGCCAGCTTCTCCATGCCGTAGACGGGCCCCACCAGAGAAACGCGGTCCACAAGGGAGTGCGCCCGAACCCGCCTGTGCAGCTTGGGCCCGAAGCCGGTCTCCACTGGTCCAGCTATGACAAGGTGCCATTCCGTCTGCTTCGTGGCCAGCCTGGCCCAAGCGTCGATCAGGTCGAGCACGCCCTTTGCCGGATGGACCCGGGCCAAGAACAGGGCGAGCCGTCTTCCCACCAGCTCCGGGTGCCGTTCCAGGAATGGCCCAGCAGGCGGCAGGTCAGGAATGTCCACTCCGTTTGGGATCACCGCTACAGGGCACTGTATGCCCAGAGCGCGTATGGCCTGAAGCTCGGCTACTGTGCATGCATGTAAGCAGGCGGCATGGCCCAAGCTGTGTCTGTCGCGGAAGAACCATGCTGCTGCCTTCCTGAGACGTGACCTTCGCAGTGCGCCCGGCATGAGCGTGCCACGCGGAGAAATGACCAAGGGCTTGCCGAGCCGCCGCGCCCATGCTGCCCCAGCCCAGCTTGGGTGAAGCCACAGTGAGCGGACATGGATCAAATCAGCAAACTGGGCGGCATCCCGTACCCCACGCGAGAGGGCTGGACTGTACCAGATGCTGTGCCGCCAGAGCGGCGGGTACGTCCGGAGTTTCACCCCGGCTTCTGCGCACTGCTTGGTGTCATCGGACAGCGGACCATCCAGTGCCACGAGGACCACATGGCATCCTGCTCTCACAAGGGCAGAACAGAGCTTGGGGGCGGCCACCCCGGCGCCCCCAGAATGTCGCCACAATCCTGCGGCAACATGCACCGCTGTCAACATGGTGCCCGACCTTCTCGAGCGCCAGACGGACGTCCCGAAAGCGCCCTGCGCGCATAGGAGACAAGAGTGTCAGCCCATTTGGCCGGGCTGAACTGCTCTGCCAGTCGAACGCTGTGAGCGCCGAACGCCGGAAGATCGGTCTTGGTGGAGACGAGCAGCATCAGTTCCGCCAACATGGATGTCTGACCAGGCGAGAACAGGTATCCGTTTCTGTCTTCCTCGACCAGATAGTCTGACGCTCCGCACGCTCGGCTGCAGATGATGGGCAAGCCGGCCGCTGCCGCTTCATGCACGACGACTCCCCATGGCTCATATATGCTTGGCAGCACGAGACAGCCTGCCTCTCCCATGGCCAAGGCAAGATCCTCCGGACCCAGGAAACCCAGCAGTTGGACCCCCTTTTCGCCCTCGGCACACGAGGCCAATGGCCCCATCCCGGCAAGCTGCAAGCGCCACGGCGTTGGCGCCTGTGACCTGTAGACCTGATAGGCGTTGATCAGCTCTCGGACCCCCTTCGTTTCCACAAGTCTCCCCACAAACAGGAACGCTCGCGGCCAACCTTCGGCGGCATGGCTCCTCCTTGCATCGACAGCCGTCCTGAACAAGCCGACGTCGGCGCTGTACACCCCCGTAAGCAGACGGTCCCCAGTGTAGCCGAGTCTCCGCGCAAGTGGCTCGCCTCTCTTGCCAGTGACCCAGAGCGCCGAGAATCGCGACGGGAAAGCAAGACGACCCCATATGCAGCCAAGTCTCTGGCGCACCGTCGCGCGCCACTGGTTATCCACCATGGAGACCACCGCCACGCGATGCCCACTCAGGTAGGTCGCCGCGAGGTTAAAGACCCGTGTTGACCACCCAGAGACGAGGGCCACCTCTGGTCCAAAGGCCTCGAGCCGGCGCCTCACTCTCCGCCACTCTACATCTGCCGGTCGTGATCGGTCGATGGTGTCAACCGGCACATGCAGCCAGCGACTCCTCTGACCGAATGCGGCATAGGAGTCGCGCGGGTACCGGAACACGAGCAGCTCAGCACCGAACTGCTCTGCGAGCGCTCTGAGGCAGGCGCATGCGTACGGCGGCAGGGACGACCAGAACACAGCGATCCTGAGCCTAGGCGCGCGCATGTGCGCTGGCAGCAGTCAGGTGGTCAGCCGCTCTGCCGTTGAGCGGCTCCCTGCGAGGGCCTGCCAAGATCAGGAACCCCAAGATCCACAGCAGGACTGTGGGAGGGCAGCCGACGCTTGCCAGGAAGAGCTCCGCCACGCTATGCACCATGATCCCGACGACCGTGCCAGTAGCTGCCGCCCACACTCGCCTGTCGCCGCCTTCGCTCATCAGCGAGCGTCTGACACCGACGACGACGACCACACCCAGGAATGCAGCATACATTCCCAAGCCCATCACGCCCGTCTCAGCGAGAAGTGCCGTGTAGCTCGAGTCCCCGCTGACCCTCGTGACGGGGGCGTCATCGTCGACCCAGTCAGCAGAAGCGCCAAGCCCCACCCCAACCGTGGGGCGTTTCCGCCAGCGGCGAACGTCGGCCTTCATGATGGCGCGCCGGGCCTGACCCACGGGAACCGATGCCAAACGAAACTGGGCCGCTCTACCAGCCCTGCTGTCTGGAACCGCAAACCCGGCTCCCAGAGCGAAGAGCACGACGGCGACGGCCGCCGCGCCAGAGGCGAATCCCACCAGCGCCCGGCGCGGACGCGACTCGACCGAGCACCAGACTGCCGTTGCGGTACCAGCCAGGCTACCCCCCAATCCTGCTCGCGAGCCGGAGAGCCACAAGCAGGTCAGGGCCATCGACACCCACAGGAAGCGGATCGGTGACGGCCTGCCAAGTAGGGACACCGTGAGATACGGCAACGCCAAGCAGCAGGCGGCTGCAAGTCCATTCGGATTGCTGACAATCCCCCGGTAGCGATCGGCCCAGAACGTCTTGGCCAGTCCCAGCGGCCACAGCGAAAGGCTCACGGCCAGAATGGCGAGACAGGCGAGAGCATTCCCCGCCAGGACGCTCTTCACTGCCAGGCGAGGAGCGGCGACCAGGGCAAGACGGTACGACACGAGGAGAAGCAGCCCGAAGGAGCCCGCTCGCAGTAACGCGTCTGTCGAGCTGGTGGAGAAGAGACTCGATAGGGCCGCGACGGCGACGAAGATGCCGGTCAGTGCGATCCCGATCCCGAGCGGCGCCGCGATGGACAGAGACCCCCGTCTCCGCAGGAACACCACCAGCAGAGCCAAACCGAGGGCAGTCCACCTGACGAGACCAGGGAAGTGAGGGGCCTCCAAAGCACCCAGACGGCCGTACCAGAACGCCGCCAGGAGCACGGCAGCGCCGAGCGTGAGCTGGGTCTGCCTCATTCGTGCCACGCTCCACCCGTAACGGCGCCCAGCGGGGGTACGGCGTTGCTGGAGCACGAGAGCCGTCGCAACGCCCCCATGCACTCCCTGGCAACCTGCGCCACAGTGACTTCCAAGACTGACGCAGGGCATCCCCCTTCCGCTTCAGGGCGACAGACCCTGGCGATTCGCGCGTTCCGCGGGCCCCAGCGCACCCAGTCCGTGGGGCCGAAGATCACCACGGCAGGAGTGGCGACTGCGTTGGCGATGTGCGCTGGCCCCGAGTCATTGCCCACGAACAGGTCGGCCTGTTCGATGAAGGCTGCAAGTTGGCCAACAGTGGTGCGGCCCGCCAAGTCAAGGGCGGCTGAGCCGAGTGCTCGGGCGAGAAGCCGCGTGCCCTCCTGCTCTTTGCCCTTGCCGCCAAGAAGGATGAATCCACACGACCGGCTCCTGCAGAGATCCAGTGCCAGCGAGATGAACCTCGCCAGTGGCCAGTTCTTCCTGTCACGGTTCGAGCCCACATGGATTGCCACCAACGGCCTCGACAGCGCAGCGCGCGTGACCGCACCAATGGCATCCGACCGGTCGGCGTCAGCCAGGCTGATGGTGGCCGGCCACGTGGAGTAGTCGGCCGGCTCAGCAGACCAGCAGTTCGCCAGGGACAGCAGCCGCTGGGCTTCGTGCTTCACGTTGGTACCTGGCTTGGCGCACTCTGATAGCATCCAGTTGCCGTGCCGTCCTTCACAACCCCAGAGGCGCCGCACTCCACATGCCCAAGCCAGGGCATTGGTTCTGACATCCGAGGACGTCACTATCCCTACGCGGTACCGAGTCTTCCGGACGGACCGGATGAGGGCAGCCAGTTCGCGCCACGAGCTTCTCCGCTGCCCGTTTGCCTGCGTCCAGGGGGCATTGTAGGTGTACAGGTCGTCGATGCGGGAATCTGACGCAAACAGCCCAGCGCAGCGGGACTTGCAGATAAGCCCGACCCGCTTGACATCCGGGTGTCGCCGGACGGCGTCCAGCAGCGGAGTCATCAGGACCATGTCGCCCACGTTCTGCACGTTGACCATCAGGACGCTTTCCATAGTTGGTCGCTCGCGCGCTGCAATGGACCGGCGTGATGCATTCGCATATGGCGCCCTACGCATCATTGCCCGGCTCCGCCGGCCTCTGGTTTCATGGCTGTGGCTATCATCTCGCGAGAGAAGATGCAGCCGCCCGTAGTTCCACCCTCCACAAGCCAGTAGGCTGTTATCATCGCAACGATCAGCTGCCACGCGATGCGGCGAACCAGGCTGACGGGCCCATGGACATGGGGCGCGATGCTGAAGACGCGGCAGTCTCGAAATCCGCACAGACTCAACATGGAAGTCAAGCCAGCGGGCCCGTGGATCCACTCGTGCGTTGGGTCAAGGTAGCGCATCTGGCACGCGAATGGGCTTTGGGCGTTCGGCGTAAGGATCACCATCGTGCCACCCGGGTTGAGGGCCTGGTACGAGGCATCGAGGAACGCCATCGCTTCGGACCGTGTGAAGTGCTCCAGCAGTGACAGAGCAGAAATGAAGTCCCACCCTCCTTGACGCGACAGGAACGAGACCGCGTCGTCCTGGTACACGCTGGGACAGACCAAGCGCGCAAGCTCGACCTGCTCCCCGCTCAGGTCAACTCCCGCGACCTGATCGTAGCCCAGTTCCCCCAGCAGACGCAGGAATGGTCCATCACCACATCCCACATCCAGGCATCGAGCGCCCCGGTCCTCTGGGAGCAGTCGCGAGAAACGGGCCTTCAGCGTCCGCGTCTGCTGGGCCACGCGAGATGCACTGGCGGGACCCCATCTCCACGCATGCACGGTGTGGTACTTCTCGTAGAACCTCGAGCGAAAAGCTCCATCCGCAGTGTCCTTACCTCGACTGCCAGCCATGTGACGTTACCTGCTTTCGGAAACGGGTATCGGAATCGGGAGATGCTAACGGCTCGCGGCTTCTTCTTGAGCTGCTTTTGGACACCTTTGCAGAGCCAATCGGCCCTGCTGCGCAGACGGCAACGACATCCTGAGGCCCTTGACGGGCCGCCTATCCCACGTGTCCCAAGATGTCAGCATGCTGGCAAGGCACACTTCTCCCACTGGGCTAACACTCGGGATCCTCAGTGCGTTCTGGACCACTTCAGTTAGTAGTTGCTTCCCGTTCACGCCTGCGTCAAGCTCCCCCTGCTTCCCGTAGGCTGAGCATTCCTGTCCACGACACCTCCCAAAGCCTATAGGTCCTCGGGACAGCAGACGCCACGTCTTCTATTGCTTCCATTACCTTGCTCAGGCGATGGCCGCGAGACCGCGGCAGTTCATGGGTATTGGTCCATGGATCCTGTTGCCCGTGGCTCCTGGTACTGCCAAGAGCCATGAGGGTTCCCCAACGAAGGGCCTCTTGACACAACTACAACGGATCCACAATGCCTTGCAGATCGAGGGACGTTGCCAACGCACTGTTACAGTGATTCGACTGCACACAGCGAGCACGCTCTAAGTGAGCCGCACTGATCTGAGCAACTTGTACGCGCACCGCACTGCTGCTGCAGGCAAACAAGTCAATGCATATACGCCTGCGATTCGAAAGCGCCGGTCAGGCGTCATCCTGTGGGTTCTGGCACATCTGAGTAGGAGGTGGCGAGCAAGGGCATTCCGGCCCGAAAGAAGCGCCCCCTTTGCAACGCCAAGCGCTCTTTCCGCCAGAGCCTCTTCAACTTCTGGCACGACGACTCCTCGTTGCCGAACGAAGCGCAGGCCAAGCTCAGTGCTTTGTATCCGGGACTCGAAGTAGGCATCTTCGGATCGGTGTCGGCCTATGTGGTCTTCCTCATGGGCTCGCTGCACGAAGTAAGGTTCGTGCAGAGGGATAGCGAGACTGACCTCGGCTATGAATCTGAGGTTGTACTCAAAGTCCTGGTCGCACAATAGCTCTTCGTGCCACGGGCCCGCCCTCAGGACCACATCGCGTCGGGCTACGCCCGCGCCGACCTGAACGTTGTTCTGCACAACGTCCAGCACCGTCGGATGTCGCTCCAGGTTCAGTGGACATCGAGGAGATGCTTCCCAGTCAGCATGGAATGGACCATACACATACTGAGCACCATCGTGTCTGCGAAGGCTCTCGACCGCAACGGCCAGCTTCCCTGGTAATAGCAGGTCATCCGAGTCGAGGTACTGTATGTACTCGCCTCGGGACTCGATGAGGCCGAGGTTGCGGGCGGCGGGAGCGCCTTTGTTCTCCTGCTGGGAGTAACGCAACTCGAAAGCTTCATCTCCTGCGCACTTGCAGCCCCATTCCTCGACTACCCGTGGGGTGTTGTCGGTAGATCCGTCGTCCACGACGATCAACTCGACGGGGCGGTAGGTCTGTGCCCATACGGAGTCCATAGCTTCCACCAGGAAGCGCTCCCGGTTGTAGGTGGGGACGATGACGGAGACAAGTCCCGGCTCGTAATCCTCACTCATCCATCGGCCGTGGCACGTGGCCGGCCAGAGGCTCTTGTCCAACCCGATTCTCATGTCTGACGCGACCTGGCGTTGGTGCTCAGGACAAACATGCGGTGCCACGAAAGCTCCCGCAATCCAAACGACTTACACAGGCCACATCGGGCCTCAGCAAGGGCATGCTCGAAGCGCCGTAGCGGGTACCCAAGCCTTTCCTATCTTCCGGTAGTGCTCGCTGTGGAAGCTGTGCTCAGCCGCAGGCCAGCGCGGCCACAATTCGTTCCGCCGTATGGCCGTCCCACAGGGGCGGCTCATGGGGATGGCGCGGCCTGTCCTTCATCTGGTGATAGCCGGTGCGAATCTTCCCGATGTCGTCGCCCACCAGCACGCTGACGCCTCCATGCTCCGTGAGGGTCACTGGCCGCTCTGTGTTCCAGCGCAACGTCAGGCATGGCGTGCCCAGTACGCAGCATTCCTCCTGCAGACCGCCGCTGTCCGTCAACATGAGGCGGCAATCCATGTTCAGCTTCAGCATCTCATGGTACCCGATAGGCTGCATGGGCGCGATTCCAGTGGACGCGGACACTCTTCCCCACAGACCGCAACTGTGGAGACGCGCCTGCGTGCGCGGATGAATGGGCCAGAGAACGGGCATCTCCCGGCTCACTTCATCCAGAAGGAACTCGACAATCCGGCACAGGACAACCGGATCGTCCACGTTGGAGGGACGATGCATCGTGAAGACGGCGAACCCGCCAGTTTCCAGCCGCGACAGGTCGAAGGGAGACATGTGCCCTTTGAAAGCCTTGCTTTCCAGAATCTCCTTGACGCTCAGGCTCGCGGCCTGGTCGCGGTTTGCAGCGAGGGTGTCAATCATGATGTTGCCAACGCGCTTGATCCTCTCTGGCGGCACGCCCTCCGCGCACAGGTTCGCATCGGCCAGTTCGTCAGTGGTGAAAAGCGCGTCTGACAGCCTGTCCGTGACCATGCGGTTGATCTCTTCGGGCATCCTGAGATCGAAGGACCGCAAACCCGCCTCGATGTGCGCCAGCTTCACGTACTCCTTCTTCGCGGTGATCGAGCACGCGCACGTCGCATTCGCATCGCCCACGACCACGATCCAGTCGGGCTTCTGCTCTTGCACAACATCTTCGAACGCCATCATCGTTCGACCTACCTGCTCGGCATGGCTGCCCGAGCCGATCCCAAGGTCAACCGACGGGCTTGGGATGTTCAGCGCCTCGAAGAAGTCCGCAGACATGGCGGCGTCGTAATGCTGGCCCGTGTGCACGAGGTAATGCTCGATGCGTTCCCTGCCCATCACAATCGCATCCTCGTTGTGCCGGGCAACTGCATGGGCAAGGGGCGCAATCTTCATGAGATTCGGCCGTGCGCCGACGACGGACATGATCCTCATCATCCACTCCCCCAATGCTGCTCTTCCTGTGACACACACCCGCCAGAACGCCATAGACATCACGGCAGCGTCTGTCCCGGCTGAGATGATCCGTCCCATATGCTCGCTGCCCCGGACCCATTGACAGGTTGTGAGCCTTTTGTATTGACCAGTGGCCGGTAGACGTTCGCATAGCGCCCGGCCACGACCGACCACTCTCGTTCGGTCTTCACCCAAAGGCTAGCAGCCTTCACCAATTGGTCTCTTAGATGAGGATCGGTCCCGATGCGCACACACACCGACGCCAAGGATGCAGGATCACCTGCCGTGAACAGCAAGCCAGTCTTGCCGTCATCGACCATTTCGCGCAGTGCGAACACATCGCTCGCCACCACAGGGATCCCCATGGCCATCGCCTCCAATGGCTTGAGAGGCGTGACAATCTGACAAACCGGCTGCGGTATGCGCGGGACGACAAACACATCGAACAGGGAATAGTAAGCTCTCACTTCCGAATGAGGCACGCGGCCAACAAACCGCCAGCTGTCCTCGACCCCGCGCTTCCGGGCCAGTCCCTGCAACTGGCCCACATACGTACCGTCGCCAACTAGCACAAAGACCGCGTTGGGGATCTCCTTCTTCACTTGTGGCCATGCCTGGATGGCCGTCTGAAGACCTTCAAGACGCCGCACATTGGTGACGTATCCAAAGACTACATGTTCCTGCACAGCTAACTCAGCTGCAAGCTGCTCATTCCGCACCAAAGGCTGGAACTCCGCGCCATTCACGGCATTCGGCACAATCGTGATCTTACTATCGCTGACACCACCCCGTATCAACTGTTGTGCGATTCCTTCGCATATCGCAACCACTCGGTCAGCCTTCTTCGCCACCTTGATCTCACAGGCAGTTGCTGCGTTCGTATGAACGGTCTCGTCGCGTTCGGCCGCAGCGCTCAAGGTCCGGAAACCGCGGACTTCGTAAACGAACGCCGCGCCAAAGCGTCTTGCCATCCGCAACCCCTCTGCCCCCGTCGAAGCCGGCGAGTGCGCGTGCACGATTTCTGGAACACCCCAGTTGCGGCGGATCCACTCGACGTACGCCCGCATATCGAGTCTACGCCGCAGACGACTCAGGCCACGAACAGGGACTTCGCAAAGCTGCCTAATGATCCCGTAGGCTCTCGTCTGCGGCGAGAGTTCTGGGGGAAACCACAGATACGTCAGCCCCTCTTTGACTGTGCAAGGCTGGGCCCCGTAACTCGCCACTCTATCGTTTCGGTATCCGCCCAGAGCCAAACACACAGCCACGTCAAGACCCAGCTCCTGCTGAGCACGGGCCAGATAGTGAGTTCGGATAGTGTACCCTGTCTGAATCGGTAACGACGAATCAACGTAGTGTAGTACCCTGCGCGAATACATGTGAACCTGCTCACTCATAGCCACCCCGCTCAACGAGCCGCCCTCACGTGGCGCCGATCCCTGCGACTCGCGCACTGGCGCTCCCTCACCTCTCGGGCGGACATCCATTAACGGTGAGCGCGTCACGGTGTGTTACCAAACGGGCAGCGCCAAGGCGCTACGCAAGACCCTTTCAGATCGGCGCCTTAGCTTCGCGAGCCTCTTGCCAATGCTTGCCGATAGGACACCCCTACTTGCGACTACCCCCGAAGCCGCATCAACAAGCGCTTCTGGATCCACATCCTCAATAGAAAACGAAAGCTCTCCACATCCGATGTCCCGCAGAAGACCATCAATCTTCGGGCCCAAGTCGTAATAGTGCAGGCCTAGGACAGGAACTGCCGACAGCAATGCAAACACAAGGGAATGGAAACGCATGCCCACCAGAGCACAAGCATTCGCGTACAGACCTATCAACATCTCCGGTGAATTGGCGTAGCCGAGTATGTGGCACTTCTCTCTGCACTCCGACGGGACCATTGACAATATGAAAGCAGCATCCTCATGGTCCCTAGGTACCTGGCATACGAACGCAACCGGCATCGAAGTCCTACTCACCCACAAAGAGACGAACTCCCCCACCTTGGTCGCATACGACGCCGCCACCTCTGCAGGAAGCCGGTCGTAGCTCCCGCGTCTGGACAGACGGACCGTCATCGCAAGAAACCCATTACGCTCCAAACCATGGTTCTGAAGTATCGCGGACGCTGCCGATTCGTCACGGCCGCCAAGATAGAACGCCGGATCCAGCACCACTGCAATCCTGCCGATTTCTCGGCGGGTGAAGCATGCTTCAAGCTCTGTTAGGGATCTGGAGTCCCGAACAGACACATAGTCTGCTTTCGACAACACATAATGGAACAGGCGCCGGAGAACGTAGCCGCCCTGGCTGAACTCAAAAGGCCCGAACGACTGCGCATGCAATCCATAAGGTTTGCCAAGTCTTCTTGCCACCACGAGGGGCAGGATGAAGCTCCTGAGGATTCTGCGCTTCTGGCCCATTCGGTCACTCCAGAAAAGCAGATGACCAGCGTTCAGCAGCACCATGTCAGCCTGCTCAAAGGCGAAGAGAAGAGGGCTGCTCCTGCAAAGGCGCTTGAGAAGGGGCGTGCAGAAGAGACCGCAAGCGAGAAGAACTGTTCGGAGTGCCCTGATGAACAGAGACCCGTCGCGCGACACGAGTGGGAGACTTGGAAGGACAGTAATATCCGGGAACTGGTTTCTAATGTAGTTGGACGACGCCTCAAACTGCGCACTGGTTCTCGGGAACATCGACACAACCGATATTTCCGAATGGGGGTAGCAGTGGCGCAGACTGGTGACAGTGCCCTTGGTGATTGCTTTGTCACCGGCATTGACGTTCCCCCATACATACATGAGGAGGATTCTGGCGGGAGTATCTTCGCGATGAGCGGTGTTGTTGAAGTTCACGAATGCGCCCCTCTTGCCGCTCGGAGGCTCCGCGTCAAGAGAGCATACGGTCCCGTGCCTCTCATAGCCATCGCCAAGACTGTGCTTGCGACGCAGAGGCCGCCGGCAGCAAACTGAGTCCAAAGGGTGGGCCACAGCCCTTCCGTGGGAACAAGCTTTCCCAATCCCGCGCCTGCCGCTGCAACGCAAAGGGCGATTCCGGGCACGGCGTGCACCATGAGGCGCGTCCAAGGAACGCCGGTTATGCGCAGCGCCAAGTGGAAGAAGGGCAAAAGGGCGACCCGACCCACAAAGACCGCAAGCGCGGTTCCCGGGACGCCCCACAGACGTGTTAGCGGGTAGACCGCGGCCAGCGTAACGGTTGCCCTTACCAGACTCTTCCAGAACTGGAAATGGGGATGCCCGGTGCCCAGGAAGACGGGAGCGCTAAGTCCCGCGATTGAAGATAGGAGGGTTCCAGCCGCCATTATCTGTAAGGGGAGGATGACCGGCGCCCAGTCGCTACCGAGCACAGCCCTAACAAGCGCCGGAGCCATGATCACCAGCCCAACCGCTACCGGTCCTACCAAGCAGAGGACGGACTCGAACACGCTGAGGAAGCCTCTAGTCAATCTGGCCCGATCGTCCTGCACCCGGGCATACGCGGGCATCATTAGACTGTTGGCCAGGGACGACACCTCGGCGCCCGCGAAGCAGCTGATTCTCTCGGCCATGGTGAGAAGGCCGAGAGATGCAGCCCCCAGCAGCTTCCCCACGACGAGTTTGTCGGCCTTCGTAGCCACGAACATGAGGGCTGAATTCCCCAGCAGCCACTTGCCAAAGCCAAACAGTTCGAGTGCCTGGTTGGCATTCCATCGGGGGCGGGGGCGGTAAGGATGCATGGCGTACGACAGGGCGCAGCGGCTGACCGAGACGGCGACCTGGGCCCAGACGAGGGCCCAGACGTTGCGGAGGCGGAACGCCAGAACGATGCCCACAACAAAACCAGCGGCGGTGGACAGCACGCTGTAGGCTACCTGCCGGTGGAACTGGAGTTCCTTACGAAAGTAGATGATGCCGATGTTGACGAAGCCGCCCAGTGCCACAGAGACGCACATCACACGCAGCAACAGGACGGCGGGGGGCTCTTCGAAGAACCAGCCGACGACGGGGGCGACAGCGAACAACACCGCAGCCAGGACGAGGCCACGGATGAGCTGGACGGTCCAGGCAGTATCGAGGTAGGCTTCGACGTTGCCCTTCCGCTGGATGAGCGCGGTATTGAAGCCGGTCTGGGTAAGTACATCGAGCGCGGCTATGGCCAGCAGGACGATGCCGAAGAGGCCGAAGTCCTCGGGCGAGAGCAGCCGGGCCAGAACGACCAGCTTCACTAGTTGCAGACCGCGGCTGACGATCTTGCCGGCGAGGACCCAGGCGGCGCCCTTGACGACGCGGGCCGTCAGGGATGGCTCTTCGGCCGGGCTCAGAGCAGGCTCGGCAGCCCCGCCCTGAGAGGGCTCCTCTTCCCGCGGCGCGATCGTGGTTGTACCATTGGTATCGGACATCTACGGCCAGTTGATGGTTACGAGTTGATAGTTGCCAGTCACTCTGACGGCGTCGCGGACTCCACGGCCGAGCCGACGCCTGGCTGCACCCGCGCCAGGTTGACGGCGAGGGCTTTGCTCAGGAGCTGCAAGGTCTCCGGGATGTCGGCCGGGAGGGGCTGGCCGTTTGTCAGCTTGCGCACGTGTAGGCTCCCGAGGCTGGAGCCGTTGGCGCGCAACGGAAGGACTACGGTCCACAGCGCATCGTCGGGATGGGGGGCGCGTTCAGGGCTCTGCCACCGCCGGCTCGCCATCCGCGGGTCGGCGCCGGGAACAGGTTCGCAAGCTGTCAGCTCAGCTTCGTGAAGGTCCATCTTCTCGGCGGCACGGGTGAAGAGCGCCCAGAGGTCGTCAATGGTCTCCGCGTGGCGCATGCTGGCGGAGGCGATGTAGCCGGCGGCGCGGCACTTGATGCGCTCGTTCCGCCGGCGGATGCGGCCCAGGGCGCCCACCTTCAGGAGCTTGATCTCGTGTCGTCCTACCATCCGGATGGCGAGGAAGGTGACCAGGCCCAGTATGACAAGGAGGCCGGCAGCCTGACGGTTGTTGGCCGCCGTCATCAGCAGGGCGATCTGGCAGAGGACCAGGCAGGCGCCGTACATCAGGACTACGGCGACCCGGTGCGTGAGGCCCATCTCGAGCAGCTTGTGGTGGATGTGCTGGCGGTCGCTGTGCATGAAGGGGACCGCCTTGAGCCAGCGCCTCACGATGGCGAGCGACGTGTCCATGATGGGCAGGCCGAGGGCAATCACGGGAATGAGCAGCGCGACGACGGTGTGGCTCTTCTGCGAGCCGCGGAGGCCGATGCCGGCGATCAGGAAGCCGAGCAGGAGGCTGCCGCCGTCACCGAGGAAGATGCGGGCCGGATGGAAGTTGAGGACCAGGAAGCCGAGCGCCGAGCCGGCCAGGGCGATGGCGAGCAGTGCGGCCGGGACGTTGCCGAACATGGTCGCCGTCATGAAGAGCGTCGCCGCCACGAAGAGCGTGACGCCGCTTGCGAGGCCGTCCATGCCGTCGATGAGGTTGACGGCGTTCATGCAGCCCATGAACCAGAACACGGTCACGGGCACCGCGAGCCACCCGAAATGGATCGGGGCCCCGAACGGGTTGCTAATAACTGCGATCCTGAACCCGCCGACGTACATGGCGATCGAGACGAGGAGCATGAGGAGGAGCTTCCAGCGGGCCCGCATGCCCCAGACGTCGTCGATGAGGCCGATGAGGAGGACGACGGTCGCCCCGCCGATGAGGAGCAGGAAGTCGCTGCTGGCCAGGGAAGCGGCGGCCTCTGTTCTTCCGGTGACCGCGCCGTCACCGGTGACGGCACTGCAGACAAGCAGCGAGGCCACGAAGGCGCCGTAGACGGCGACGCCGCCGAGGAGGGGGACCTCCCGGCCGTGGACCTTCCGGAAGCCGTCCGGGCGGTCGACGACGCCCCAGCGGCGGCCGAGCCGTCCCATGGCGAGGGAGAGCGCGAACGCGCTCGCGCACGCGACCAGGAACGTGATGGCGTAGGGGTTCATGGTTTCAGTAGTGCAAAGACGACGCTGCAAGGCCAAGCAAAGACGACGTCAAAGGCGTCGGGCCTCCGGCCCGATCCACAGACTGGAGAGTCTGTGCCACATTGGCGGCCGAGCCGTCCCATGGCAAGGGACAGCGCGAACGCGCTTGCGCAGGCGACCAGGAATGTGATGGCGTAGGGGTTCATGGTTTCAGAAGTGTGAAGACGACGCTGCAAGGCAGAGACGACGTCAAAGGCGTCGGGCCTCCGGCCCGATCCACAGACTGGAGAGTCTGTGCCACATTGGTGCGGCGCCCGCAGACTGGAGAGTCTGTGCCACATTGGCGGCGTCCGCAGACTGGAGAGTCTGCCCCACATTGGGGCGGCCGAGCCGTCCCATGGCTAGGGAGAGCGCGAACGCGCTCGCGCATGCGACCAGGAACGTGATGGCGTAGGGGTTCATGGGTTCAGTAGTGCAAAGACGATGCTGCAAGGCAAAGCAAAGACGACGTCAAAGGCGTCGGGCCTCCGGCCCGATCCACAGACTGGAGAGTCTGTGCCACATTGGCGGCCGAGCCGTCCCATGGCGAGGGAGAGCGCGAACGCGCTGGCGCATGCGATCAGGAATGTTATGGCGTAGGGGTTCATGGTTTCAGTAGTGCAAAGACGATGCTGCAAAGCAGAGCAAAGACGACGTCAAAGGCGTCGGGCCTCCGGCCCGATCCACAGACTGGAGAGTCTGTGCCACATTGGCGGCTGCCACGGGCTGGAGAGCGCGTGCCACACCGCAGGGACGGGCACGGTTCTCGTCACTCAGTGGGCGCAAGATGCGCGCACCACAGCCGGCAGGATGCCGGCGCTACGAGCGCTCGCCACGGAGCGGGTCGCCCGAGATGATGGCCAGGGGGTTGTCCAGGAGGAGGCGCCTTGCATGCGCCTCGCCGTAGGTGTCTGTGAGCGTGCGGGCGGCATCGCGCAGTCTGGGGCTCCGCGAGCCGACGGAACTGTGGGCGTCGCTGGCGACGACGTGGACGAGCCCGGACCCCAGGAACTGCCAGGCCATCTGCCTCGCCGGCGTCCCGAAGC
>SDBT01002922.1_pt1 | contig 29780 bp, 21 predicted proteins | sample 2277101 | NCBI WGS metagenome assembly SDBT01 (sample SAMN10404973, study PRJNA504765) | marine sediment metagenome | isolation source: marine sediment core GS10_PC15, 103 cmbsf | place: Arctic Ocean: Southern Knipovich Ridge | collected 2010
CAAGGGATTCCGCCGGTCCGGGTCGCCGCATCCCGATTCTCTTATCCCCCGATATATATGATAGAGTATCAGATAGTTTATCGGATAATATGGGAGACATGAAAATGAAGGCCAAACTGTCCGCAACTGTCGAGGAACCACTCATCGAATTCCTCGATTCCCTTCCGGGCGCAACGCGTTCGGAGAAGCTCGAGGTGGTACTCACCCGCTACAAGAAGCTCCAGGAAGAGCTCGAGCTCCGAGATCAACTGGCCGTCTACTACGAGGACGAAGAGGAGCGGCGCGAGCGCGAAGCTTGGGAGCTGATTGTCGCGGAAGCGATGTGGTCAGAATGAGCGACCCCACGGAGAGGATCAGGAGAGGAGATATCTGGGTTATCGAGCCCGCCGGCTTCCCGAAACCGCGACCGGCCTTGGTGGTCAGCATCAACCCCGTTAACGACTTTTGCCCCGATGTTCTGCTGGTCCCACTGACGACCAAGGCCGGTCCTCTCCGGGTTCCCCTGACCCAGCCTCCCGATATGACCGGCCTGCAGGCCGACAGCTTCGCCAAGTGCGAATCTCTCGGCCCGGTTCACAAAAGCCAGCTCAAGAAGCGCATCGGCCACATCCCTCGCGGCGACCTTCACGAGATCGAAGTGGGAGTCAGGAAGGTCCTCGGCCTCTAGCCTGGACTTCTCAACGGGTGGCGTCGCGAGCGGGCGCGAGGGCACGTGAGGACAAGGTGCGCGCTCGGCGGCGAGCTTGGCTTCCTCGGAATCCATACCCTCAGCGATGAGCTCCTCGGTGCGCATCTCCAGGTAGAAGCGGATCTCGTTGCGCAGCTCGTCCTCGAGCTTGTAGCGAGCGTCGGTAGCGCGAGCGCGCCGAGGAATGCGGCGGAAGAGGCGGGGGGAAAGAACCATTGGCTAGCGTCCTTCAGACACCTGCGTCCTTGAGCACGGCGAGAACGGCCTCGGAATGCTCGGTGAGCTTCGCCTCTTCAGCGCTGAGGTGCTCTATGCCCGCGGGCGTCAGCGCGTAGAACTTGGCGCGCCGGTTGGTCTCCGTGGTTCCCCACTTGACCGTCACCCAACCTTTGCGTAGGAGCCGGTGCAAGGCGGGGTACAACACGCCCTCCTGAACGCTGAAGACCTCTGCGCTCACTCGTGTGGAGGGCCACAACTTGTTCGAAGCTCTTCTTTCGACCTCACCAGCGCCAAAGCGCCAGGGTCGAGTTGTCCTTGATCAGAAGCCCGGCGGCGGTGGGCACGGGGTGAGCATAGGTTGCACTCTCTGCGACGGTGTATCTCGCAACGGGATGAAACTCCGAACCCGCCGGGTCGATGACGAACAGCTCGGCCTCACTGGTTAGCGCCAGCACGCGTCCATCGGCCACAACCAGCGCGGCGTTGTCGCCCTGCCTCCCCTCACTCGACCAAATGGCTTCACCCGTCTCCGGGTCGAGGCAGAAGAACTGTCCACGGCGCATATTCGAAAAACCGAACAGGCGATCTCCCACGAGGACAGGTGAGCTCATATACATAGGCAAGAGATCGTTGCTCCAGACCTCTTGCGCGCTCCAACCCGCCCCATTATCGATGAGCTCGACGGCGAATGTGGATTGCTGCAGGCCCGAGAAGATGAGCCTCTGACCAACAACGAGCGGCGTAACGACGTTCTGGTCGTGGGGGGTCGTGAAGGGAATCTGCCACAGGAGCTCACCGTCGGCCGGCGAAACGCTGATGATCTGCCGCTCAGACTGGGTGACGATCTGACGCTGGCCGGCGATTTCGACGAGGATCGGAGAGGTATACGCGGGCCCGTCACCGTCCCAGCGCCACCTAACCGCACCGTTGGCCGGATCGAGGGCCATGAGCGCTCCGCCCTGGTCACCCCCCAGGTGCACGATGAGCAACCCGTTTACCACGGCCGGGGACATCGCCGCGCCGTAGAGCGGCCAGGTCGATGAGAACTCGCCCGAGAAGTCCTTCTGCCACAGCAAGGTGCCGTCGGCTGTGTCCAGACATGACAGCACGCCGGAAATGCCCAGCGTGCAGATCCTGCCATCGGCCAGGATGGGCGTGGATTTCGGGCCGCTGCCGTGGGAGCTGGCGGCACGGTTCATACGATACGGTGCCCCGTAGAAAGATCGCCAGAGGGTGCTTCCGTCTTCAAGGTTGAGAGCCCGAACGACCTCCTCCCCTCCCTCGCGAGAAAAGATGAAGACACGGTCGCCGGAAACAACCGGGCTCGAGTAGCCCTCCCCGACCTCCACCTGCCAGACGCGCTGCAGCTCGCCAGGCCAGTTCGCCGGCAGCGAGATGCCCGCGGCAACGCCATCGCGCCCGGGCCCACGCCATTCAGACCAATCTTGAGCCCAAGCATTCGTGCCCGGAGGAAGCAGGAGGGCCGGGAGAATCGCGACCAGAGCCACCGACAACGGAAACAGAATCCTGCCCGAATGCTGAGCAGGGGTAGAAGCTCGCATCAGATCACCTCCGGGGATTGAAAGTGCTTGCCGCGCTCGTCTTGGAGCATAGGCTCAAGAGCACCGCCTGGACAACTGCCGGTCTGCGTCACGCATACGCACCGAAACCACGGTCCCGCAGGAAAACTTCTTCTCGCCTAATCCGTATTGTTACTTGTTCCCCCAGAACATAGAGTCGCAGCCAGAGACGGAGAAACGAGGCAGACATGACCGAATCGGATGCCGGGTTCGAGCTCCAGCCGGCAAGCCTGGACAAACGCCTGATCGCAGCGCTCATCGATTTCGTGATCGGCGCCTTCCTGGCTGCCGTTCCGATTCTCGGCGGCGTGGCGGCGGCGACCTACTTTGTCGTGCGCGACGGTCTCGAGGTCGAGTTCATGAATCATCGCTCGATCGGCAAGGCGATCATGAAGATACGCCCCGTGCGGCTCGATGGAACGTACACCGATATCGAAGACTCGATCCGGCGCAACTGGATGTTTGCGCCCGCCGCTCTGATCCCCTTTCTGTTCTACTCGGTCATGGGCGCGTTCCTGGTGCCACCCATGATTCTCCTCGTACTGGTCATCACCGGGGTCGAAATCTATCTGGTTGCCAACGACCCGCTAAGGCAGCGGCTCGGTGACAGGGTCGCCGACACCATGGTTGTCGAGGCCGACGAATAGATGAGCATGCGGCAGCACCTGCCCGGCCAAAAGCGACTCATTACCTTCCTGCTGTTGACCCTCGGATTCAGCAGCGTCTTCTGGTACCTCATCGGAGCGGCTGGCTCTCTCGGCGCGAAAGGCGGGCTCTACGTTCTGGGGCTCATGTGGTGCCCGGGGCTGGCGGCCCTGCTGACCACCCTGATCTTCCAGGGCAACTTGCGCGGGCTCGGCTGGGACTGGGGCAAGACCCGCTATCAGGTCACGAGCTACTTGCTGCCGTTGGGGTACGCCGCGGCTGTCTATGTACCGGTGTGGTTGTTCGGGCTCGGCGGGCTGAATGCTGACGCCGCCCAGGAAGTGGCCGGTAGATGGGGCATGAGCGGGGTTCCGACCTGGGTCGCGCTTCTGGCCTTCCTCGTGCTGGCCGGAACGTTGGGAATGATCGGTAGCTGCATCTCGACCCTGGGCGAGGAGATCGGCTGGCGCGGTCTCCTCGTGCCGGAGTTGGCCAAGAGCATGAGCTTCACCAAGCTCTCGCTGGTCAGCGGCCTCATCTGGGCCGTATGGCACTACCCGGTAATCCTGCTCGCCGACTACCGCGGCTCGACTCCCGTTTGGTACTCAATGGCCTGCTTCACGATCATGGTCGTCGGCATCAGCTTTGCCTATGCCTGGCTGCGGCTCAAGTCGGGCAGCCTGTGGACCGGCGTGTTGCTGCACGCCAGCCACAACCTCTTCGTGCAGAGCTACTTCGACAGGCTCACGGTCGATACCGGCCCGACCGAGTGGATCATCGGGGAGTTCGGCATCGGGCTGGTGATCGTCAGCTTGCTCGTCGCGGTCTACTATTGGCGCAAAGCCGACGAGTTGCCTGAGCCCGCGTGACATTGCGGGAGGGAAGACCAGAACTCCGATGACCATGCGACCCCACAGAACCGCCGCCCTCGCCGTTACCATCGCGCTCGCCGCATGCGGCGGCGACCGCCTCGAGTTCGCTCCTTGGGCAGCGCCACTGCCGGAGGGGACGGAGATCAAGGAATACCGGGGGGTTCCGCTGGATGCGCGCGAAGGCCACCGGATCGAGCTCGTCGAGGACCTGGTAATCGGCGGCCGCAACGATGACCCGAACTACTCCTTCTCGGGCGTGCGTGACCTGGCGGTCGACGACGAGGGGCGCATCTACGTCCTCGATGGTGGCAACTCCCGCGTGCAGGTCTTCAACGCGGATGGGGCGTTCCTGCAGACATTGGGAGGCCCGGGACAGGGCCCGGGACATCTCGCACAACCGTCGAACATCGCCGTGGTTGGCGATCGGGTGGTAGTCAACGACGTTGGCAATGCGCGGCTGAGCATCTGGGGGCTCGACGGCCGACACCAAGGCGATCACACGTCGCCTGTACCGCGCTTCGCGACCACCCATATGACCGGCATGAGTCCGGGCAAATTCGTCACGATGCACTCGTCCCCCGGTGTTGTCCCGGGCACGTCGCTGCAGGTCATCGCGGCGTACTCCGTCGAGGGCCTGGAGCTCACTCGCTACGCCTCTCTGCCCGGCCCCCAGCCATTTCGCATCGGCAGCTTGGTGACACTCTCCGCGATGGGAGCCGTGCCAGGATTCGCCGCGACTCCCACCGGCGAGATCTACGTCACTCCCAGCCGCGAATACCAGGTCTTGTCGATGGACGCTACGGGGCGTCCCATGTGGGCTTTGCGTGTGGCCTGGTCGCGGCAGGCCCTGACGGACGAGCAGAAGGAGATGCTGCTGGATAGCTTTCGCGAGAGGGTGCCCGATCTCGACCCCTCCGCGGCCGAGTGGCCCGACAAGCTGCCGGCCCTTTCGGGTATAGCTGTGGATGGCCTGGGTCGGCTCTTCGTCTTCCCCTACGTCTTCCCCTACGGACGATCGACCAGCGGCTACCCCGTAGATATCTATTCACCGGAGGGCAATCGTCTTCTCACAGGAACCATCGAAAGGGCGGGCTGGATGGCCGTCCATGACGAGTTCGTCTACAACACCAAGTGGCACCCCGACACGGGGGAGACCCAGGTCGTGCGCTACTTCCTACGCGCCACTGCGATGCTGCAGTAGGGCCACCCAGAATCGTCGCCGGTTCCCGACGAGCATTCGCCGTCCGGCAAGGCTGGACTTCTCGACGGGTGGCTACTCGCTAGGCCCTCGCCCGGTTGTGCATTATCCTGATGATGGTGTCTGGTTTACAGGAGCACCCTGCGGGAGACCGATGTGAGCATCCGAAATCTCGACAAGATCTTTCAGCCCGCCACCGTGGCGGTGGTCGGTGCCAGCCACGACTACTCCAAGGTGGGCTACCGTGTGCTGCGCAACATGATCGGTTCCGGTTTCTCGGGCGTCGTCTTCCCCGTGAATCCAAGTCGCGAATCGGTTCAGGGAATTCAGGCCTTTCCCAATGTGGCGGCCCTGCCCAAGACCCCCGATTTGGCCATCATCTGCACACCTGGCCCCTCGGTTCCGGGGCTCGTGAAGGAATGTGGCGACGCGGGGATCCTCGGCCTGATCGTTGTCGCCGCCGGCTTCAGCGAAATCGGTGACGCGGGCAAAGAGCTGGAGGACCGGATTCGCGAGGAAGTCGCCAACCATCCCGGAATGCGTGTGGTCGGACCGAACTGTTTGGGCATCATGGTCCCGGGCCTGGGGCTCAACGCTAGCTTCGCGGCGGGGATGCCTAAGAGAGGGCATGTCGCGTTCATTTCCCAGTCGGGAGCCTTGTGCACAGCCGTGCTCGACTTGGCCCTCGATCTCAACGTCGGGTTCTCGCATTTCGTTTCGATCGGCAACATGGTCGATGTCAGCTTCGCTGACCTCATCGACTACCTCGGCGAGCAGAACGAGGCGCACTCGATCATCCTCTACGTCGAGTCGATCACGCATGCGAGAGAGTTCATGTCTGCGGCCCGGGCCTTCTCCCTTACCAAGCCGATCGTCGCCTACAAGGCCGGCCGCTTCGCAGAATCAGCGTTGGCGGCAGCATCGCATACGGGCGCCATGGCCGGCGATGATCGTGTATTCGACGCCGTAGCTGAGCGTGCCGGGATCGAACGCGTCTTTCATCTGAACGACATGTTCGACTGTGCCGAGCTGCTGTCTCATCACCCACCGCCGGAATCATCAAGGCTGGCAATCGTGACCAATGCGGGGGGACCGGGCGTCATGGCCACCGACACTCTGATCGAGCAGAACGGAACTCTGGCGACCATCTCCGAGGAGACGATCCAGCGTTTGGACGAGATCCTTCCCGCAACCTGGTCGCGTGGCAATCCGATCGACGTCGTTGGCGACGCCACCGCCCAGCGGTTCGCCGAAGCGACCGGCGTGGTAATCGAGGATAGCGGCGTCGATGCCGTTCTGGTGGTGCTGACTCCTCAGGTGATGACCGACCCCACCGAGACGGCCCACGAGATCGGCAAGATCGTGCACAGCTCAGCGAAGCCGATCATTGCCGCGTGGATGGGCGGCAGCAGCGTGCAAAGCGGGGTAAATGTCCTCACCCAGGCAGGCGTGCCCGCCTATTCGACCCCCGAGCAGGCGGTGAACTCGTTCATGCACCTCGTCTCCTACGCGCGCAACCTCGAGACGCTGTACGAAACGCCGCGAGATATCCACGTGTCGTTCGTGGGAGAACGGGACGACCGGATCAAGGCGAGCAGGGAGATCATCGGGAAGGAGTCGGAGATCCTCAATGAGCCGAGCTCGCTGGACCTTCTCGAAACCTACGAGATCCACGTGGCCCGGTGTACGTTGGCGGTCTCCGCCGAGGAGTCGGTCGAGGTCGCCCGATCCATCGGCTATCCCGTGGTCATGAAGATCTGCTCGCCCCAGATTTCCTACAAGACCGACATCGATGGCGTTGCCTTGGATTTGCGCAACGACGAAGAGGTAGCGGCCGCATTTGAGCGGATCGTCGAGAACACGAAAACTCGAATGCCGGATGCGATCATCACGGGCGTGACCCTGCAGCCGATGTTGCCCACCAAGGACGGAGTCGAGCTGATCCTGGGGTCGAAAAAGGACGCCACCTTCGGCAGCGTCATCATGGTCGGCATGGGGGGTGTGAGCGCGGAGATATACGGTGATTTCGCCCTCGGATTGCCGCCGCTCAATGAGCGCCTGGCGCGGCGCATGCTCGAATCCCTGAGATCTTGGCCGATGCTTCAGGGCTATCGAAACCGTCCCGCGGTGAACGTGGACAGGCTCATCGAGACCCTTATCCGCTTCTCCTACCTCGTCGCTGACCACCCCACCATCCGCGAGATCGACGTCAACCCCCTGCTGGCGACCGACGCCGACATGGTCGCGCTCGGCACGCGGATCGTCCTCGACACCGACCTGATTGGCAAGAACGTCCCGCGCTATTCCCATCTGGCCATTCGTCCTTACCCGGGGCGCTTCGTGCGCCACGATTACCTCAAGTCCGGACAGCCTGTGACCCTGCGGCCGATCAAGCCGGAGGACGAGCCGATGTGGCATCAGCTCCTCGGCAATTGTTCGGCTCAGTCATTGCGCTCTCGCTTCTTTTCCGTTTTCAAGGAATCCACCCACCAGATGGCGACGCGCTACTGCTTCATAGACTACGAGCGCGAGATGGCGATTGTCGCCGAGATCGACGGCCCGAATGGCCGTGAGCTCATCGGCGTCACCGGATTGGCCGCCGATCCCGATCGCGAGACGGCGGAGTTCGCCATCCTCGTGCCCGACCCTTCACAGGGAGAGGGGGTCGGCAAGCTGCTGACCGACTACACCTTCGAGGTCGCGGAGGAGTGGGGAATCAAGCGGCTGACAGCGACGATGATGTCAAACAACAAGCGCATCATTCACATGATGCGCTCGCGCGGCTTCAAGCTGGTGCACGACATCGAGGAGCGCGCGGTTTTCGCCGAAAAGGACTTGTAGCAGGCCTTCCCAGGTGGCCGCTGAAGGTGTCCGCGTCATCTGCCTCCTGATCGGGGTAGGTCGGGTGAAGGTGCGATTCTAAGGTTGGCAGATCCCCGTTGCGAGGTCATCGTTCAAGCAGGTCTCGGCGCGAAAGAAAAGCAGCGAGGGGGAGACAAACGTACCGAATACATCGCCAACAAGGCCATCAATCACGTCTCCATCGGCCCAGGCAACAAGAAACCTCGATCCAGTGTGGGCAACGGGCGAGACAAACTGGTTGCCTGACTCCGCGTTGATCACGATCTCCGGACTCGAGAGGGCTCCGGACTTGGTCAAGAATTGGCCGCGAATGTCGAGACAGCTTCCTTCGCCAGCGTCGCACACGAAATCGCCGTTCGCATCGTTTCTGAGATCGGTCCACGCAACCAGATAATTCCCTTCGCCGAAAGCGATGAAGGGAAACAGCTGGGTTCCTGGAGCCGTGCTGACATCAATCACCCCACCGACCGCGCTACCCGCGGTATCCACGAGCTGGCCCAGAAGGTCCCACTGGCCACCCGGCCCTCCGACCTGGTCTGCCCATATCACCAAATAATCCGTCCCGTCGAATGCGACAGAGGCTGGATTATCGCTAGGAAATGAGCTGGCGTTGACGGTGAACTCCGCTCCCAACGTTCCGGACGAACTCACGAACCGGCCCTGGACCACCGAATCGCCGACATCGTCAATCCATACGGCCAGAAAATTGTTTCCGTCAAAAGCGACGGCGTTCTTGGCATGATCACCGAACCCGGTGCTGAGGGTGATCTCGCCTCCGACGGTGCCGCCGGGAGAGATCAATCGACCGCGCACCTTGCTGTTCGAAGTGGGGACGTCTACCTCTTCGTAGTACACGACGAGGTAGTTTGTCCCGCCGAAAGCGAGACCGCCGATTTCCTGCATCGTAGCACTGATGAAAAACGGAGAACCGACGGCGGTTCCGGAGGGACTTATGAACATACCGAAGAGATCGTTGTTACAGGGCGTCCCACAGTCTTGCCAGACGATTAGGTAGTTGGTCCCGTCAAAAGCCACCGAAGGGGCCCCCCCGAGACGGCCTGTCGGCACGATAGACCCCACCAACATCCCGGCCGGGGAAACCAGCTGGGCACCGACGGAATCAATGTTGGCGCTATCCCCCTGGATACCTACCAGGAAGTTGGTTCCATCAAAGGCAAGGCTTACAGCAAATTCTTTCTTTGCGGTTGTGGCGATCGGGAACTTACCGCTGGTCGCACTGGGGTACACGTAGTTGACTACCAGAAGGGTGAAGAGTGCGAAGACCAGCAAAGCAAGAGGCCTTTTGTTCTCGCTGGAGTAGGTCATAGCTGTACGTCACCTCCAAACCGGGATTCCCCGGAGAGCCATGCGGGGTCACGCTATGGCGCCCTGGACTCTCTGATTGCGCAGATCGCCGCGAGAATCCTGCCGCTCGAAGCTCCGAATAGTCCTTTCCCTCTTCTGAATGCGTATACGTTCTCTAGCATATTAATTGGACACAGACAACGGAGATTCACGGAATGGCGGCTCAGGAGGTTTGGGGGAGGTCTAGAGTCCGCGGCTCCAGGAGGCTGGTTGCGGCGCAAGTCCTAAGAATTAGTCCTCAATCGCGCGGCTCCTGTACCAGACGACCCCTACCCCTTTTGTCTTTTGCCGGTACGTCTCCAGCCGAAGAAGTGGAGAATCCGATGCCTGCTCGACTCGGTGCTTGGCGTGCCCCTTCATTCACTCCGCCCGCAGCGCCACCATGGGGTCGATGCGAGTAGCCCGACGTGCCGGGATCACGGTAGATAGCGTGGCAACTGCGACCACGATCACCGCAACTGCTGCGAAGGTGATCGGGTCGGTGGTGCTGACCTCGTAGAGGTAGCTCCCAAGCACCCGGGTGGCCACGAGCGCCGCGGCAAGACCGATGATCACACCCAGCACTGCCATTCGCAGGCCATGCGCCATGACCTGCAGCAACACCCTTGCCGGATCCGCCCCCAGGGCCATCCGAACACCGATTTCCCGGGTTCCCTGCGCGACGGAATAGGCGATGACGGCGTAGACGCCGATCATGGAGAGGGTCACCGCGATCCCGGCGAGCAGACTCAAAAGCAGCGTGCGGAAGCGTGGCTCGGCGGCCGAGTCCGAGACCAAATCGTCCATGGTACTGAGGCGACGGATGGTCACCCGATTATCGACATCCCAAATCGTGCTGCGCACGAGCGGGGCAAGCTGTAGTGGGTCGGATGCGGTGCGAATGGCCAGCGAGAGGTAACGCGCCGGTGCCTGGCCCAGAGGTCGATACCGCTTCGCCTCGATCTCCTCCCCGAGCTGCCGATGCTTGAGATCGCCGACGATGCCGACGACCGTATGGATCTCGCCGTCCTCGGCGGAGCCACGCCGGATCTGCTTGCCGATGGGGTCCTGTCCAGGCCAGTAGCGCCCGGCCATCGCCTCGTTGATGATCACCACGCCGGGAGCATCGACATTGTCCCGCTGCGTGAATACACGGCCCCGCACCAGTGGGATCCCCATCGTGCTGAAGTAGCCCGGCTCGACGATCTGCCGCAACGACCTTCCTTCCGTATATTCCGTCAAATCGCCATCGACCAAAGTGAAGGTATTTACGCTGGTGCTACCACTGAAGGGCACAGTCGACGCCAGGGTCATTGAGGTTACACCGGGAAGGGCCGCGACCCGCTCCAGGAGCTCACGCTGAAACCTCACGACCTCGTGTTGCTCGGGGAAGGCCTCCGGCACCGGCATGACCCTGAGCGTCAGGAGGTTCTCGGTATCGAAACCGCGCTCCTCGCCCTGCAGCCGGAGGTAGCTGTTGACCAGCAAGGCCGCACCGACCAACAGCACGACCGTCACTGCTACCTCAGACACCACCAAGAACGACCGGCCTCGACTCCGTCGCACACCCCCCACCGAGCCCAATGACGACTCCTGTAACACTGCCGCGAGCGATAGCCGAGACGATTGGAAGGCCGGCGCCAGGCCGAACAGGAGGCCGACGAGGAGAGACACGAGCAGGGTGAAGCCGAGCACGCTGGGGTCGATGCCGATGTCGTCGATGCGCGGCATCCCCCCGGGGATCATGAGGCGCAGCGGCCCCAGGCTCCAGAACGCCACGACCAATCCCACGATCCCACCCGCCATGGCGAGCATCACGCTTTCGACCAGGAACTGGCGGGTAAGCCGACCGCGCCCGGCACCGAGAGCCGCCCGTACCGCAACTTCTTTGCGGCGACCTGTTGAACGCACCAGAAGAAGATTGGCGATGTTGGCACATGCGACTACCAGCACGAGGCCGACTGCGGTCAGCAACATGATCAGCGTCGGCCGGGTATCGCCGACCACATCGTCGAGCTGCGAAACCAACCGGATACCGAAGGGATCATCGTCGGGATCCAATGAGGGATCTACCGAGTTGATTCCGGTTTGGACGACCTCCATGCCGGCCAGTGCTCCTTTCGGAGATACCTCCGGCGCCAGTCGCCCGATCGTCGACAACCACTGACTGTCCCACTCATCGTCTCTGTCCTCATCGGCCAGAAACGTATACAGCTCGTTGGTTCTCTCGGGAAAGTAGAAATCCTGAGGCATGACCCCGACGATCGTGTACGGATCACCGTCGAGAATCATGGTCTCGCCGATGACCTCTGCGTCGCCGCCATAACGGTTCTGCCAACATCCGTAGCTCAGAACAACAACCCGCTCGGCCCCAATCTCGTCCTCTTCGGGTGAGAATGTGCGGCCCAACATCGGCTGCACTCCCAAGACACCGAACAGATCGCCCGTGAAGGCGGTCGCCTCAACAGGTTCTGAACGGTCGGGGCTGGTCAGTGCGTAGTTCAAGTCCTCATACGAGGCCAGGTACGCAAACACCGGGTTGTCCTCGGCCCAGGCGCGGGCTCGCGGATACGAGGTCGGCATGTTGAGGGCGAATGAACGCAGGATCGCCACTTCCGAATCGAGCCACTCTTCGTGGGTCTGGTAGACCTGATATACGCGATCAGGCTCCGGATACGGCAGCGGCTGCAGCAAGACCCCGTTCACAACGCTGAAGATCGCCGTGTTGGCTCCGATGCCGATCGCCAAGGTCAGAATGGCAACCGCGAGGAATCCGGGGCTGGCGGTCAGGGTGCGGAATGCGTAGCGAAGATCTTTCAGGAACGTTCCCATGGACTCGCCTGGATTCTGGGGGAGGCGCCGGATCCGAGTGGCATCGGATCCGGAGCGAACTTTTCGCTCGGTTGATCTCTCAATTAGTAGACGTCGGCAGACCCCATTTGGTTCACACGATCGGATCATGCGCCATCGCCGGGCCCACCGCACGGTCGCTGCCTAGCCGCCCGGCCACGGCAAGCAGGCTGGACCGAACGAACCCACTCCTACCTGAGCAGAACGCGATCGACGGCGTCATAGCGGGACATGTCAGAGAGGATGATCTCGTCGCCCTCCTCCAGACCGGAGACAACCTCGATCAGATTGACCGACGAGGCACCGATCGCTACATGGACGCGAACGGCCGCAGCACCATCCTCGACAATCCTGAAAAGGCCAACCTCCGCGCCCGCCTGACCAAAGGCGGGCTTGCCCACGTACAGGACATCTTCAATTGTCTTGACGTCGATCTCGGCATCGATCGAGAGGCCCGGACGACATCCCTCTGGCAACTCACCTAGAAGCTCGATCGTCACAGAAATCGTGCCCCGCTCGATGCGATCAGCGATGCTCGCGACACGCCCCTCCACGATTCCGTTCCGCGTGTCGACGCTCGCTCGCTGATCCACTGCCAGGTCGAACGATTGAGCTTCGGGAATGCTCACCGTGGCAATCATGCCGCCAGTCTCCACATCCTGCAGGCTTCCGGGACCTCGCGCCTGTATCGTGAGGTCACCCTGCTTGACCGTGTCCATCCAAAGTGTTGCGCGATCGACCGTCGGTGCGTCGAGTCCACAGGCACTGGGAAGGCTCGCGAGGGCAACAACGAACCCAGCCAGCGCGACCGTCTGAAAACTCGGCCTCCGGCACATGTTCCACATGGCTTCCTCCTTCGCCATCTGTAGGTGCATTTCCTCTGCCATGTGGGGAAAATGCAAGGGCCGTGCCAGACGGGCGGGTAACCCACAGCCCGGGGGCAGGATCCCGCGAGGCCGCATGGCTGGCGGGATCTGGAGGCAAGGCGGGGCACGAGGCTGGCTTGGGCCTGGGTCAATGGGTGGGTGGACCGAGCAAGAAACGAGCTGATGGTGGGACATGGCCGTCCCAAAGGCGGACGATCGGCCTCCCTTCAGATAGAGGCCCTAGCCGCCCCGCTTGAGAGCCTTGCGCAGTTTCTGGGCGAGCTCCTTGTGATCGATGTCGGCGTCGCTGCTGTCGATCACTCGCATGAGCGCCCACATCACCTGCTTGCGGACGTCGGCGTCCTCGTCCTCGAGCGCCTCCATCAATGCGTCCGCGGCACTCGGATCCTCGATCATGCCCAGCGCCCATGCGACTTGCTCCCGCACGTCGGGAACCTCATCCTTCAAAGCGGCAACCAATGCTGAGGTAGCGTCAGAGCTTTCGATCATGCCGAGGGCCCACGCAGCCTGCTCACGGACGTCCGGCACAGAGTCATTCATGGCCCGGCTGAGGCCCGCGACGGCTGAATCGGCCTCGATCATCCCGAGGGCCCAGGCGACTTGCTCGCGCACTTCGGGTTCCTGATCCTCCAGCGCGCCGCTAAGGCCTGCGACGGCGCGGCTGTCTTCAATCATTCCCAGAGCCCAAGCAGCATCCTCCCGGACATCGGCAGAAGTATCATCGAGTACCTCGACAAGAGGGTCCACTGCCCGCGAGTCTTCGATCATCCCGAGTGACCATGCGGATCGGGCTCGCACGTCTACGACTTGGTCGCGCAGCGTGCGGACGAGCGGATCCACCGCGCGTGGATCCTCGATCAGGCCCAGAGCGAAGGCGGCGTTCTTGCGGGCCACGGGGTCGTCGCCCTCGAGCCTGGCAATCAGGGGGTCAACCGCAACGCTGCCGACCTCCTCGAGGGCGATCGCGGCCTCGCGACCAGGGCTGCTCTGGTCCCAATCGCCGCCCCAGTTCTCGTTCTCGCGACAAAGCTTGCCGTCGACCGAAGTGTCGTCGCTGAGTAGCGCCAGCAGAGCATCCATCGCCGGCCGCACTTCGCTCGATCGCATCCTGCCGATGCGGCAGGCGGCCATGGCACGCTCGGTGGCATCGCTGGATCCAAGCTGGCGGATGAGATCGTCGATGTTCTGCGGGGCAGGAGTTGCCGCCGAGTTGCTCGCGACGGAGTGTTCGTGCGACTCGGTGAGCGACCCGCCACCGGTAGAACCCGTAGAGACTGAGAAAACCGGACCTGAGTAAAGCACCTCCGCGCCTAGCCCACCTCCGGCAGCCGTTGATGCCAGCAGCACAACAGCGAACAAGACGATGGGGCGAGTACGACGAGTGTTCTTGTTCATCAGCATTTCCTCCCGTTATTCGGAACGGAGTGCAATCATCGGATCGACTCGTGCGGCGCGCAGGGCCGGCACGGTCGTGGCGATGAGCGCCACCAGGCCCAGAAGTACAGCGACAAATGCGAAAGTCGTGAAGTCCACAGCGGCGACACCGAAAAGCAGGCTCTCCAAGAGCCGGGTAACCAAGAAGGCGCCGACAAGTCCAACGCCGATTCCTGTTCCCGCAAGTACCAGTCCGTGGCGCAAAACCAGTTTCAAGACGTCACCGGTCTCGGCACCCAAGGCCATGCGCAGGCCGATCTCGTGCGTCCGCTGACTGACCGAATAGGAAATGACGCCATAGATGCCGACGGATGCCAGTAGCAACGCAAGGGCCGCGAAGACGCCCAGGAGTGTCATGGAAAAGCGTGGCTGGGCAACCGAACCCAGAACGAGGTCATCCATGGTCGAGATCTGGGTAATCGGTTGGTCGGGGTCGACCTCCCATATCGCCCGCTGCACCGTTGCAACTGTGCTCAACGGATCGCCAGTCGTGCGCACAACAAGAGTCATGCCGACGCGAAAGACCTGAGTGAACACACTGTAGACCGCGGGCGTCGGCTCCTGGGCGAGCGAGAGCTGCCGAACATCGCCCACTACACCGATGATCTCGACGCTCGTGTTAAAGGCCTGGATTGTCTGCCCCACTGGATCCTCGTCGGGCCAATAGCGGTCGGCAGCAGTTCGGTTGATGACCATCACGAAAGGCGATTCCTGGTCGTCGCGTGAAGTGAAGTCGCGCCCTCCCATCATCGGAATGCCCATCGTTCTGAAATAGCCGGGGCTGACGAAGCGGAGCACGGCGCGACGCTCTTCTCCCTCGGGCATCTCGGGCTTGCCGGGGATCGAAAAGCCGAAGCTCTCGCCGGCGAACGTGTCGGCCCTCAACGGCATGGGACGAACCATGGCGGCGCCTTCGACTCCCGGGGCCAGACGTACCGCGGTAATGATCTCTTCGAAGAAGGCTATGAATTGGCTGGACTCGGGATACTTGTAGCTCTGCGCCGTGACCGACAGGGTCAAGAGGTTCCCTGCCTCGATTCCTGGATCGACCTGCAATAGACGGGAGTAGGTGCGGATCAGGAGCCCTGCACCGATGGCGAGCACAACGACAAGGGCGACCTCGGCGGTTACCAGGAAGGCGCGGAACGCGTGTCGCCCGCCACCGGCGCTCGAGCCACGCACGCCTTCTTTCAGAGCATCGTGCGGGTCCGAGGCAGCGGCTCGCAACGCGGGTACCAGGCCGAAGGCCAGGCCGGTCAGAAGTGCCAGCGCCGCTGTGAACATGAGCACAGTGCCATTGATGCCAACACTCGAGAGGCGTGGAATCTCCGGTGGCGCCATCGCCACGAGCGCTCGCACGCCCCAAATGCTCAGGGCCAGCCCAATGACTCCGCCGCAGAGGGCCAGCACGACGCTCTCGGTAAGCAGTTGCCGCACCAGACGGCCACGACCGGCCCCCAGAGCGACGCGCACGGCGATTTCCTTGCTGCGCCCCTCGGAACGGGCAAGCAACAGGTTGGCGATGTTGGCGCAACCGATGAGCAACACGAACCCGACTGCGGCAAAGACCGTCAGCATCGCGATTTGCACATCCCCGACCATCTGATCCTGCAGAGGCCGGATGGTCACGGCGGTCAGGCCCTCGTTGGCCTCGGGATACTCCTGCGCCAAACGCCCCGCGACTGTGGCCATCTCCGCCTGCGCCTGCTCGATCGAGGCCCCCGGCGCGAGGCGCGCCACGACGCTCAGCCAGCGGACAAATCTTCGTCGAGGCACGCCATCATCGGGAATCAGCGACAGCGGCGCCCACATCTCGGCGTCCGCATACGGGTATTCAAAGGAGGGAGGCATGACGCCGATCACGGTGAACGGCGAGCCGCTGAGATTCACGGTGTCGCCGACAATTCCGGGATCGGCGCCGAAGCGGCGCTGCCAGGCTCCGTGGCTCAGCACGATGACCTGGTTGTTCCCCTCGACATGATCTTCGGAGGCGATGGCGCGACCGATTTGCGGCACCACAGCGAGAGTCTCGAAGAACCCTTCCGTGACGAAGACGGTCTCGATTTCCTCCGGGCTGTCGGCTCCCGTGAGGACGAAGCCTCCCAGCCGAATGTTGGGAAAGCCCGCCATGTTCTCGAAGGCTGCGCTCTGAGCGCGCCAGTCATCCAGGTCGAGCGGCGAGGTGGTGCCGAGCTCAATGTCTCGCTCGGGATAGGCACTCCACACGCGCACCAGACGGTCGGGTTCGGTGAAAGGCAGCGGATCGAGGAGCACGGCGTTGACGACGCTGAATAGCGCCGTGTTGGCGCCAATCCCCAACGCCAGGGTGAGAATCACGATAGCGCTGAAGCCGGGCCGGCTCAGCAACGTTCGAACTCCGTAGCGAATGTCTTTGATCAATGATTCCATGCTTGCTTTCTGCCTCCGTCCCGTCGTTCGCTTTCCTAGCCTGGATTTCTCAACGGGTCGCTGATCGCTTCACACGGCCGCTAAAAATTTAGCATTCATTCCGAAAAAGAGGGGCCGAGCTATTGCCCGGCCCCGTGAGTTCTACCCGATGCCGCCGGCCGAATCCAGGTCCTCTTCCCACACATCCTCGGATACCTGACCGATAGCCCACAGCGCCATCTCGCGAACGTCCTTTTCGGTGTCGTTCTCCAGCGCGTCGAGGAGCGCATCGAGAGCGCGCCCGTCCTCGATCATTCCCAGCGCCCATGCGGCCTGCTCCCGCACGTCGGCGTCCGAGTCGCCGGCCAGCGAGGCAGCCAGCGGATCAACTCCGGCCGCATCCTCGATCATGCCGAGCGCCCAAGCCGCCTGCTCACGAACAGCAGCCTCGGAGTCGTTCAACGCAGTGGCAAGCGCGCTGACCGCTCCAGCGTCCTCGATCATCCCGAGAGCCCAGGCTGCTTGTTCCCTAACCTCAGAGTCTTCGTCGTGGAGGGCGCCCGCGAGGGCGTCGACTGCGGCGACGTCTTCGATCATGCCGAGCGACCAGGCTGCCTGGCTGCGGGTCTCGGCGCTGGTGTCGCTGAGAGCGACGATCAGCGGCGCCACGGCTGCCTCGGCCTCAATCATCCCGAGGGCCCAAACCGCCTGCTCTCGTACGTCCTCGTCGGGATCATTCATCACCTGCGCCAGGGCATCGACCGCGCTCTCATCCTCGATCATTCCCAACGCCCAGGCCGCCTGCTCGCGCACGTCCGTTTCGATATCAGTCAACGCCTGCCCGAGCGCAGGCACGGCGGCAGCATCTTCGATCATTCCCAACGCCCAGGCCGCCTGTTCACGTACGGCCGGCTCGACGTCGTTCAGTAGCGCCGCGGTCAGCGGCTCTACAGCACGGGAATTTTCTAGTTGACCCAACGAGTTGGCCGCCCGCTCGCGAATCTCCGCGTCCTCGTCATCGAGAGCCCCGATCATCGCTTGGAGAACTTTTTCGGAGGCCTGGCCGGCCGGCCGCATGATCCCTGCGCCTCGCACCATGCTCCGCAAGGCAGCGGCAGGCATCCGCAGGCCTTCAACGCCAGCCAGCAAGCCCTCGACCGCCGCCTCACTTAGCTCCAATTCCTGCATCTGGTGAGAGAGCTGCATTTGAAATTGCTGCTCGGTGTGCATCTCGAGCTGCTTCTGCGCCTGCTCTTGGAGCTGGTGCTCGAGCTGGTTCTGCGTTTGCTCTTGGAGCTGAAACTCGAGCTGATTCTGCAGTTGTTCTTGGAGCTGAAACTCGAGCTGAGCCGTGCTTCGCTCTTGGAGCTGAAACTCGAGCTGCTGCTGGAACTGGAGCTGTAGCTGCAGTTCCAGCTGCGCGGTGATTTGCTCCTGGAGCTGGGCCTGCTCCTGCTTGGTCAGCGCCTGTCCACCTGGCGCAACCGCTGCTTCCTCGGCCTCGGCCCAAGGCTGCAGCGCCGCGAGCGGCAGAACGAGAGCGGCCACGAGCAGCACTGCAGAAAGTGAGGTGACGCGCGTCAGAGAGCGCCGGTCTCGGTCGGAATCCAGGATAGCCATCAGACGACCTTCCATTTGCGAGGGTTTTGCCATTGAGACCGCTGCCCATGCCGCGCGATCAACGAAGCGCATCGAGCGCGCAATTTCCAACAAATGTTGAGCGTAGTCGGTGCCCCTGGTGCCGGATGCCAAAACCAGGTCATCGCAGGCCTGCTCGCGCTCGGCTCGCAGTCGCCGGGCAGCTTGCCAAACCAGGGGGTTGAACCAATGAACCGCACAGGCAATTTGCGCCAGAATCTGGGTCTGGCAATCGTGTCGCTTCAGGTGCGCAAGCTCGTGCAACAGGACGACGTGGCGGCGCTGGGCACTCCAGGTCGTCGAGTCGGACGGCAGGAGAACCACAGGCCGGAGGAGACCCCATGCCATCGGCATGCCCGTGCGTTCATTCCTCAGCAGAGCCACGCCGGTCGGGATCCCGAGCTGGCGAGCCAACCTCTGAGCCAGCCGCTTCCACGATGGATCCTCGACTCTCTCTGCGGTGCGAACAATCCACGAAGCCACGCAGGCCCCGATCAGGAGGCGCCCGAGCAACACAATTGCTACTGAAATCCAGATGGCAAACAGCCAGAATCCGAGGACGAGCGTGCCAGCTCCCGGCCCGCCGCCGTCGCTACCGGAGGTGGTGCCCGAAACGGTAGAAATCGGCTCCTGCTCAGAGCTCTCCATGGGCTCCGGGTTCGGGAGCGGGTTCGCCTGCGGCTCGGCGCCCGGCTCAGGGCGCGGCTCGAGTTGTGGCTCGGGCTCTGCCTGCAGGCGTGGCTCGAGCTGTGCCTCGGGCTTTGCCTGCGGGCGTGGCTCGGGACCGCGGTCGGGCACGGGCTCAGGGGCGAGGCCGGGTGCCTGAGTCAGCCTCGCGAGAAGATCTTCCACCACCGGGACGCGGGGTAGCAGCGGTAGCTGCCATGCAGGCATTGCGGCGGCCAGCAGCGGCAATAGAAGAATGCTGGCGAGCGCCATCGACCAGATATGGTGGCGCACCGAAGCGGAAGCGCGGCGCAAGAACATGCTGGCGGCGAAAGCCCCAACGAGCACGACCGCGGACTTGATGAAAACATCCAGCAAGAACGGCCAGGGAGCGTTGGCCACTGAGTTCGAAATGATCTGTGCGACCCCGCTCATCCCTTGCTCTCTTTCTCCCTGGCTTGTTCGATCATGCGCGCGAGCCGATCGAGCTCGTCATCAGACATCTTGTCGCTGCCCCCATCGAGGAGTGCGGCCATGACCTTTTCCGAAGAACCACCGAAGAACGTGTTGACCAGGTGATTCAACGCCGACTTCGTCGCCTTCTCCTTCGTCATGGTCGGCTTGTAGATGTATCGTGGGCCATCCTGGACGTGCTTCACATGTCCCTTTTCTTCGAGGATGCGCAGGTGTGCACGCACGGCCGAGTAGCTCGGCGGTTCGGGCATATGCTTCTGCACCTCGGCGGCTGTCGCTTCGCCGCGCTGAAAAAGCACGTCCATGATCTGGCGCTCACGCCGGCTCAACTTGTGCTCGAGCGTCTCTTCCATAAATCTTCCTCGCTTGTCTCTTAGATCGGTTTGGCGCGTCTTTGGTTGATATCGATCATCGTTTGTTCCGCCGCCCTTCGTTGACCTCGCGAGACCGGCGTGCCCATGACCTGCGAAAAAATTAGCAGACTGCTAAAAAATTAGCAAGTCCGGGGCAACCTGTCAACGACATCCCTCGACCCCGCTCATGAGCAGGCCCCGATCCGCTCCGCCAATAGATTCGCTGAAATTTCACTTGATCTTCGCTTTGTTTTCGCTTATCATCGCACAACTTCGAGGTGGCGATGTTCGAATACCCCACAACAGGAAGTCGATTGCGCGTGCCCGAGTTTGTCCATCTTCACGTTCATTCGCACTTTTCCTTCGGGCGCGGAGCCGCCTCCCCCGTGGAGTTGGTGGCGGCAGCCCATGCGCAGGGCGCCAGGACACTGGCGATCACCGACCGCAACAACCTCTATGGATTGATCTGGTTTCTGCTGGCAGCCAAGGAAGCGGGAATTCGCCCCCTGATCGGGGCCGAAATCGACGCCGAGGATGGCGACTCCCCGGGCTCGGCCACCCGGCTGCTGCCGGGACGTGAGCCGGAATCGGAGCGCGGCCCCGGAACCAGGGCCCTTCCTCGGTGGCAACGTCGCAAGAGCCTGAGGAGCAGCGTCATTCATACGGCCCGGTACGTGCTGCGCGCCACCCTGCTGGCTCGCAACCATGACGGCTACACCAACCTTTGCCGCTTGCTGACAGCCAGGCACAGCGACCCTGAATTCGATCTGACCACCGCGATCCGCCGGCACCGCGACGGCCTGGTGGTGCTGACCGATGATCGCGACCTGCTCGAGGCGCTGGCGAACGACGGTGCCGGCGACCTTTTCGCCGAGATGATTGTCGGACCCACACGGCGCCGGTTCCTGAGCTGGGCGCGGCAACGGAACATCGCTCCCGTCGCCACCAACGATGTTTTCTTTCTGGCACAAGAGCAGATGGCCCTGGCACAGGAGCAAATGAGCGCCGTTCAGGGACAAATGACCGCTGTTGATGGAGGTGGGCCCGACGCTAACATCAATGCAGGCCGCAACAATTCCAACGTCGATGGATGGGCTCTGCACCGCTTGCTGCGTGCCATCCATCTGAACAGTACCTTCGCCAGGTTTCCGGCCGGCGCCTTCGCGCGTCGTGATGCGACGCTGCTGAACGCCGATGAGATGGCAGCGCGTTTCCCCGACTGCCCCGATGCGCTCGAAAACACCGTCGCTATCGCCGAGCGCTGTGACTGGTCGCTGCCGCTGGGCAAGCCGATCTTTCCGCCGTTCCCACCACCCCATCGGCCGGAGTCGTGGCAGGAGGCACTCGCGGCGGCGGGCCTCGATCGTGCAGCGGACCTCGACCGTGCGACAGGTCTTGATCGTGCGGCGGACGCAAACCAAGTCGAGGTGGTGGACTTCGCCGGGGCCGGAGCCACCGACCTCGAGCAGGCCCCCACGCGCGCGGGGGGAGTGGATTCTTCCGTTGCCGCCGATCTGCTCGAGCGCCTGTGTCTGGCCGGCGCCTGCCGGCGCTACGGGGCCGCCAGCCCTGACGATTTGCCCACCGAAGTCACATCGCGAATGGCCAAGGAGCTCGGCATCGTTCGCGCCAAGGGCTTCTCCGAATACTTCCTCGTCGTGCGTGACATCGTCACCCGTTGGCCGCGCACCTGCGGCCGCGGGTCGGCGGCCGCCAGCCTTATCGCCTATTGCCTGGAAATTACTCACGTCGACCCCATCGCCCACGACCTGTTCTTCGAGCGCTTCCTCAACGAGGAGCGCCGTGACCCACCCGACATCGATGTCGACTTCCCCTGGGACGAGCGCCACCAGGTGCAGCAATACGTGCTCGATGCCTGGGGACGCGAGCGCACCGCCATGGTGGCCAACCACGTCTGTTTCCGGGCGCGTGCGGCGGTGCGTGAGGTCGCCAAGGTCTGGGGCTTGCCCGACGGCGAGATCGCCAAGGTGAACAAGCGACTGATGCGCGCCTGGGTGGCCAAGGACGTCGAGAGGCACATCCATGAGCATCCCCTGTTTGCCGGCCTGAAGCTGGATGTCCCCTGGCCCGAGATTCTCGGCTGGGCGGCCCGTCTCGAGGGCATTCCACGCAGCATCTCGACTCACTGCGGCGGCGTGGTGATCGTGCCCGACGAACTGGCCCGCACCACACCCACGCAACCGGCACCAGTCGGCGTGCCGATCATCCACTGGGAAAAGGACACCACGGAAGAAGCCGGGCTGTTGAAGATCGATCTGCTGGGCAACCGCTCGCTGGCGGTGATCCGCGATGCGCTGGCGGCGATCGAAAAGAATCACGGTCACCGCATCGATTACGCCGCCTGGGATCCCCTGGAGGATTCCGCCACCCAGGCCTTGATCGCACGGGGCGACACGCTCGGGGTCTTCTACGTCGAGTCGCCCTCGATGCGGCTGCTACAGCAAAAGACCCGGCGCGGCGACTTCGCTCACCTGGTTATTCACTCGAGCATCATCCGGCCGGCTGCCAACGACTACATCGAAGAGTACGTGCGGCGGCTACACGGCGGCCGCTACAAGACGCTGCACCCGATCCTCGACGAGTTGCTGAAGGAAACCTACGGCATCATGTGCTACCAGGAGGACGTGTCGCGCACCGCCATGGAGATGGCCGGCTTCTCTGCCGCCGACGCCGACGAGTTGCGCAAGATCCTCTCCAAGAAACATCAGAAGAAGCGCCTTGATGACCTGCGGCAACAATTCTTCGCCGGGGCCACCGATCGGGGCGTTGCCCCCGGCATCGTCGAGAAGGTGTGGCACATGATCGAGTCGTTCGGAGGCTACTCGTTCTGTAAGCCGCATTCGGCTTCCTATGCCCTGGTGTCGTTCAAGAGCGCATGGCTGCGGGCTCACTACCCGGCGGAGTTCATCGCCGCGGTCATTTCCAACGGTGGCGGTTACTACGACGCATTCGCCTACTTCTCCGAGGCTCGCCGGCTCGGCCTCGAGGTGCTGTTGCCCTGTGTGAACTCCAGCGCCGACGCCACCATCGGTGCCACCCACCCGGACGTGGTGGCCTCAGTGGAAAAGAACGGACCCATCTCGACCCCACGTCTGATGACCGAAAAGGCTCGTGGGGAGGCAGAACGGTGGGGCCCGGTGTCCAGCGCCCGGGAGTTTTCTTCCGGGCTGCGGACACCGAGCCCCGGGGCGAGCCCCGCAGCGAGCCCCAGGGATTCGAGCGATCTCGAACCGTTGGGCACCCTGCGCATCGGCCTCATGCATCTGAAGGGGCTGCCCGAACGAGCACGGGAAGCCCTGCTCGAGGAGCGTCAACACCATGGCCCCTTCAATAACCTCGAGGCCCTGTTGCGGCGAGTACCACTCGAGGCCTGTGATGCTCGCATTCTGATCAGGGCAGGCGCCTGTGACTCGATCTCGCAAGGTGCCAGCCGGCCCGAAATGATGTGGCAGATCGCCGACTGGTACGGCGGCTGCGGCAAGTTCAAGAGTCCGAAGGCCGCACGGAACCCGCATGCCGGTACCCGCGAAGGACAACTCTTACCGTTCGGAAACGGACGCCACCGGCAGCTTCCCGCTGCCCTGCCCTACGATCGTCGCACGGTGTTGTTGCATGAGCTCGAAACCCTCGGCTATCTGGTCTCGTGCCACCCGCTGGACCTGTACCGGGAGGTCCTCGCCAAGCTCGACTTCGTGCCCGGCGCCGAGCTGCATCACTACGTGGGCAAACGGGTGACGACCATTGGCTGGTTCGTGACCGCCAAGGCGGTTTCCGCTCGTACTGGCGAGTCAATGGAGTTCGCTTCTTTTGAAGACACCACGGCACTGTACGAGACGACGTTTTCCCCCGATGCGTACCGGCGCTTCTGCCACCTCGTCGACCGGATCGCCCCGCTGGTACTGCAGGGCAAGGTGGAAGAAAGCTACGGAACGGTCACGTTGACGGTAGAGGTAGTCCGGAGGCTGGTGCCCAAGGAAAAACCGCGCAAGGCGAGTGCCTGACGCCCTCACCCTGGAAGCAGATCCAAGGACCGCGTTATCCTCTGGCGAACAGGAGAACGCAAGAGAGGCGAGCATGCAGACAGATGAGGAAGCGGGATTGGCAGAGGGAGAATCGTTGACCAAGGCATCGACTACGGAGGCAGGCACCGAGAAGACACCTACCCGGCGCGTCCTCTACATGGAGGACGACCCGGTCACTGCGCGTGTCGTGCAGGCGAGGCTCGAGAAAGAGGGTTTCGCGGTATCCCTGGCGAGTGATGGCGAAGAGGGCCTGACGAAGCTCTCCGAGATGGACTTCGACATCGTCCTCGTCGACAAGAACATGCCGGTTCACGACGGCCTCGAGGTAATCCGTATCGTCTGTGCCTCAGGGGACGAAGCGGCTGCCTCGACGATCATGCTCACGGCGAGCGGCGACGAGGCAGCGGCTGTCGAGGCCATGAAGCTCGGTGCCGCTGACTACATTGTCAAGGACCCTGAAGGGAAATACCTGGCGTTGCTCCCGGCCGTCATTGAGCAGGCGCTGACCAAGCGTGAGTTGGCCGAGGCGAAGCGACGCGCTGAGGAAGAGCGTGAGCGTCTCATTGTCGAGCTGCAGGAGGCGCTAGCCCAGGTCAAGACGCTGAGCGGGCTCTTGCCGATCTGCATGTCGTGCAAGAAGATCCGCAACGACAAGGGCTACTGGGATAAAATCGAGGACTACATCCAGCAACGCTCGGCGGCCCAGTTCAGCCACGGCCTCTGTCCCCCGTGTGCCACGAAGCTCTACCCCGAGTTCTACTCGAAAGAACCTGGCTAGCGCCGCCTGCGCATCTGGCCGCTGGGAAATGCCACCACGCTCTCGTTGCCGTTCGTACCCACGGCGGCAATGCCGAAGAGGAAGTTGTCGATCACCATCCCCTCGAGGGTGAACTCGGTGACATGGCCGACATAGCGGGAGTGGGTCCACTGGGGTGCAGTGGTATCGCGGTAGTAGATCTTGTAGCCGGCCAGGTTGGGCGCCTCGACAGGGTCCCAGGCCAGCATTGCCGAGGGTCGATTGGCTCCACCTATGAGGACATTCTCGGGAGCCGGAGGAGCCCATGCCAGCGCTGCCAGCGTCGCCGCGTTGACGGCTGTGAGCTTGGCCGCGTACTCGAAGTTCACGCCCTCGATCACGTCCCCGTACTCGATGCCATCCTCAACCCGGATATCTTGGTGCTGACGGTTATAGTTCTCGTGCGTTTCCATGATGCGCACACCGGGAAAGCCGACATCGTTGAACGGACGATGGTGGCCACCACGCCCGAAGCGATCGAGTCGATAGACCATAATGGCGTCGAGGTTGGGAATGTACTGATCGGTGATGCGTGCAACGTAGCGCGCCAACTGCCGTGATGGGCCGTCGACCTCGCCGCCCATGGTCCGGTACCTCTGACGCTGCTCGAGGGTATCGGTTGCGGGCGTAGCCTCCGAAAAGACACGGAAGTTGTCGTTCGCGATCACGCCATCGATGCCCTCGATGTTGCCGATCATGTCGTTGTTGAGAACGGCATCGATGTTCCAACCCTCTTCGAGAGCCACCCCGGCCATGTGCCGGCCCCCGAGGAGACCTTGCTCTTCGCCCGACAGGCCAACGTAGATGATGGTGGCGTTGAATTTGTACTGCGACAGAATCCGGGCAGCTTCGATCGCACCCGCCATTCCCGTGGCATTGTCGTTGGCGCCCGGGGCGTCGGTGGTGACATCGGAGCCACTCGACGCACGCGAGTCGATGTCACCGCTCATAATGACGTAGCGGTTAGGGTCGCTCGTCCCCCGCTGGATGGCGAGAACGTTCACGACCTCGACGTCAAAGGGGATACGCCTGCCCTGCGGCACAACAGAGCTCTGGAAGCTGACCTCGAGGCACCCACCGCAGGCCTCCGAGATGTTGTCGAACTCGGCCTTGATCCAGCGTCGAGCTGCGCCGATGCCTCGCGTATCCGATTCCGTGTCCGAGAACGTGTTGCGTGTGCCGAAGCCCACCAGCCTGCTGACGTCTGCCTCGAGACGATCCGGCGATGGCGCGCCGACAATGTCGTAGATGCGGGGATCAACAGCGGGGGCTGCCACAGTCTCCTGGGCCGCGCCCTCGGCGCCGGGCAACAACGCCCCAAGTGCTGTCGTAGCGCCTCCTGAGACAGAGAGCCCGACGAGCAAGATTCCCGAGAAAACTAAACCTACGAGCGAATTCTTCTGCATGACCATCTCCTGATGTGCGCATGGCACCGGCGGGGGCGGCAAACTCCGATCATACACGCCGGACTATCAGCCTGCGCTCGGCCGTAAATCTCGAGATTTGTGCCTAAGGAAGCCTTCGTGCGGCCCTTGACAGGAAAAAACTCAGATGACAGGATCTTATTTTAGAGACTAGCCTGGCCAAACAGCCGGGTGAAATCGGATCGCCGGAGCAGCCCTCCCTCGGTGGGAGCTTTCAAAGTTCCCACCCGCTCCAGGCCAAGCCCGTTGGCCGGCCCCCCCGGCTGACGGGCTTTCTTTCTGAGAGAATGCTGCCGGCTGAGAAAATGCAGCAAGGATTACAACCCTTTCTCCCCTGGCGACGTTTTGCCCAATAGAGACGAGCAACCACGACCCATGCACGCACTTGGCGGTGTAACCAGACCCATCGCACCTCCACCACGGCATGCGAGAGCCATGAACACTTTCGAGGACCTGGCCAACGAGTTCCTCCAGAGCGTCGACGGCTGTCACGGCATGCTGGCGCGGCCGAACGACACCCACTTTTCGCTCGCACTGGTGACCCACGCGTTGCAGTGGGTTCGTGCGCAGTTGTCGAAGGGCAAGGCACTGACGAGCTCGGGCGAGCACTTCGTCGCATCGGCCGCGGCTTATCTCGGCTACCTCGCCTACCTGAGCTACGAGAAGCGTGGCTTCGGTATCGAGATGAGTGCCCAATGGGCCCCCGGCGAGGACCACAACCACCTCACACTTCTCGTGTCACGCCATCCCGAAGGCGGCGCACCTGAGACCTACGACCAGGACTTCCTGCGCGACATGGACGCAGCCATTCTGCGCCCGCCGCGATCGTTCCCCGTGATGAAGGGCAAGTACTTCCTGCTGGAGTCCCTCACCCTGCCCTCGGTCGAGTATCTCTACATGTTGGGAACGCACTTCATGGACTCTCCGTTTGCGAACGGCAACTGGCCGGCGGGCGAGAACTTCGGCGGCACCGAGGAGGATTTTGCGGTTTCCCGACACCTCTTGATCGACGATCTGCACGTCGACCTGAACCTGCCCCGGGACGTCGACCACTTCCGGCAGCTCTCGAACTGGGCGGTCTGGCCACCTTTTGGCTGGGATCAGAACGACGGGCAGCGCTACAACATGATGACGCTCGTCGACCAGATGGCTGTTCAGCGGAGTGTCCCTCTGGAATACGGCATTGAGTACTTGCATGCCCTCCTGGCTTCGCAGTTTCTCCATTTGCGCAACCTGGCGGCACGCACGCTGATGGTCCTGGGACAGGGCCCCCGAGACGCAGACGAGACAAGGCTCTTTCTGAACGCCGTGAACGCCACCGATCACCCCGAGGCGGCGGTTCCGATGGTCCGCTTTCGTTGGGTTCTCGAGGGCAACGATCCCGAATCCATGCCGGGAGCTGAATTCGTGTCAGAGACCAGCAAGTACTGGCAGGAGATGTTGCAGGAGGCACCGCGGCAGCCCTGGACTCGACTGCCGATCCTGCAGAACCCTGTCTACCAAGGCCTTGCTGAGAGGGCCGCCGAGGGAGACATCCCCGACGACGAGCACCGGGAAGCCCTCGAGTCACTCCGTAACCTCTACCCCGGAGACTGGTTCGCGGACGTCGCCTACGGCTATTTCCTTCTGCAGGGTCCCGACCCCGAGGCCGGAGAGCTGCTGCTACAGGAGGCTGTGAGCTCCTCCCCGGGGGACCCGACGGCGCACTTCACGCTCGGCGCCTTCTGCCGCCAACAGGGTCGCAAGGACGAGGCCCTGCGACTGTACAAGGACGCGGTCCGCCTGCAACCGTGGGATCCGAACGCGGTGGTCAAAGCGATGTGGATGCTGACCGCCGATATGGTGGCCTAGGCCGAGTCCCCAACAGATCACGGCTGCGCGAATGCCCTGGCACTCCTCTCCTAGGCTTCCTCTTCCTTATAGAAGTATGCGCCGGCGAGGAAGGCGATGCTGACCTCGATGAGCCCCCAGATCGCGCCCATCACCGCCAGGTTCATCGGCATGATCCCCATCATCGAGTCCATGAATAGGGGCCCCAGGTAGGAGAAAAACCACGCCGCTGACGCTGCACACATGGCGGTCTTGGGCCCGGCCCCGTAGCGGGGACGAATGGCGGCATAGAGCCAGATGCCGAGGATCCCCCAGATGAAGCCGTAGATGGTGAACAAGGCCATGGCACTACCGCCCGGCGACGACAGGCCGAGCTCCGTCATCATGCCCTCGTACTGACTCGCGAAGACCATGCTGGCGACGATCTCGCCGATGTTGACGATCAGGCCGGCGATGAGCCCTCCCAGGATCACGCGGCCAAAGTTGATCTTGCCCATTTAGAACCTCTCCGTTGCTGCGGCACGGCGAGGCTTCTGCCCAGCACCTCGACCCTGCGCCGGATGGACGAATGGGGACCCGGGTTTTCGGGATTGGCGCAAGAATGCACTTCACACGTCATATAGACAACCCCACGGCGAGGGACCAGCAGGCGGGCCGCGGAGCGAAAGCGCTCGCGTCGAGACCAGAGATCCATGCAACCCCCCGGCCGGCTGCGGATCATTCCAGCGAGGCTACCCGAAGAAAACTTCCATCTGGCGCAACCATTTGTAGGCCTCGCGCGTCATACGGGGTAAGGAACGACAAAAACAGACCTCTTTCCAAGCCACTCCGAGAGCAGGGATTCCAAAGATGCGAACCGGCACACCCAAGAAGGTCCTGAGAGCGGGCTTACTCCTGTTCCCAGCCATTATCTTGGCGGCCGTCCCTGCAGCGGCCTCATCGCCACGCTGTGATGAGCCCCCCAGGCCGACATGCGAGCGAGTGCAGGCAACCTGGGTCGAGATGGAGTGGGTCGATCAGGAACGGCTCGAGTTGCAACGGATCAAGCTGGAGTGGGCCGAGATGGAGTGGGCCGAACTGAAGCGGGCCGAGTTGCGGCGGATCGAGCTGCTGATACCCGAGCTGGAACTGGTCGAATTGGCGCTACCCGAGCTGGGGAGGGCCGAGATGGAGTGGGTCGAGCTCGAGGCTCATGTAGCACCGATTCTCGAAGCATCGACGCGCCACCTGGCATTGCTCCACCAAGCACCGGAAATCGAGAAGGCCCGCGAAGCCGGCAAACACCTGGCACGGAAGGTCAGGGAGCGGCTCTCGAGCATGGGTTCCGACACCACGCACCCGCTGAATCAAGCTATTCAGGCGTTCGTGTCGATCGCCAAGGTGCCGGCGCGCGGAATCGCGCCGCTGCAGCAGGCCCTCGTGGGCGTCGCCAAGGCCGCGTCGCACGTCCTGCTGGCGCTACTGGCCTAGCTGTGTTTTTCCAATAGGTTGTTCATCAGGAGCTCCTCTGAGACAAAGGGGTTGTCAAATACTCCAATACCTCAGAGGGAGCATCCTGATGAACCTCCATGGTAACTCCAAGACGAGCC
>SDBT01002923.1_pt1 | contig 29779 bp, 19 predicted proteins | sample 2277101 | NCBI WGS metagenome assembly SDBT01 (sample SAMN10404973, study PRJNA504765) | marine sediment metagenome | isolation source: marine sediment core GS10_PC15, 103 cmbsf | place: Arctic Ocean: Southern Knipovich Ridge | collected 2010
CATAGTCCCAATCATACGATCAAATGGGTCTACGGCAAAATATCAGGGGCTATGGGGAACGCTGCCTCAGCTTTCCCTGAATTTGACGGCTCCCTGATTTGCTTAACTTGTGACCAATGGGCTAAGAGAGCAAAGCCCCTTCGACAAGCTCAGGACACCGCCTGCGGGCTAGGTCCAGCCCCGAAGCATGTCCTGAGCCCGCCGAAGGGGGGGCTTCGTTCTCTTAGCGCGGGGACTTTAGCCCCACGCGGCCTGGGGCTAACTGCACAGGGTGCAAATTCTGAGCAGCGCGGGCTCCCACGCCCTCGGACCGTCAAAAGTTACTTGTCAGAACTCAACCTCCGAACGTCTGTATGGTTCGTCATCGCCGACTGTGCCGCTGGCATCGAACAGTTGCTTCATGTTTCTTCCATCAATGGTAATCAGCGCGCTGTTGAATCCAGAGTACTGGAAAACGGTCAGCAGGATTTGCGCTTCCATCCGCGCATCCGCACACACCCCGACGAGCTGCAGGGCGCCGATCAGGTTGATCACCGCTGTGTTTCCGCTAACCGTTACGCTTTGCACCGTCAGGTCGGCATCGTAAAGCGAATGGGTGAATCCCGATTTCCCGTATACTTCCGTCTCAATGGCGAATAGTTCCTCCAAAGATGCCTGGATGTCATCTGGCAGCGAACCCGTCACCGTGCGGTCCCGCCAGACAGCCACGGCCGAGTCGCCACAACCCACCGCCGGGCCGGACTGTCCATTGTCTTCCGGGATGATCAGGTAGAACTGGACGAAGTCTGTTGGCTGTGGGCTATCAATCGCAATTGGATTCGGGACGTAGAGCCTCTGCCCAACCGAAATCTTAGTCGGGTCACCCAAGCAGTTCTCCTCTGCCAGCTCCTCGACGCGGCTGCCAGACCGCTGAGCGATGCTGAACAGCGTATCGCCGCGCACGACGGTGTACTCAAACCAGTCCGTGCGCACGGTACAGGCGGCGGTACTGGTTGCCGCTGCCTGCGGTGTCGGGGCAGCTTCCACTTTGGAGACCACAAGTGTGGCCGTGTAGTCGGGCTGCTCTGGTTGCGCGTCCCCTTCGGTCGCTTGTGGATGCGGGTGCAGGGCCAGGAGCTCAAACAGGTATGTGTCGTAGACGCCCTCCACGCTGTCCTTGGCGGGGTCTACCTGTCCAGCTTCCAGCGTCAGATCCTGGATGCCGAATCCGAGCACGTCACCGACGCTGGAAACTCTGATCAGAATCCTCGCGCGCCCTGCCCAGACACAAGCAGCGCCGGTGGGGCATCGCGAGTCCTCGACAACCTCCATGAAATCCACCATGGGCCCCTGCGGCTCTATCAACGCCGTCTGATCCACCTTGAGCTGGAACGGGCTACCTAAGGTTGCGGAGACAGGGCCAGGGCCAGGAGCCGGGGCCGAACCCTGCGTGACGAAGGTCTCGGTGACATCATTGACCAGGACGGTGTATGTCCTGCCGGGCTCAAAGTCACTGCCCATCGGGACGTTGCTCATCACCGTTCTGTATTCTTCAGTGCACGCGATGTCTTTGGCCGCCGGCTCCAGATTCGTCACCGTGACTTTGATAGTCTCACCTTTCCGCTCAACCTCGTACCGGTCGAATCTCACGCAGCCGTTGCGCAGCCCTGACTCGACCTCCGCGAAGTACTGCGGCGGGAAAGATTCCGCCACCAGAATCTCGACCCTATCAATTGGGGCCAGTACCTCGACCATCTTCGGCTCTTTCGATTCGGCGGGTGTCTCGCTCACCTGGGGAGAGGGTACCTGTGTCTGCGCTGTATTCCCGGGAGTGGTAGTCTCTGAACCACCGCAGGCCACCAACACGGTTGCCAGAACGGCGATGATGACCAGGGCCTTCCATGAACGGTTGAGAGTTGTGCCTATGCTCAGCGTATCTGAAGTGCTCGTGTTTCTCATTTCTTGTATCTCCTTCTCTGGGCGTTCATCTGCGAAAATCTGCGTGTATCTGCGTCCCTTCAGTGCAGCAGCCTGTCGACTTCCGCTATCCTGATGCCCGTCCTCTCCAGCAATAGGTCGTAGACCTTCTGGAGTGCTCCCATCTGCTGCCTCATCATGGCCACCGCGTCGGGGCGCATGCCAAGCTTCTCCGGTCCGAAAGACAACGAGAAGTAGACGCTAGCCAGCCTTTTGAAGCAGGCAGCGACGTCGAAGTACTCGAGCTGCTCCACCCGGGCCCCCGCCAGGCGTTCATACTCTCTCAGGATGAACTCGCGCCACTCCGCGCTCTCGTGCAAACCCACCAGCAGCAGCGTCCAGGCCAGGTCGAACCGTGGGTCGGAGATCTCCACTTGAGTCCAATCAATCACCACCGCCGAGCCGTCGTCGCGTACAAGCACGTTTCCAGGGTGATAATCCCAGTGGATGGCCGCCGGTCGCAAACAGGGCACTTGCTCCCGCCACGCTTCCAGCCACTCCAGCACGGGCAGAAAACCGACTTCAGGGAGGCCCGCCAGAGCCGAGCGCCACTCGCGTTGTTGGCGGTCTACGAAGGTGTAAGGATCTCCAGTATCGTGCCGTGCCATATCGTGCATAAAGGGTTGCCAGTCTAATGTGTGCAACTGGACGAACAGCTCGCAGAACAGGGTCAATAGCTCCCGCTGTTTCTCCTTGGGCGAGCGGGACAGTAGCGGCCACAATACCTGCCCTTCGATCTTCTCCATGATGACGAACGGCTTGCCAAAGGGAGAGTTCTCGCGCTCCAGGGCCAACACCTGGGGCACGGGATAGCCGACCCTGTGCAGTTGGCTCATGCCGTGGAACTCGCGCGCCGACTTGTCGTGGGCACCGTCTCCAGGGTAGATGCGCAGGATCAACTCCTCCCGCCGACGCTCCCCTGCTGGCCCATGCTCCACGGCGAAGGAATACATATCGCTCTCCCAGCCAGCGCTGATGCTGGTCAAGTCGCTGACACACACCCCCTGCCGGGCCGGAAAGGCGCGGGCGTAGTACGCCTGCAAACGGTTCTGCATGTTGTCATTCGTAGTTTGTTTCTCATCCATAGACTGCCAGATCGGGTTCAGGGAACCGTTGTCACAAATGGCTTCTTGTCCTGCTTGCAGATGATCTGAGTTACATAACGGCCCGACACACCCGCCATGGGCAGGCCGCCGCCCGGCTCCACCCATTGCCCCGCCATGTAAAAGTTTCCTAGTCCGGGCAGGGTCTTGCTCATGCGCATGTTGAAAGTCTTGGTCGTAGGTAGCCATCCTTGATGGTTGCCCTTCCAGTTGCCGGTGTAGCGCTCAAAGGTCATGGGCGTAGCCACGTCAACCATCTCCACCTGGGCGGCCAGCCCTGGGTAGCGCCGGTCGAGCAAGGCGATCACCGTGTCGGCGATCTGCTTCTTCTCCGCCTTGTATCGTTTGAGATCCTGCCTCAACTCCTTCCAGTACTCGTACTCGGACATGAGCATGACTCTCAGCAGCGTCTTGCCTTCAGGGGCCAGGGTGGGATCGAAGTTGTATATCTGCACGGGCAGTCGCGTCAGTTTTCGCCCAGCGATAGTGACCGGCTCATCCAGAGGGAAGTTCGTTCCCTCAATCGAATACGGCACATCGTCGAACGTGCGCGCCACGCCCAGGGCTATGTGGATCAGGGGATCGTAGAGCGGTAGCTCGTCGTAGTAGCCCTGGATCTTGCTGTTGATGTACTTTCCGTCCAGCATGTCGAATATGGTGGCGTGTCCATCGGCAGCGGAGATGACGATGTCGCCTCGGTGCTCCGTGCCGCCTGTTCTGGCAGGCGCATCGGCCAACTGCACCCCGACCGCCTGCTCGCCCCGACCAGAAGGGTCGGCCTCCACCAGTATCCTGGAGACTCGTGACTTGTAGTGGATCTCGCCTCCCAGGTCAAGGTAGCGCCGCTCGATGGCTCGAGCGAATTCCAGAGAGCCTCCCAGCGGGTAGCCCGTCACCCCCTGGCCATAAAAAACAATCTGCTGCAACAGGCCGAACGCGGGGAAGGCAGCGATGTCGCTGGTGAGGACGGAGAATGCCTCGCGCAGGAAGGGGTTCTTGAACTTCTTGGCATAGTCGCCGAACGGCAACCTGGCCCATTTCATCACCAGCGGCATCAGGGGGAGCATCTTGAGCATCGCCCCCACCTTCTCCCCGAGGCTCTGCACCTCAGGAGCTTTCAAGACCAACATGTCGAGACCAGCGACGCGTTGTGATCCCTTGATGAGCTCGTCTATGAGGTCGCTGTCCTCAGGGGCCAGCTCTCTCATGTGCTGTTCCAGGCGGTTCACGTCGGTGTGAAGGATGAAGGCCTGGCCCTCTTTTCCTTCAATGCGCATGTACTCATCGTGCTCGATCATGGCCCGCCCCTGCACAGCTCCCAACTCCTCCCAGATGCGATAGAAATCAATGCCCGGCCTGGCGCCCAGCAGCCAGTGAATACAGCCGTCAACTGTGTAGCCCTTGCGTTCCCAGGAGGTGCACAACCCCCCAGGTTTGTTGTGCAGCTCGAATATCTGGGTGCGGTAGCCGTTCATCTGGCTGTAGCACCCTGTGGATAGGCCAGCAATTCCCGCCCCAATGATGATGATAGACTTTTGCATTGTTTCTCCTTTTCTGTTCAAGATTGATGGTTAGCGAATTCAGGCTTGATTAGCTTTTCATAGAAAAGCCCTTTTCGCAGACAAGCCGTTGAAGTCAATCTGCATAGACACCTCCTTCAAAGCTGGTTTGTGTGGAAACGGCGACCCGTCCATAATTGCACCACGAGCACTTCGACGGAGTCTATCCTGAGCGAAGTCGAAGGGCTCAGTGTGAACTCCGCCGAAGGGCCTGTCCTGAGTAGAACCGAAGGGCTGTGTCAGGTTTGGGGTAGAGTAGTGGGTTGCGGTGCTACCGGCTGGCGGGGTGAGACCTTGTGCCACGGTGCACTCTGATTATAACCACCTGCCCGTCTCGGCCACAGGGCTTCAAGGCGGTTTAGCTCAATTCGTGGGCCATCGCGGGGGAGGATTACTGGTGGTGTTTTTCATGGTTGAGGTTGTGGCTTCTCACGAGAAGACGATGGGGTCTAAAGCGATCAAATCTTCAAAATCGGACGGCTGGAGCTTTTCAAACTCCTTCTGGAGAACCTTCCTGTAGATCCATCTTGTACCAGTCAGGATGGTGGCGTTCTCACACCACAACTCAGCGGCACGGTCTTTGTGTCTGACGTCAATGTCTTCTCGCCCCTTGGTTTCAATCAGGTGGTGAGCCCCATCGGTCGTCACGGCCACGAAGTCCGGCTCGTAGTAGCGCAGGTTGGCTGCTGAGTCGGTGTAGGGGATGGCGAAGTTGAATCGCTCTGGGAGTTTAGCGAAACGGACCACGTCGGGAGCCTTTTCGAGAAAGGCGGCGAAGGCTTTTTCGAACTCGTTGTCAGCGGCGACGAGGTTGAAGACGGTCTTGGTGGCGGGTAGAGTAGGGCGAGACCAGGGGAAGCCTTCGGTCGTGGAGAGGGGGCGTCCAGCGTGCTCAAGGGTGGGAGTTCGTTCTTCAATAACCGCTTCTCTTAGAGCAGCGACAAAGACCCTGACGGTGACGTGCTGGGCAACGGGATGAGAGATGGCTCTGATCATCATCGGGTCATCCAGATTGACCGGCTCACCGAAGGCTTGGGTCTGGAGGAACTGTTTGATTTTGGGGACCAGGGCGGCAAATTGGGAGGGCAGTTTCAGGTCGGAGGCTATGCGCTTGGCATAGTAAGAGATAACTTCCTGGGAAGTCTGCACCTCGGGGATGGTGTATTCCCGCTCAATCAGCTTTTCCAGGGTGATGATGTCGTAGCCTTCATAGGTAAACTCTTCGGCGGCGACATCGCCTTCTTTTTTGGGGAGCCTGGGCGTTCTGAACTTGGAAACATCCAGGGCCTCGATCTCTTCTCTCAGGGTGCGTTTGCGGGTTAAGGCAGGGCTTAGGATGGGCATGGCGATGTCGTGGGCGGTTTTGTCCGGGTCGGGGAAGATGGCCTCGATGACGACTCTGTCCTTGTCCAGGTCAACCGTCTCGAACTCCATGTCCTCGTCCCGCTCCAACTGCTCCACAAACTGGATGAACGCTTTGTTCCCAATCACGTCAACCCGCTCCTGAAAAGTCGGATCGCCCGGCCTGCCCCGGAACATCAACCGCAAACCCCGGCCAACGGTCTGCTCCGGCAGGATGTTGGCCTTGCTGGTATAGGGGCGCAGTCCCACTACCACGGTAACGCTTTGCACGTCCCAGCCCTCGCGGAGCATCAGCACGCTGACAATGGCATTAGTAGGGCTTGTGCCGGAGTCGATTTCTCTGGAAACCTGACGGGCCTTTTCGATATCTCTCTTGGAAACCTCACCTTTTCTGTCGGTGTGAATCACCAGCAGTTTTGTCCCTGCAAATTCGCCGGGATACTTGGTGCGCAGATAGTCGGCCACATCGTCAGCGGCTCTGGTGCTGTTCATCATGATGAACAGGACGGGTTTTCGCTTGAGGGGAGCCAACTGGTCGCGGTACTCGCGCCACCGTTCCACTCCGGCGGTCAGGTAAGTCTTGTAGCGCACGCTGGCAATATCAGAAGGCACCTCTTTGATGCCTCTGGCAATGCCTTTCAGAGGACGTTTGACGACGTTGTCCAGAATGGCTTGCTTGAGTGGATAGTCGAAGATGGTCCAGGTAAAGAGTGAGCCTTTGCTATAGCGAGGCGTGGCCGTCAAGTCAAGCTGGATGACGCCGGTTTCAAGACCCTTCAGGTTTCCAAAACCTGAAGGGTCTATTAGCGCTTGGTGCAGGCGGCGGATGGTCTTGCTCCATTCGTTTTCCTCGTCGTGGGTGTGGTGGGCCTCGTCGTTGGCTACAAACACCGGTCCGCCCCGTGCAGTGCAATGATGCGGGTGTCGAAGCTGTCAACCTGGATCGTCTGAGCAGGCGGCTTGGGGCCAAGCATGGTAGTCATGATCTCTGGTTCATCGGCGGTGCCAGCAGTGTCGTCCCGTTCGTAAAGTTGGTGAATGTTGGTCAGATACAACGCGCCCTCAGAACTGGCTCGCTCGCTATCCCCACGCACGTGGAAGTCCATATCCCAAAAGATCTTCAGCTCGGATGGAATGATGGGGTCGGTGTGAAAGATTCGCCCGCCCGCAAAGTCGAGGCGCAGCCGCTCAAAAACGATGACGTTGGGCGCGATAAGCAGGCTAGTCTTGGCGTAACTGTCTGCATCTTCGAGGACGGCGTTGAAGTATTGCCAGGCGACGGCCAGGGCGATGACCTTGGTCTTACCGCTGCCGGTGGCCATTTTGATGCAGTAGCGGGGGTAGTCGTCATATTGCAGCAGCCGCAATTGCTGGCCTCCGGACGGAACCTGGGCGTAGGTCTCGATCAAGTCTTTGTGGCGGTGCTTGCGGGCGACTTCGTACAGATAGACCAGGGTTTCCATCGCCTCGCGCTGGAAATAGTAATACTGGAATTTGTCACCGTTAGCCAGGCGATGGTCGGTATGGAACCAGTAGTTGAGCAGGGTTTCTGTGGTTGGGGTCGCGCCCTTGTAGCCATCGGCCACCCAATCTCGCACCTCATGGCGAATGGCAGGGACGCAAGGGGCAGTTTTGATGGCTAGTTCCAAGAGGGCCATTTGGGCCGGGTGTGGTTTCTTTTTACGGGGCATCGTCAATGGGCCTCCTTGTTGTCAAAGAGAGGGCAGGATGAGAGCAGGATTTTCGGAATGAACGGATTGGATGATCCTTGAATTCCATTTGGGTACATTCCCCGTAGCTTGCTACGAAGAATTAGATAAATTCCGCTGTGGATACCCCGCAGCTTGCTGCGGGGTAGTTCATTCTGTTGATCCTGCTCTTCATCTGCTCTCCCTACGCTCTCACAAACACAGGCTCCAAGTGAATGGCATCGAAGTTAGCCACAATGCCCAACTGGATGTCGCACTGCCGCATCCAGTCTTTCAAACTATCCAGGTGAATGTCACTGATGTCGCCGATAGCCACGGGAAAGACCATGATCTTACCTTCGGCCAAGATGTGACCAAAGGCCACGTCGCCTATCACAGTGCCTTTGTAAGTCACTTGCATTCGTTTAGCAGGCTTGACCGCCAGACCACGCAACTCCAATTCGTGATAACAGGCGTTGGCATAGATACGATGGACGAAGCCTGCTCCCAAAACAGTATGAACTTCATACAATCCGCCCACAATCTGATAGGCCAGGTCGGGATAGAGCCAGTCCGGGGAGGGGATGATCACCTGCTGTTCACGGATGGCAGCCGGTCGCTTGGCAGGATTGAAATGGAGGCGGTGGAATTCTGGCTCTTTGCTACCAAAGTTGAGTAATAACCCCACCAGCTTGTCAACTGCTTTCAGGTAGGAGATACACTGCGCTTTATGCAAGCGTGTCAATCGCTCCACCACTTTGATCTCTACGGCGACTTCCTGGGCGGCGAATAAATCCAATCGCTGCACACCGACCAGGCGTTCCTTGTAGAGAATCCGATACTCGTCCTGCTGCGTGGCCGTCCTGCCTCGCAGGCGCAATTCCTCCACCATCGCTCGCTCGTAGATGTACTCCGGATGGGTGCGCGGGGTGTGGTTGTAAACCTCGTAATAAGCGCCAATGATGTCGCTGGTTAGCTCTTGATGGATGAGTTCTGGCATGTTGATTAGAGTCCTCTATGGCAGGATTTGCAGGATGAGCAGATTCTTTGCCTTCTCATTCATAGCAGGATTGGCAGAATGGATGGATTCTTTATCCTTCCATTCCGTAAATCCTGCTCTTCTTACCGTAAATCTTGCTCTCCTCCCCTCACACCACCCTCACCCGCAGCGTCTTTGTCGTATCATTCCCCAAAATGTCAATCACCTTGACCATGATGGTATACTCGCCCCCCGCAGGGGCTGCGTCGTACTTGTGGCCGACCCACAACTTGAGCGACTTGTCCTTGCGGGTGCGGTAGGTCTGCCACATGTTGTGGAAGGTGTCGCCTTTGTTGTCCCAATCCACAGCCCAGTAATCAATCCATTGCGACCAGTGGGTGATGGCGGACTGGACGTCGGCGGGAACGTCATCGGGGGGGATGACGAAGTCGGTCAGCTTCAGACTGACCTTCCGCTTCTCCTGTGTCACCTCGACGGAGAGGGCGGCCAGCTCGAAGAACTTGATGTCCCCCTGCTCGACCGCCTTCTTCTCCAGCACCTCGCGGGGGATACGCAAGAAACGCATGGTGATGTTGGCCTGGGCCGCCTGCTGCTTGGCGACTTCGTTCAACTCGAAGGCGAAGTCCCAGCCCAACACATCCACCGCGCTGACGCTGGGCGCGTCCTTGCCGGTGCCGGTGGCCTTGCGGAACTCGAGCGCGATCTGCTGCACGTCGCCGGGGGCGATGGGGGCGTCCACTGCGCCGACGTGCACCATGCGCCCAGCTTTGAGGCCGTGCAGCCAGTTGTAGCCCGTGATGGGCCGGGCGTGGTACAGTTCCAGGATAAAGCGGCGGTATTGTTGCGTCACTTCCGCCGCCCGCTCCGGCCCGCCGAACTCCGCCGACTGCCAGGCTTGCCGCTCATACTTGCCCAGGTTCTGCACCACGAACGGCTTGACGTTCTCGATACTCAGCAACCGCTTGCGGGTAGTGTGGATGGCAAAGCGGCCCAGATCGCAGGCGATCCAGCGACGGTTCAGTTTCTCGGCCACGGAGGCGGTGGTGCCGGAGCCGCAGAAGCAGTCGAGGACGAGATCGCCTTCGTTGGTTGATGCTTTGATGATACGATCAAGGAGGGCTTCGGGTTTCTGGGTGGGGTAATCTACTCGTTCCGAAGACTGTGCAGCAACTGGTCGGATATCCGCCCATAGCGAGCTTACTTCAACTCCGGGGCTCTCATCTAGATAACGCTTCTGCCGTGGGACCGTTCCAGGTCTGGTTTGAACGATTCGCCCCAGGCTCAGCAATCCTTCCATCTTTTTCTTGTTGTATCGCCAATAGCGAGTCACGCCTAGGAATTCAAAGCGAGGGTTTCCTTTCATGCCGCCATCGGTAACAGTCAAATCACCTAGTGAGTAGCGTCGTCTTGTTCCCTTCTCAATGTGCTTATACGACTTTTCGATATGTTCGGCGCTATGGCTTCCGTACAGTTGGTGCCAAGTACGACTTGGTGATTTCCCGTACAAGAGGATAGTGTCCTGTACACGAGAGAAATGCTGAGTCCCCTGTATTGCATGGCTATGGACGTTGGTACGCTTCCATGTTATTTCGTTGACAAACATATCCTGGCCAAACACTTCATCTAAGACTGTCTTAGCGTAGTAACTGACATGCCAATCAAGATGTGTATAGATACTCCCGTTTTCCGCCAATAACTCACGCAGCAACAACACCGTTTCATAAAACCACTGCAAGTACCCATCCAGTCCTTTTCCCCAAGTGTCACGATATGCCTTCTGCTCTATTATGCTCGCTTCCTTGGTGAATCTTTCGTCTTCAATGCGAACCTGGAACGAAAAATCCGCCCCCACATTAAACGGCGGATCAATGTAAATCAGGTCAACCTGCCCCGCAAACTCGTCCAGCAAAGAGGGCAGCACATACTTCTTGTCGCCCCAAATCAGGCGGTTGCGCCACTCAGGTGGGCGGCCCGCGCTGAACAAATCCAGGGCCATCTGCCGCTCCTGTGCGCTCTCGTTCACCGTTTCAACGGTTTGGAAGGGGAGTTGGAGGCGCAGCGGGGCGGTGCGCCTGCCGTGTTCGTCGTATTTGCCTTCCCAGGTTAGTTCTACCATTGGGGGACTCCTTGGTTGTTATGCCCAACTTTGTCGTTCGATGATTTCCACAATGTCATTTTCCAGAGCTTTGAAGGCAGACAATGCTCGTAAAGGTGAAAAGTCATCAACAAGTTCAGCGACGCGGCGAGCACGCTTGTGAACGGGGAAACGTTTCAGACGACGTCCACTGAGGCCGCTTGCTTGCTTCAAACGTTCGTACAGTTCAGCTTTGGGGTCGGGAAGGTCCTCAAGTCGTTTGATGGGAGGTAGATTCAATGCTTGTCGGCCGGAACGGTTCCCGGCTGCATGTCTGATAGCCGCATCGTCAAATAGCAACCACGCCTCTTGCATACGAACAGGCACGACGCATACGGCATGCGGAACAGAGTGAGACGTGACGACTTTTTCAATCGCCTCGCTTATCTCATCTACGCGCTTCTCTCGCGGTTCTCCTTCTGCATCCCGGTGAACAAACAGGAGATCGCAGGGATAAAAGTCCAGACTCCAACGAATTCTATCGGCCAGCCCTCGTTTCTTCGGCAGACGCAACTGGCGCAGGTCGGCCCACTCAGCTTGAATGGCACAAGATACCCCATGCATTCTCAATAACCAGGTGAGAATAGGCAGCAATGTGGTGTCGGAACTGCCATTCGTCACCAGCGTGTAGCGTAACTCTTTCATTAAGTGCCTTATTGGAAAAGAGGAAACATTTCTTGTATGTCGGGTCTGTCAACGACTCGAACCGTACGAGCAGACTTTCCTCGTTTCAGTTCCGATAACTGGTTCATTGAGCCGACTGGGTTCAGATAGACCAATAGCTTCCCCCGGGCTACAGGATGAATATCTGGGTCGGCATCTTGTCGCCACGTACCTGGCAGCCAACTAAAGCGAGCCCCTTTGAACCGCTGGCCATCCTGCACGGCTTCTTTTAATTCAGCAACCAACAGGCTGGCATCAGGGACTTGCATCACCACGGCGGGAGAATGAGTATTGACAATCACCTGGCGGAGTGGATTGTCCAGCCCAACCGGGTTATCGACGTCGGTAGCAATATCCTGAAGCAGTTGTAACATCGCGGGGATGCGCGCCGGGTGAATCCCGTTTTCTGGTTCTTCCAGGCATACGAGGCCGCCTGCTCGTGGGTCTAACTCTAAAACAGCCAACGCCAGGAAGCGCAACGTCCCATCAGAGAGAGAGCGTGCTGGCTGAACCGTGCCATTACGGTCTGTGATTTCCAGAGTCAGGAGTTCGCTCCGTTCATCCCGATCAACGCTGATGGCATAAACGTCGTCAATCAGTTCGGATAAACGGGCAGCGGTCTGGCCATAAATCCAGGTCGTTGCCTCCTCCCTGGAGGTGTGACTCGTATGTTGGTGCGAACGTACCAGATAGTACAATGTGGCGGCCAGGTGAGAACCATCAGCGCCTAGCCCTGGAGACGTCGTGAATTGATCCGGCTCCCGCAAGGCAGAAGGCTCCAATTGTAGCAAGCGCCAGGATTGCATTTCTCGACGCGCCAGGAGCGCCGTCGGACTCTCGGCGGCGTTGACGGTAGAAAGCACGGTGCGCGGAAGGCTTGCTGCCAGAAACGACTTGGGTCTGCCGCTAGGGCCGTCTTGATGTAGCTTTATTTTCTGATTATCAGTTGAAATAAAGGGAGCAGCTCTTCTTTTGCCTAGTACCACGGACTTGCGCCAGTCGCCGCCTGCTTTGTGAGGGAAGCGCAGATGTTTCGACGCATCGCCTATTTTTATACGCTCAAGATCTTCTCGAATGAGTTCAAGCGTTCCCAAGAAAGGCAGACTCTCATCCACGCGATAGGCCAGAACCACAGTGTAACGTAGGAAAGTGATCGTCGCCTCTGCCCTCTGGCCCAGGTCGTCCACGCCCTCGCGGGGAATGATCATCTCTGCTTCAAAAGACATTTGCTCGGCGTATTCATCGCCGACCTGGTGAAAGAGGCTGCGTACGTTGGCGGTTCTTCCTCCCTCGTCACGCACGGAGAGCGCGGCGTCAATGAGTGTATCATTAGCTAGAGCACTTAGAAACTTGATCACGTCAAACAAATTGGATTTGCCGACGGCATTCGCACCGGCCACACAGGTAAACGGCCCGAAGCGAACGTCAACATCAACGAGGTTCTTGAAACCGGAAACCTTTAGGCGAGTCAACATGGTATTCTCCAATCAATCACTATGCTGTCACAATGTCGCCCCGATAATACGATAAATCTGCGTCACTGTGGACGATGACATGCCCTAATTATACTCCACCAGTACCCCTCATGCAAACGAACGCCGCCTGCGCCCCTACTTTCCCCACCATAACCGGCGACGGTAGTCGCTGCTTATACCACTGGCTTGTCGCCCCAAATCAAGCGATTGCGACACTCAGGTAGGCGGCCCGCGCTGAACAAATCCAGGGCCATTTGTCGCTCTTGCGCGCTCTCGTTCACCGTTTCAACGGTTTGGAAGGGGAGTTGGAGACGCAGGGGAGCGTTGCGCCTGCCGTGTTCGTCGTATTTGCCTTCCCAGGTTAGTTCTACCATGGGGGGATCTCCTCACGTTTCACATTCATCAACCGTCACCGTCACGCGCACGCGCTCTGGAAGGTCTCCGCCGGTCAGTTTGCGAAGCGCCCACTGTTGAACGTAGAGCGTGCCAATGATGGGCGGGCCGTCAGTGGCCTCTTCCTGATAACGCCTGGTATTCTTGGTGTCCTTCTCGACTTTGAATGTCAACTGTAGTTTGTCCATTGCCCGATGCCTCCTGTGGAGTGTAGTTCTCAGGTTTTCGGGTGGGCCGTTCCGCGATACCTCATCTGGCAGAGTTCTACGCCACGGTCAACGTCGCCTCCAGCGCGCCAGTGCTGCCGTGGGTGGTGGCCCGCCCCAATGATAACACCAGGCATAGTATAGCAGATTTCGCCTCCTTTGGCAAAAGCAAAAAGCCGCCTGCGCGGCTAACGCAGGCGGCTTTCCCTCATTATCACCCCTCTGCAAATCACGCGCCGCAAACACGACTCCAGAGCCTCGGGGCCAGTCGAGCCGTCGGGCCGATCAGGGCAAGACGTCTGCCGCTGCGCATCCTTCACCTCGACCGGAGCCGGTGGGCGAAGGATGCAGGGCGGCGTCCTGGTGGTCACTACAGCAAGATCATCCCGACAACGTAGGGCAGCAGTGCCAGCAAGGCCAGCAGGGGATGCCCGCGTTGCGTGGTGTTGCGCCTGTCCCAGTTGAAGAGATAGATCGCCAGCCCAAACGCCAGTACCCCGCTCGCCAGCAAGACGATGAGCGACCCCCACGGATCGAAATCGGCCGTCAGACCCAGGGCCAATCCTCGAAAGGCGTTCATGGCTTGGGTGGCTGGCAAGAGCTGAGAAACTTTACCCATTGCCTCGGGCAACATACTGTAGGGGAACATCATTCCACCCAACATCATCGAGGGTAAGAAGATCAGTTGCGACCACAGCACTGTTATCCGCGAACTGGGCGAAATCACGCCGATCAACAGGCCGAGCCCGGCACAGGCAAAGGCCATGGCCAGGAAGGTCACCACGAAGCCGAGCCAATCGACGGGCAGGGGTGCATCGAAGAACAGGGGCGCGGTGGCGGTGATGATGATGGTTACTACCACCATGTGCAAGATAGTGGTCAGTGCTGGGATGACCAGGATCGAGATGGCCGGCACACCGTTGATCTTGTAGCTGCGAAAGATGCCGGCTTCGCGGGCCGTCACTAGTGGGTCGGGCAAGCCTAGCATTGTGGCTACCAGGATGGCAAAGACCACCATGGCCGGGATCATGGTCTCTACAAAATCGGGATTGATCCCGACCATGACCAGCCCCATCATGGCGTAGAAGCCCAGGGGGAGCAGGTAGTTCATCAAGAGCAAAGTCTGGTTGCGGATACCGGTGCGGAACTCGAACGAGAAGTGGTTGACAAACGCGCTCATGGGGCACCTCCTGTGTTCGTACCTTCGGTACGCGTGATTTCCAGAAAACGATCTTCCAGAGAGGGGCGTTCTACACGCAAATCGATCAGCGTGTCCTCCCGGGCCTCGACGTGGGCGATGATGGCCGAAACCGTGGGGCCGATGTCGGTGCTGAGGTAGATGGCGTACTCGTCTTTGAATACTCGTTGGCTCACAGCCGGGAAGGTGACGGCAGGATCGGACAGGCTGGAGCCTTTTGTACGGACGGAGACCTTGGTCAGGCTCGCGCCGGTGGCGGTTAGCTCAAGTGGAGTGCCAGTGGCGGCGATCTTGCCGTGCAGCAGAATCGCTACGCGGTTTGACATCTCTTCGGCTTCGGCCATGTCGTGCGTGGCCAGGATGATGGTGGTGCCCGCCTCCTGCAACTCACGCATCAGGTTGTGCAGTTCGACGCGCGAGGGAACGTCGAGGCCGGCGGTAGGCTCGTCCAGAAAGAGCACGGGGGGATCGTGGGCCACCGCCAGCGCCAGCGCCAGTCGTCGCTGCAGGCCGGTAGAGAGCTGGTGATACTGGGCGCTCCTTTTCTCTGCCAGGCCCAAACGATCCAGCAAGTCATAGCGCGGGGCTACGCCGTGGTAGGCGCTGAAGAACTTCATCGCCTCGTCCACGCGGATGCTATCCGGCAGGCCCGAGGACTGCAACTGCACGCCGATCACGTTGCGCAGCTTGCGCGACTGGCGGGTGGGATCAATGCCCATGACCTGAAGCGATCCACCGTCGGGGGCGCGCAGCCCTTCCAGGCTCTCCAGCGTGCTGGTCTTTCCCGCGCCGTTGGGGCCCAGCAGACCGAATATCTCGCCCCGCTGCACCTCAAAACTGATGCTGTCCACGGCCACGAAATCGCCGTAGGTTTTGCGGAAGTTTCTTACTGCGATTACTGGGTCTTTCATAGGGTGTTTCCTCCTTGATAGTGATTTGGGCCGGCTACTCTCTGAAAAGTGATTGACCTTTCTCCTAAACCATATTGTCCTCCTTTGATAACAACACGTTTGTATGTGATAACCTTCCTCCTTAGACTTTATCGGAATTAAGGTGACAGGCACTTTTACGTACCAGATGTGGGGCATACTAAGCTAAAGCGCTACCGTATATTGGGCCTAAAGTGCCTGTCACCTGGAGAATCTGTTATTTCCAATAATGTCTCTTGTTAACCGAAGTATACACGTCAGTTACAACAGTGTCAAATCAAATCCCGATTATGTCTTATGGGTAGCTCTTCAAGATGATGGGTAGATAGACCCGGTGGCCGACAAAGACGTTGACGCGGGCCAGGCCTATCTGCCCGTCGCTGTCAGCGGCACGCAAGGTGATGATGTGCCAACCGGACGAGAGCGTGAGCCCAGGCAAGATCAGCGGTGCGCCACGACCCAGCAGCCCGTCCCGGTCCGACCACCAGGACAGCGCGGCGTCGGAGAGCGAACCGTCCTCCGGATCGAACGCCGATCCGTCCAGGTACAGGGCCTGCTCCGGCGGCAGCAGGCCACCCTCGGTCGGTGTGGCGATGGACACATTGGGCGACTTGGTCGGGACGGAGAAAGTCGCCGAGTCAGCAGCCGTGGTGTGGAACCCGTCGCTGGCCAGCACGCGAACCTGCGCCGAGTCGCTGCCCGGCAGCGAGGTGGTGTCCAGTCGGTAGCTGGTCTCTCTCAAGTCCATGACGATTGGCATCCAGTTCTCTCCCCCATCGTGGCTGTAAAAGACGGAGAAGGTTAGCTCGTCACCATCGGCGTCGCTGGCGGTCCAGACTACGTCCCGAAGTCCGTCCCAGGACTCGCCCCCACTGGGTGAGGTGAAGGCGACCTCAGGCGCTTGCAGGCTGGCAACTCTCGCGTCTAGCAGCACTTCACCATGAAGAAGAGCCAGCCGGGCCGCGCCGTCCGGGAAAGGCAGGGCGCGCACAAAGGGGGCCACGCCCACCACCTCGCCGGATTCCGGATGGACGAAGGATGGATCGAAGCAGTAGGCAGCCAGAGGTTCGCCGGGCAAGTCGTAAAATGTGAGGCAGTATTCGCTGCCGCTTGGTACGTCTGGGGCTGTGGCGCTCGATTCCAGGCGGATGAGGGGATCAAGCTGGCCGATGTCGTCGTCGGTCACCAACCCGCTGACCAAGACGTAGGACTGCGGCGTGGAGGCCGCTGCGCTGCTCGCCGTGGTGGAGGGAGCCAGCGCGTCGAATAGCTTATTCCAGTGGTAGGGCGAGATCCACGAATATAGAGAGCAGTCCATGAAATCGTCCATAGCAGGCGAGACCGCATATTGCCCGGCGACATCGAAGCCCGCCTCCTGGGCCTGCCCATTGGAGTAAGGCCACATTGGATCCTTGGTGGGGTCGTTCGGGAGGCTCGAACACGGCGCATGAAGCAGCCCCAGGTTATGTCCCACCTCGTGGGGCATGACCGTGTCATCCCTTTCTAATCCGATGGCGGCGACCTTCCCACCCCAGTCGGGGTGCGTCAGACCCTGCCAGCCCCTGCCTTCGAGAGCTTTCTCAGGCAGCCAGCCGAAGATCTGGTCAGGTATTGAAGGGCATCCCACGCCTGGCAGGCAAGCGGTCCACATTTTCCAGACCTCCCACCGTTTCTTGAGTTGGTTGAGCAGATTGCACCAGCCGCATACGCGCTTACCAGACTGGTAGTAATCATCACGGATGTCGGTCTGCTGGTAGTATGGTAACACGCCTCGGTCAACGTAGCCCAGAGAGTGGCTTGGATAGATGGCATCGTACAACCCGTAGGAGCTGCTCGATGCAATCCACTTTGCGTCCGGTTTGGAAGGGCCGCTGTAATTGGGGAATAGCTTGGCGGCCAGGGGCTGGTAGTCCACCAGGACATAACCGACCTTGAGTGGTTTGCGGGTCTTGAATTCGGCATTTTCGGCGCCCGTAGCCGGGTAGCGGTTGTTGGTGTAGTCTGGCTCGGTACGGCCTTTGTCTGGGTTGACCTCAGCCCACAGGCTAATGGTGCGATCGGTGGGCACGGTGAGATAGAAGTTGGCGGACCCCGGGGCGAATTTCCGCCGTACGAAGTCGGGACCGCAAATGATCTTGTAGTTAATGGTCTTTGTAATGCTATCCGTATTCCAGGCCACGTGTAGGTCCACCCGCACTGTGGCCACGGCAGCCGGGGGGGCGCAATAGTCAGTCGTCGTTGCGTACACCCGTACCACTGCCGCCTTACCGGTCACCAGAGTCAGAGCGTTGTCCTTGGAGCAGACCTGTTCCGTGCCCGCCTGTCCAGTATCCCCTCGCAGCTGGTCGAAACACTGGATAGCCTGAGTGACCTCAATGCCGTCAATGACAAAGTCTTTCGATCCCACCAGGCCATAAGGCCCCGGATGTATCTGGAGACCCGGCACTATCTTGAGTTTAGGTGGAGGGAATGTATCGAACAGCACATAGTCGTTGTCTGGATAGATGCCCGGCGGGAGGGTCTCAAACTGGATCCAACCGTCATCCGTGACACGTCCGCCGCTGCCGGATTCGGCGCTCACGACGTCGTACGCCGGATCCGCGACCACCACGTTGTGGTAGGTGTACTCAGTTGGAGCATCCTCGGCCGTTCCGTAACGGATCTCGTAGGTGCCGTCACTGTTGGTGGGCACACTGGCCAGCCGCTCCCCCAGCTCGGTGGCCTCGTCTGATCCGTACAAGGTCACCTCGGCTGGGATGGGCCAGGGGAAGGGGCGATCAGTAGTCAGATCCACGTAGCCAATGAAGGCCCAGCCGACGACGGAGAACTCGGATGTGTTACCAGCTCCGTCGGTGGCGGTGGCTGTCACGTTCTTGTCAGTGGTGGTTCCGGTCCACGACCAGTTGCCGCTGCTGTCAGCAAGAGCGTAGGGCGGTGAATGGACATTCTGCCCCTCATCGGCAGGGTCGGAGAAGATCTCCACCGTGCAGAGGGGGCAGGCGGTCCCATTGACGCTGCTTCCCGTCACGCTGGTGATAACCGGCGGCGGCAGCTCAGTGTTGCCGTCGTTCACCAGCTCGATGCCCTTGCCGCCATTGGACGTGACGGCGTTGACAGTGATCGTATTGCGCACGGCGGTGGCGCCCTCCACGCGCACGCCGTCGGCGCCGTTGTGGGCGATGGTGTTGGAGCCGACGTTGTTGTCGGTCCCCCCAACCACGTGCACGCCGTAGTAGCCATTGCCCAGGTTCTTGGTCCCGCTGGTGTCGGTACCGTGCAAAACTCCGTTTTGCCTAGCACTTGCGCAGCAAGTGCCGATGTAGTTGCCGAAGACGGTGTTGGTGTTGCTCTCCACGAGGGCCACGCCACTCCAACTGCTGGCCGCGATCACGTTGGGCTGCAACTCGCTGCTGCCCACCTGGTTGAGCGCCGCCCCGTCGTAGATGCCAACGCCATGGTGGCCATTGCCCAGCGGCGTGCTACCGTCGGCCGCTGTGCCGATCAGGTTGGCCCCCACGCGATTGAGATCGGTGTTGCTCCCCTCGATCATCACGCCGCTGTGGGAATTGCCGGCGATGACGTTGCCGTGCTCGGCAAGCTCACCGCCGACGTCGTTGTATCGGGCGCCGCCGGAGATGTGAACGCCGTACCCGAAGTTGGCTCTGGCTCCGGTACCGGCCTCGTTGGTGCCGATATAGTTGCCGATCACCTGGTTGTGGTCCGCGCCCGTGCCCATGATGCGCACCCCGCTGCCGCTGTTGCCTGAGATCAGGTTGCCGCCAGGCGGCCCGCCCACGATGTTGTGGTGAGCGGCGACGTCAATTCGGACGCCATTGGCTTGATTATCCACGATCTTGTTGCAGGCCACCACGTTATCGTGGGCCGGAGCTGTGGCACTGCTGATGCGCACCCCATCGCCTGGCCAGTGGCTTATGACCATGCCTGAGACTTTCTGACCCACACCGGTGAGCATGTAGCCGCTCGTGCCTGGCGGCGCTAGCCCGCCGTCCACGACGATGAAAAGGCCGCCGGTGCAGATGGTGGGTGACGAGGCTGTGTCGCCCTCTTCGGACGCGGTGCTGGCGTCTATCGTCAGGCCGTCGCCGGTCAGGTCTGGCAGCGCCGTTTCGGGCTGGATGATCCATCGGTCGTCCTGGAAGCCAGGATCACCCTCCGGAATCTCGAACAGGATCGTGCTAGGGACCTCTCTGTCGTTGGCGGAGTTGATGGCCTCGCGCAGGGTGCAATCTCCGGTCTCCAGCGGCTCACACTGGCCGTCGTCGTGATCGGCGCTGGTGTTGACCACCCACTCCCGGGCCACCTCACCCGTGGGCGTGGTCGTAGGTGTCGATGTTGGTGTTGGAGTTGGAGTTGCTGTTGGGGTGGCCGTCACGGTAGGGGGCTGGGGTGTGGTGGTTGTGGTGCCCGTTGGGGTCGCGGTGGGCGTCGGGGTAGCTGTCCTCGTAGCAGTTGGCGTTGGGGTGGCTGTCCCTGTAGCAGTCGGCGTCCGCGTGGGGGTGTCGGTAGGCGTGCGAGTCGGCGTGTTGGTGGGCGTGCGAGTCGGCGTGCTAGTGGGCGTACGAGTTGGCGTGCTGGTGGGCGTACGAGTTGGCGTGCTGGTGGGCGTGCGAGTCGGCGTGCTGGTGGGCGTGCGAGTCGGCGTGCTGGTGGGTGTGCGTGTCGGCGTGGACGTCGGCAGGGCACTGAGGGTGACGAACAGTTTGTAGGGATCCACGGCACTGTACGCGCCTGAGTAGCCGTACACGTGAGCGTACCAGGTTCCCGTCTGATCCGCCATGTGGACGATCTGTTCAGGGGTTGTACTGCTGTTCTGGGATACCGTCACATAGCCTTCGTCTGGGTCGTACAGCTCCACGTCATAGTCCGCGGGAAGATCATCCACAGCGCCGTAGAGATCAATGGTGATCTCCTGGCCAGTGCTGACGTAGAACTTGAAGTAGTCATCGTCGTCGCTGCCGCAGATGTAGGCGGTGTGCTCCACCCCGGTGCTGATGCTGGCCGCCTGAGCAAAACTGTCGTTGGTCTCATAGGCGTCGGCAGGACAGTCCACGTGGTAAGTCACCACCAATCGCGGCACACTCTCATTGTGCTCGCGGCTCTCGAAGGTCCGCTCGTAGTCGGTTGCCGGACCGCGCAGATAAAGACCATTGTTGGAACCACTGTACCAGGTCTGGGCGTAGCTGGTGACGTTCCAGGACTTGTAGCTGCCTGTGCTAGCATCCACCTGCGAGACTATCCCAATCGGATTAGCAGTGGGGAACGAGTTCCAGGTCACGCTGCCTTCTGCCCAACCGCTGGTGACGAAATGGGCCGCCACCGCCACGGGATTGGCGCCCGTCGCGTACACCAGGTAGAGCTCCATCACCGCAGAGTCAATCACCGCACCGGTGGGCAGTCCAGAAAGATCGAAGTGAAGCAGAACAATCTCCTCAAGCGCCCCCCCTTCCCACTCGTCGTGCGACAACTCCAGATAATGCTCGCTGCCAAAGTTGGTATTCGGCTGCACGCTTCGGACCGTGGCGTCGGCCACGGCGTACAGGGTGACGGTGCTCAGAGCCCTCTCGGCTCCGATGTAGCGCGGCTGACCCGCGGCCGAGCCAACGATGAACAGTACCATCACGGCCGCCAGAATCACAATAGTGATCAAAGTCATTCGGGTTCGCATTTTTCTCCTTTCGTCTATCGCCCCTACCGAGGCAGGTGGTTTTGTGTCGCTGCTCAAGATCAATTCCTTATCCCGCAACTCATTTGCCAGAGTAGAGCAGATCCTCCCTCTAGACCGTTTCACGGGTAGCTCTTCACGACGATGGGCAGGTAGACCAGGTTGGTCGGCGGCGTGACCGTGCCCGTCGGCGTGGCGGTTGGTGTCACGGTCGGTGTCGCTGTCGGCGGCGGGGAGCCCGTCACCGTGGGCGTGGGAGTAGGTGTCGTCGTCGGTGTGGATGTGGGTGTCTGAGTGCCTGTGGCCGTGGGTGTTGGTGTGTTCCCCGTCGGTTCCGTGGCGGGTTCGACCACCTCGAAGTTCGCAGTGGTGATCTGCGCCGTCGCCGGGTCTTGCACTTCCGGTCCGTAGGCCAACGGAATCACCACCACCTCGTCGTTGAGCGTCTCGATCACGACCTCCCACTTGGTCTTGCCCGCCGGCAGCGGCGTGCCCGCCGGTTCGCCGATCAGGGTGTTCACTTCGTCGTCGGTCAGGTGAAGGACGGCGGTAGTAATCTCCTCGGCGTAGAAGACGAAACCGCCGGCGTTATCCACCAGGTAAGCGCCGTAGGTGCGCAGCGCGGCGAGGAACATGCGGGTGATGGGCGCCAATTGGTTCTCGTCAATGGGATCGCCCGAATCGTCCACGAGGGTTTGCTTCAGGCGGATGCGCTGGCCGGCAGCCAGGGCGTAGGGATTGGTGTTGTAGTAGTCGGTCTCGGTCGTTGATGCCGGGTAAAAGTAGTCGGACGACAGTGGTTCGAAGGGGTCGTTGCTGAGGTTGCGCGGGCCGGGGATAGCCAGCGCCAGGGCATGGGAAATCGCCCCGCTCTCGACGTCCTCAGGCAGAATCAGCCCCGCGAGCAGTGGTGGTCCCGTAGCACGGGCGCTGGAGTAGGTGTCAACATTGGCCCCAGATCCACGCACATCGAAAAAGTCAGCCGCCCCCGCCTCAAGGATCGCGGCTCCGGTATACCCGGCTCCCCAACTCTCGCACTCCCCGTTGCGTTGGGTCGTCGCCTGCCAGAAATCATACGCCGTGAACGTGTCGCGGTGATACAGCACCAGCCATCCGTCTGACTCCGTGCCCTGCGGGCTGGCGGGTCGCACCATGCCGACGGGTGCGGGAACGGGCACTGGCCCGCCTTCCTGCTCGCTTTCGAATTTGGGACTGGGCCACCACGTGGTGCCGTCGTAGTCGCAGATCAGCACGCTCTGCTGTCCCGATCCGGCGCGAAAGATGGGGATGGTGTACTCGTCGAAGTTGACCCACGTCACTGGCCACCACTCCCCTGGCTCAGGTGGATACAGCGATGTGGTGTCACCGTGCAGCACGCGATAAGTGACCAGAATCTGCTGGTCGCTTTCGGGCAGAACCGCCGCACCCGTGGCGGTCTGGTTCCAGGCGCTATCGGGAGCGAACAGCGGGATGGGGAGCACGAAATCGCGCGGCAGCATCGGGGCGTCGGCCAGGCTTGAGTCGCTAGTGTCAGCGCGAGTCGGCGCTCCCACCAAAAGGCCGGCGCAAGATCCCAATGCTACCAGCATGATGATGACCACAACTGCTTGTCTGAGCCATCCCTTCGGCATGCGCCCTCCTGAACTTGTCGAACGCTTCATGACATTTGCTCCTTTCGTTATCACCCTGGTGTTCATCGTAGGTATTGAATTGCATGTGGGCCAGCGGTTCATGGACGCATCTCTGCACTATGGACTGAAGATGGTATCGGTTTCGTCCAGGTACCAACGGCGATAGGCAAACAGAATCTGCAAGAAAGCTAACTGGAGCAGGGTGGCGGTAATCGCCGAAAACTGAGATAAGTAGAAGTAAAGCGACTGTAAGGCGACCAACGATAGGAGAAAACCACTAACAGCAAACTTCAGGCCACGCTCTTCATTTCTGGCTAGCCAGGCGAGGACAGCGACGATCATCAAACCGCCGATCGCGACTTGTATTACAATGAGCGGACCACGCCATTGGACGACTTGGCTATCGAGGTTTGTACCCCCCTGGACCAATACAGCAATGTAGCCGATCACGAAAATCACCCACAGGATCAGCAACACGGAGATGATGGTGCGTGCATGCGGCGACCCAGGCGCAGGCCAAATGCATCCACCCGCATGGCGGTCAGTTTCCAATAGCCGGGTTCAGCGGCCGACAGATGCTGCTTTTCCTTCTGCAGATAGGTACTGATGGCGTTCGCCAGAGACACAATCTCGTCCCGATCCGACTGCTTGGCGATGACTAACTGAGCCTCGATTCGGGCTGCCTCCTCCCTATCCAGATCGCCATCCAGGGCATCCTGCAGCCCCTCCAAGGCATGGTACATGGCTTTGCGGGGATATTGCTGGTGTGGCCGGCGAAAGTAGAGATACACAAAAACGTTAAGGAGAATGAAGCCATAGATGAGGGAGAGGGCCGGCGGAAAGAAGTAGTCGTTGGTTTGGGTGATGAATTTGCCCACCTCGTCTATGAAAAGCCCAATGCCAATCCCGCCCAGTAGCGCGCTGGCTTTGATGGCCCAGCGATTAGCGTATGCGAGGGGCAGGAAGGCGGCGACAATTAGCAATAGGCCGCCCCAAAGCGCGTGGGCGATGTGCAGCACGCTGTTGCCGACCTGGGGAAAACCGGTCAACTGGAGAAATGCGCGGGTGAAAACAATCGTGACGGCGAATGCAACCAGGGATGTCAGCAGATAATCTTCGGCGTGGTAACGTCTGACAGCCGATCGGATCTTTTTCTGGTCATTGTTCATGATCGTTGCCCTCCTCTAATAACTGTTCCCTTGCTCATCCCACAGATGAGTTGCGGACGACCCTCGCAGCAGGAGGCGGCTCTCGTTGAGCGAAGGCCTCTGACCGAGCCCAAGCTGGCAGCGGTCAGGAGACCTTGCCCAACAGAGTTCGGCGTCCCGTCCATTTCTACTGCTGTTCCCGTAAAAGGGCAGGAAGCTGTATGTTCTGTTCTAGTGTCTGGAGCACGCCAGAGCAGATGACCTTTCAAGGTCACCCGTCTGGCATACGCCCTTCCATCCGCCCGATCAAGTTCCCGAGCGGTCGAGAGAGTTTCGCGCGGCACTCCGCTGGCATGATGAGGCCAGCAATCACGCCGGCAATCGCGCCGCCAAGTAATACTATCAGCAATCGCACTTTCTTCATGATGGTGTCTCCTTATTCTAATGGTGGTTGATTTTAGCACGAACCCCGGCTTTGGTCGAGGGTTTCTGTTCATCCCTCGGTAGCACCGAGGCGAACTCAGTGCCTGTCGGCTAGAAGAGTTTGGTGCGGAACGAGTAGGGGATAGAGCAGGATAGCATCCCGCTCTACCCTCATTGGCTCTTGAGCACCAGCGGCAGGTAGACGATGTGCTGTTCCCCCAGCTCCTCTCGCAAGCCATCCCCCGAAGCCACCAGAGCGAAGGGCTGCGATCCCCCTTTAGGCACGTCGAAGGCATGGACGATCACAGTGTATGTGCCGTCAGGGGCACTGGGAATGATGACTCCTTCGACGTTGTTGCAGGCGTCCCATTTCCCACCTGCCAGGCACTGGCCGCCGGAATAGAGCCCCTGATTGCCGTAGTAGTGCGTGCCGTCGGGGGCAATGACCTCCAGGTTCAGGTCGTTGACCAGTGCTTTGGCTGCGGTGAGCTCGGCAGGATAGTCGGTCCAGGCCAGGATGATGCGGAAGGGGCCGCCGGCGGACGGTGGGGTGGTAGGCGTCGTCGTGGGCGTGGGTGTCACTGAGGGCGGGGTGGTTGTGGGGGTCGGCGTAGACGTAGGAGTGGGAGTGGGCGTGACGGTCGGCGTAGGCGTGGTGACATCCGGCGTGGTCACGTAGAGCGCGGTATCGTCCACCCAGGCCCGGCTAGGTAGCGACTCATCCGTCAGGACAACGAAGCTAAAGAGCACCGTCTGGCCGGCGACGTCGGCTAGCTGCTCCGCTGTTAGGCTGTAGGTCTCTTCGGCCCAGTCCACATCCCCCATCAGGCCAAAGTCGAAACAGTCTGATACGTAGTCTGTTGTCCCGGTCTGATCATAGATCACATAGCAGAAGTAATCGACCTCAGTGTCGGTCTCATCGGTACTCAACTGGACCCAGAAGTCAATGGTCACGTTGGTAGCATCGGCGGGGATGTCCACCTCCTGCCAGATTTCGTCGTCGGCATCGTTGTACCCTCCCAACTCGGCTGACCAGAAGCCGCTGTGGCTCTCAGTGTCGGTCAGGGCAGGTGAGCCGAAAGTCTCCCAGGGGTCCCAGAAGCCAGTCTCAAAGCCGGGATTCTGCAGGAGTTGCTCTGTGCCCAGAAGGCTGGTGCCGGTCGTGTTGACAGAGGGCGGGGCTCCGGCTGGCGATGAGTAGGCCACGTGAGCAGGCGAGGGGGTGAGGCGAGGCGATACTGAAACCGCTCGCTCTACCGGTGCTCTTGTTTCCCCATTCTGCCATCCCGCGGTCTGGGAAGAGCCCACAGCCAACTCGTAGGTGGCTGTGCTGCCCGTGCTCAGGCCGGTGGTGTTGTCCTTGAACCAGATGTTGCGCGGCGCGGGCGGGTCGAGGCTCCCCATCAGGTCCACCCGGCCCCAGCCGGTGACGTTGTTGGGCCGCTGAGCGGGGATTTCCTGGGCGCTGCCGGTGCCGTACTGGCCGGGAGACATATTGACAGTGCCGTTGAGGAGGATGGCCTTCATCAGGGCGGCGCTGGGGTGGGCGATACCCTTGATACGGGTGAGCCACTCCCGCACCAGGGCGGCGGCCCCGGCGGTGAGAGGTGTGGCCATGCTGGTGCCGCCCATGTAAACGTAGTGGTCATCGTAGACGCCCCACCCCGTGCCGGCGCCGGGATCGTGGGAACGCGCCGAGATGATAAACGTGCCGGGGGCGACCACGTCAGGTTTGACGCGACCATCGTCGGTGGGGCCGCGGCTGGAGAAGGCAGCCATGCCATTGGGGTTGTCGGCCGTTCGGTCATTCTTGATAGGGTTGGCCGGGAAATTGTCAGACCAACCTTGACCCCAGGTGAGGCTGATGTTGCCCCGGTCGTTCTCCGAAGCGCCGACAGTGAGCACGTTCTTGGCCGTGCTCGGAGACTCCACCGAGTCGGGGTCAATCACGCCATTGCTGTCGGCGTCGGCCCCATCGTTGCCGGCGGAAAAGAGCACGAGTAGGTCCTTGTTGTTCCACATCGCCTGGTCTACCTGCTGGCTGGCGGTGTTATAGACCCCATCAGAGCCGGGAAAGCCCCAGGAGTTGGTGTGGATGCGGGCACCCATGTTGTAGGCCGGTCCAAAGAGGTAAGTGGAAGTGTCAACCGGGATGCACTCCAGGCCCTCGGCAGGGGTGCCATCAATGGACTGGAAGATGAGTTGGGCCTCAGGCGCTACCCCGACGAAGGAACCGCTGTATTGGTGGGCCGCGGGGTTGCTGCCAGAGTTCTGCCCGCTGCCCAGTACGCTGCCGGCCACGTGGGTACCGTGAGCATCGAAATCGTTCCAGGTGGTGCGCATTCCAAAGTCTGCGCAGATGGCCTGTCCTTCCACAATGCGCCCTTCAAAGTCATCGCTCATCGTCGGGCCAGTGGCGCCCACGTCCAGGCCAGAATCGGCCACGGCCACGATCTGCCCGCTGCCGTAGAGGCCCAAGCTGCTGCGGACACCATTGGCTCGCATAATCTGACCGCCGCCTACATCGTTTGCCAGCTTCGGCTCAAAGTAGGGCTCCACCCAGAGTACGCCGTCCAGGGCGGCCAGGTCGGTCAGCCGGCCAGTGGACAGAATGCCCCGCAGGTAGCCGGCAAAGTCGTTGGCGGCCTGGCCCTGCACTTCGCCGCCCCAGGCTTCTACCCGCTCCGCCAGCGCATCCAGATCGGCATCTGGCAACGTCTGCACGGAGATGGCTACAGGTTGGGTGCTCTGGGTTCCGTATGGCGCGGTGCGGAAGGTGGGGGCCAGGCGGTAGGCGGGGTGGTAGGGGCCGACCCAACGGACGAAGGGGACAGCTCGCACGCTCTCCGCTGCGGCTGGGTCCATGCGGGCGATGAAGGCGTAGTCGGGGATGTAGCCGTAGAGACGAGCGCCGGCCTTCTCCACGGCGGCTTTCCATTCATCGTGTACCGGGCCGGTGAACTGGACCAGGTAGGTGGCCGGGTGGTCGGCCTGGATGGTGAGCCGCTGCCCGTCGGGGATGTCGGGCTCACCGGCCAATGGGTCGAAAGTGGCCAGTTGCAGTCGGATAAGGGGCACATCAGAGGGTGTCGGGGTTCGTGCCGCGAGGTGGCTCCCTCTCAGCAAGGTCAGCAGAACCACCAGGGGGAGCAAGATCAGAGTAGCTTTCTTGAACATTGTTAACCTCCTTCTTGAGTTGAGTGAATAGCGTGCGATTCGTAATAAGTCGCACGGACAGCTACGGGTGAAACCATGTCAGAATGCAGGCCAGGTCTCTTGGCTCATAGAGAGCCACCTCCTTCCGGCGCTTCATTCACTGCATCTGTCTGGGGGCTGGGGTCTTGCGCCCCAACGCTGCCGACCACGGCCAGCAGTAACCCGCACACAATCAAGCGAGCAACTCAGCCAGTGTGGATATGAGCTTGGTTTGCATCACTCGCTTTGGCACGTAGGCGCTGGCGCCGGCTGCCGCTGCGTCGGCGCGATAGCTCTTGTCTTCGTACACCGTAAGTATCACGATTCGCGCGGACGGCAAGGCGGCTTTGATCTGTCGCGTGGCTTCAATGCCGCTCATCCCTGGCAGCCTGATGTCCATGACCACCAGGTGCGGCGATTCGGTTGGGATCAGGGCGATGGCCTCCTCACCGCTGGCGACCTCAATCACGCGGCACTGGGGAAACTCCATCTCCAGCCAGTCTCGCAGCGACTTGCGTACGGCGTCGTGATCTTCGACAATTAAGATTGTAGTTGACATGGGAGGCCCCCTTGTGCCTAGCTGGACAATGTTACCTTTGTCATTGCGAGCAGAGCGAAGCAATCTCCAAGCATGCTAGGGGATTGCTTCGGCGCAAACAGCGCGCCTCGCAATGACACCTGGGGTGAAACCTAACATTGTCGAACTAGGTGCGTTGTTGCACCGCGCACTCTTACAGCGCTACCCATATCTTACCATATATTGCAACTTTTGTCTGTCAGGAAAGCTTGACAATTGATGTAAGGAAACCTTGACAATCCAGAGTGTCGCCAAGTCTATCGTCTGGGGCGAGCGGAAAAGGGTTATAAAGAAAAGGGCCTCCGAGTCTTTGAACGCTCTCGGAGGCCCTTGGCGTGCCCGGTTCTAGGATCTGCTACTTCTGCAAGAACTTCATCGCTCCACCTACGATCGAACCCTCACCCATGCTCTTCCCACCCATCCTGGGCGCGTGTTCCAGGATGCGGTCGGCCAGGCGAGAGAACGGCAGCGATTGGAGCCAGATGCGGCCGGTTCCCTGCAAGGTCGCCAGGAACAGTCCCTCACCACCAAAGATCATGGACTTCAGGTTGCCCGCCCGCTCAATGTCGTAGTCTATGGTATTCTCGAACGCGACGATGCACCCGGTATCTACCAGAATTTTCTGGTTGCTGAGAGACTTCTCTACAATGGTGCCGCCGGCGTGGACGAAAACCATGCCGTCGCCAAGAAGCCGTTGGAGAATGAAGCCCTCTCCGCCGAAGAGCCCGGTCCCTAGCCTCTTGCTGAAGGCAATGCTCAGCTCAGTACCCATCGCCGCGCAGAGGAAGGAGTCCTTCTGGCAGATCAACTCGCCGCCGGTCTCATCCAGGTCAATGGCAATGATCTTGCCCGGATAGGGCGCTCCGAAGGCAGCGTGGAGCTTGCCCTGCGGCGCGGCGTTGGTGAAGTGGGTCAGAAACAACGACTCGCCGGTGATCACCCGCTTCCCTGCACTCACCAACTTGTCCATGAAGCCAGCCTTCGGCTTGGAGCCATCCCCCATCCTGCTCTCGAAACCGATGCCGTCCTCCATGTACATCATCACCCCGGCCTCTGCGATCACCGTCTCGCCGGGGTCTAGTTCGATCTCCACGAACTGAAGATCGTCGCCATGAATCGTGTAGTCAACCTCGTGCGCTCTCATGCTGCAATCCTCCTGTATGTATTTTTTGGTAGATCGGTATGTTGGTGGGCCGATTGACCGGGCCTTTCATTATCATTTCCCAGTTTCCCAGCCCACCAATCTCCCGATTTCCACCGCATAGGTAAATTATACTCCATGTCTCGAGCAAGTCAAATCAAGGAGAGGGAGAGACGCCTTCTTGCAAGCGAGCTAGCAGCCTGTCGGAGAGACTTCTTTCCCTGTAACTCCGATTTGTGGTAAACTATGAGCCAACTCGGATGATTCCAATGCACTGATAGCAAGGAGGGAAGCTCATGGCCCGCAGATTCAAAA